>ERZ1048686.1219-NODE-1219-length-20637-cov-7.522350_pt1 | contig 20637 bp, 9 predicted proteins | sample MGYA00383099_ERZ1048686 | MGnify/ENA primary metagenome ERZ1048686 (study PRJEB29581, sample SAMEA5548369) | metagenome | biome: marine; feature: coastal; material: water | depth 25 m | study: Short-term variability in the microbial, nano- and picoplankton... | reverse complement strand
AACTTTCACCCGGCCCAACATAGACGTTATTTGCAGCAGCAGCTGCTGTTCCACCAGCTGGATCAATATAAACAGATGTAGTCGCATGAGTGTTCTGTATGAATAGAAACTTAACCGTATCCGCAGTATGAACAGCTGTTGGAGCGGTATCATCATCAACGGCTGTGTAATCTGTAAAATACCCGGCGATTAAATCGGTTGAAGCAGCACTTACGCTTGTTAGTTTGTAATACCATTTTTCTGTTGTATCTGCAGGAGTAACGGTCATTGCTCCTGAAATAGATTTAGCAATCTCGTCCGGCAATAATGTCGCGGTGATTGAAATTGTTGCAGCGTCTGCCATTTTATTTTCTCCTGAAGTTTATTTAAAAATTCTTATTAATATTATTTATATTTAATTTGTAATTGCAATTGCTTTAAATCCTGCGACAACAGAATGTGATGAACGATTTGCTAAATAAACGTACCAACCATTTGCATCGGCGGTTACACCAATCCCCATGTTTCCGTCTGTTACGTTTGCATGAGTGGAATAACCATTTTCATCTACAGCATCAAATCCTGTTCCAATATTACCAGCATTAGTTATCAGATGAAGATAACAATCTGCTGGAACTGCTTTTTCAGCACGAACAATGAAGGTCGCTGCTTGATAAGCATCGTTTGTAGCAGTTGCGTGTCTTACATTAACATAAAGATTAAAAACGGCTGTGGTATTATTTGTCAAATCCGAACTTGATAACAAAAGATTGTGTACATCATCTGCAATTGTTATTCCATTTCTATGTATTTCATTTTCAACTTGTGTAGCAAAAGAACCAAAATGTCGTATTGCAATAACTGCATTCTCAAGTAAATTGACAGTCGAATCAATTGTAACCGATTGTTGGTCTATGTAATAATCTGTATCTTTTACCAAATGCATTCCATTAAGGAACAACATTACATGATTTATTTGAGTTAAAAGAGGAACTACTTTGCTGAAAACTTTAGTATATTCAATACTTGTACCGTTTCCAGAAAAAGTAAGAGCATTTCCATCAATATCAGTAAGAACAACGTTATTTGAATCCGTTACTGTTAATACTTTATATCTTCCATCAGTAATTGTTCCTGCTCCAGACTGAGAAGTAACACTAATCACATCATCAACTACAAGACCATGTGATGATTTTCCTAATGTATCTGAACTTGCAGTGTATGTACCACCTGTAACAGCAGTTGCGTGATATGATGCGTTAGCAGAAGTAACCGTGTGGTCAACCTCCGTCATCGCTGCAGGAAGAGTTGGATTCTGGAAAGCGTAAGAAACAACTTCTATAATGTCAGTAGTGGCAACAGCTGTATTGAAAGTTATCGTATTTGTTCCAGAAAGAACATAGTCTCCACCATTGCCAGACGTTCCTTCTCTAAGCATCGCTCCGTTTAGATAAACAAAACATGCTTGTTGGTCAAATGCTTCGGATGGATTTAGTACAGTATTACCAGATGTACATGCTGAACCAAGATGTGTGCTTCGAAGCAAATGTTGTTTGGCGTGGTCTAACCCTCTAAACCCCGAAATGTATTTAATTCCCATTTATAATTCCTAAGTTACTCTAATTAAGCATCGAAAAGAACAGATAATATTACATCAGCTCCAGAAGCAGTATCCGATACTACTGATATATCATCGTTACCTACGAGAACTATTTTTCCCTGTACGATTTCTACCGCATCTCCTGCTGGAATAGCAAGAGACTTACAAAGATATGTAGATTTAGAACCAGCTTGTTGGTAATGAATAACATCCACAGCAATTGAAGTTGTCAGTATGTTTGAAACCATCAAACCAACCATAATTACTGCTTTACCAGAAGTTAATCCTTGTATTCCACCACCAAACGAACCAGAACTTTGACTCACAAGGTAGTACGCTGTAGTTCCGATGGCTTGTGCTGTATAATTTTTAAATTGTGTTGCCATTTTTTTAGTCTCTTTATATAATTAAAAGTGTGTCTAAACTATTTATCCTAGTGTAAAATAGTGTGTCTAAACTATTTATCCTAGTGCAATTGCGATAGCAGTAGCAAATGTTTCAGTTGACATATTTTCGTATGTCGTTCCAGTAGTAACCGCTTCAATTTTTGAATTGGTAGAGTTGTATCTAAGTGCTCCAGTTGTAGCAGCTGGTACGGTTGTAGTTGCTGAAGAAGCAGGTCTTTGTGCATCCGTTCCTTTTGGAAGTACTAATTGTCCAGTATCATTTATGTGAAGTGAAGCATTAGCTTCCCAATAATTCAGAGTATCATCCCATTTGAATTTATGAACACCAGTAGAACCTGGCACATATATTCCAGCATCATCTACAAGTGCATCCGTTTGTGGCCCCACCCAAGAAATTGTTCCAGTAGAATTACTGACAATATTATTACCATCTTTATCTTGAAGTGAAAAAGAGTTACTACCAATAACGGTGACTTTTACAATATCTTCAGCAAAACTTGTAGTTTGTGAAGATGTTAAACCAGTTCCAGTTGCGGTTACTAGAAAAATGAAATCACCAGTAGACAAACCATGACCAGTAGATGTAACAACTGGTGGTGTAGCAAGAGTATATGTCGCTCCAGCAGTAACAGCACTTTGAGTTCCAAGAACTAATGTCTTGTCTTTTACTACTGTGGTTGTTGTATTGATTTCAGAAGTCGCACCAGAAACGGAAAGATTTCCAGTAACAACAAAGTCACCAGCGATTGTTAAATCATTTCCTATTGTAGCATCACCAGCTTGTGTAACACTAAAAATATCTGCGGTAGAGTTTGCAACTTGAAGAACTTTTACAGTAGAAGTAGTTGCATCATTTCTCAAAAAAAGAGTCGGCCCTGTAGCCGCACCATCACTAACAAATGAAACTAAATTTCCTGAATGTGTTCCAGCAGAAAGAATGTTTAATGCTGAACCAGTAGTCAAACTAGCTGATGTTATATTGAATGTATTCTTTGTTGTGTGAGAAGAAGTAATATCCAATGAAGCATTTGAAGTTGCAGCAGTAGATGTAATCTTAACACCATATCCTTCATCTGCTAAAACATTAAGAACAGTTGAACCAGTAGCAGAAGCGTGTTCTTGTCTGAAATCAACGACATTTCTTGTTCCAGTAGAAGCACCAGTTGATTCGACTCTAAGAGCAGAACCAGTTGTCAACGCAGAACCAGTAACATCAATAATTGTTCCAGTTGTCATTATTGAATCAACTATTACAGCATTTGCTGTGGTGTGTTCTGAATCTATCTCAAGTGAAGGAAGACCAGCAGCAAGATTGGAGTCAACAAAAATTCCTCGACCACCATCCGATTGAATTGATAAAGCGGTGGTTGCGACAGCTGCAGCAGCGTCATTGGTAATTTGAACTAATTTTCTTGTGCCCGTATCTGTTGATGTCGAAAGAACGTTAAGAATTGTTCCAGTAGTAGCAGAATTGTTTACGAGAGTGGCAGTATTACCTGCACCGGCAGCGGAAGTTATTGAGAATACATTATTGGTAATTCCAGAAGAAGCAGTAATCGTTTGTTGTGAGTTGAAAATATGAGCAAAGTTTTTCGCAGTAGAACCGAGCATAGCTCCTACTGATGCTCCACTACCAGCAGAAACGTTTGTAGTTGGAATTACATTAGTTGAAAGAGTAGCATTTACAGATACAATATCACCACTTGCACTACCTATGACTGTATTTCCATCAACAGTCAAATCAGTACCAATAGTCAAATCAGCTGCAAACTTTGAAGTTAATGTTGAGTATATACCACCAGTTGTAAGTATTGATGCTTTTGACCCATCTGCAGCAGCGGCCAATCCAGAAGTTACACTCAATGCTGTTGTTGTTGTTCCATGTGTAATTGAGACCGTATTCAATGTAGCTGCATTAGCAACGTAACTTGAATCGTCATCTCGCCAAACTATTGTATTTGCGGTAATTGCGTTTGTACCTTGATTGAGAGAAGTGTTTACTTCGTTAGTACGAATTCTCCAAGTATCAAACGTATCTGTTACCGCTACATTACTTCTTGCTACGCCAGCCATTTGTTATCTCTTTCGATGTGATCTTGTAATAGTTGTCTTAATTCAGAAATTTCATCACGAAGCGACAAACATTGTTGTATTTGTTCTTTCATAATATTTATATCATTTAATTTATTATGAAGTTCTAGTTTCTTACGGTGTTCTTCTCTATGTGTCATTAGAGCTACTCTATCATTTGACAATAGAGCATTATTACTTAAATCTCTTACTATTCCTGACTTATCTGTTTGTGCTAACATATTAGAAATCCAATGCTATTGCTTTCATATCTTTAACTTTTGGTATTACTGTACTTGAAGATGATGCTAATACAATTTTAATTGAAAATGTTTTAAACTTATCGTATGTTTGACCACTTGAAGTATAAGAAATACTACCATCAACAGATTTATAAGAATACTGATTAATAACACCCTCGTTTGCGGAAATTAAATTTGCATCAGTTTCTTGTGTCATCAAAACGTATGACTTATCCTCAAAATCGCCTGGGTCTTCAGCATTCCAAACTCTATAATAAACCTTAATTTCTGTGTCTTTTGGTTTATAAGCATTTAGAATAACTCTTATATCCTGTGCATCGAAACCATCTTCTAAATTTACCCTTCGTGTAATGTATCGTGTTTTAGCATTACCACCCGAAGCATTTAATTCACTTTGAACTGTTATAGCAGCTCCCGATTCTGTTCCACTTACCGAATCCGTAATAGTTACAGTTGGTGTTTCGTAATATCCAGTTCCACCATTGGTAACAGTAACACCAGTAATCACATTCGATGTAAGTGATGCGGTTGCTGTAGCAGTTGTTCCAGAAGTAGGTGCTGATATCGTGAGTACAGGAGAACTATAGTTTGTTCCACCACTTGTGATAACTAAATCGGAATTTGCTAGAGAACCTAAGTTTACTTGGTTTTCTACTGTAATGAGATTGATTCTCGACAAGTCAATTACTGGGGAAATCTTTGAATCAGTAGTTGCCATCGTAGCACGTAAGTAATAGTTATTAGCAGCATACGAGTTCAATCCAGTTGTACTTACAGGAGCTACTGTCTTTTTCTGTGTAGAAAGTGTTACATTCTTATTCGCAGAAAATGCTGTAAATGAAGCATCAATTTGAGCTGTTCTATTAGCAGCAGATGCAACAGTTTTCGATGAATCGATACCCTTATAAGCAAATTCTATAGAAGTGTTAGAGAATGTCAATTCACTAGTTGACAGTTTAAACACATCATAATTGATTCCAGAAGTGTTACCAGACAAAGGTTCTGCGTTACTTGACAAATATACTGAATGTGTTCCTGTATCAAATTCACATCTGTTGACTTTGAACATCATTTGTTTTTCAACGTTTGGTTGCCACACAGAAGAGTTCTGAGGTTGATAAAACGATGAAACAAATGGTTGTTGTGATACTTTTGTATCAGTTGTATTCTTAACTGTTTCTCCCAAATTAGCAACGTGAACACTATAAGCATCAGAAGGTGTAGTTAAGACAATAGCATATTCATCTGGATAGAGATATACTGGTGACTCAAAAGTAAACCTTGTGAAAGTAGAAGATGTAGCTGCACTTGGTGCTGTTGAATTAGCGGTTGCATCCGATGCGTCTAGAATCACTTCCGAAAAAGGAATAATCTGTGAAGAACTAGGAACTTCATTGATTACTGGTCTTAGTTGAAGTGTAACTGGCAGTGTAGCATCTATAGTAGAAAAGAATATATCCACACTACTTACGAATATTCCATTTTCATTTTCACTCTTATCAACGATAAATGTCTGTGAAAGAGGATTTATCCAGTTGGATGATGTAGAAACACGATTGATTGTGTCCTGAGTTACATTTTTTTCTTTTACGTTTTCTCGTTTTGACTCCATTGGTCTTGTGGATGAAATTCTTCCAGTACGAGATTCTAATAATCCTTGAGCTCTAAATACTTTTTCAGCAACCGATTCTGTACTTGCAACAGTATCAGTTGAACTATCTGTTAATCTGAAAAGTTTTTCGCCCACTCTAAATGTATCTGTGGGAACAACAAATTCACCAGCAACCACACCATTTCTATCTGCTTGTAACGTGGTTGAATATGTTGGATTATTTGTTGCTACTGCTGTAACATTACCATTTGCTTTAGCAGAACCAGTTCCAGTTGAAAGTTCACCAGCAGCAAACCCACCAGCTGCTGTAACAGTAACAGAGGTAGTTCCCGAACTAATGTATGTTCCACTATCAGCACCAATTACAGAAGTTGTCGTTGTTCCAAAATCACCTGAAATACTGTTTACTGTTATTGTGGCCGCAGCGGCATTTACTGATTGTAAAGTTGCTGTAGCAGTAGCGGTTGAATTTGAAAATGTAATGGTTTCTCCTATAACAGCATCTGGATCGACAAGATGAGTATTAGCAGACAAAGTAACTGTCTGAATAATATCACCAACAATTACACTTGATGAGTTCTGATAAAGAGCAACTCCTGTTGCACCACTACCACCAGTTAGAGTTTGTTTGTCTCCCCCTGTTCCAAAAATACCAGAATTTGAAGAAGATGCGTTTGCTGTATAAGTTAAAACATATCCTTGTTTCGTATTAGCACTTACTAATGTATTATCAAAATAAGGATAGAATGTACCATTTGGTTTTACACCTTTTGCTACAAATGATATTGTCTGTTGTCGTATATAAGGAACGATAGTAATACTAACTGTTCTATTTCCTACAGCTCTCTTTATTGTCTCAGGTGGTTTCGATGAAATTATACCAGTTCGTGTCTTATTTTTACTTGTAACATTTGTGTCTCTAGAAATGGTATTTGATGTTGTTCCTGCTTTTCGACTTTTGATTAGGTTATCATCGTTTACTTGAACTCCACTCCAAGTGAAACTCCAATCATCCCATTGTTTATCAAATCCGTTGTTATTTCCCTGAACCCAATGGTCATTCAACCCTTCAAGGTTGATGAGAACAGTTGGGCGCCCAGTTTCACTAAACCAAACATCAGTTGGTGGAGAAAGTGTCAACTGTCCGTTAAACTGAGTTGTTGAAAATGGATTAATCGTTTCCGTATTACTACAAAGTGGTTGAACGACTAGATTTGCTGAACTATAAGCAAGAGTAATCAAATCTCCTGTTTTCGCTGTATTCGCACTTGAACCAGTTGAATCGTGGTCAAACCTAAAAGAATCAGCACTAAATGCTGGTCTCAATTCTTTCAATTCAAAGTCAATAGCTGCTTTGAAGTCCTCATTAGCAACATCACCAATATTGTGTCCATTGAATGAGTCAACTACTATACCATTTTTGAATCTCTCTGTTCCACTCGCGGAATCCTTGATTGAGAGGTCATTTGCTTCTTTTTCCAAGAGAGTTAATGCTGTATAGTATTCTAATTGGTCTACTCTTTTCTCGATTTTGCCAATGTCTCTCATTGTGAATCGGCGGTTGTCAATATATTGAGTGTCACAATCAGAAGCATTGAAAGTATATGCTGGAATATCCAGATTATAAAGAGTCATCGCATCTTCATCATCTGCTGGTAAAATTGGGTCTTCTGAAGAAATACCAGTTATTACTTTGAAAGATCTGTCTTTTGTCAAAGTAAGTTTATCTTTTCTTGGTAAGTAATAAACAACGTTTGCTGTTATACTTACATCCGCATCTGGTAAATCGTCATTGGAAAGAAGAACCCCGGCACCAGTTGCACCATTTGCTATACCCTTAGTTGGGCGAAAATCGATACAATCCCTTAGTTGTTTTGTTACACCAGTTGTAGGACTTGTGAAAGAAGGTATGTCAGCATAATCATCACTATAAGATTCAACTGAAAAGTAAGAGTTTGCAGCAGAATGTGAATAGTAATCGAAAGTAATAAGAACATTATTAGCGGGTGGTGTTTGTCCTGCTTTCAACGTAATCGAACCATGATCGTAGAAATTGTCCTTTTGACCATTATTGAAAGAATATCGTGATGTAATATTATTAACGTGTGCTGTATTTCCTTGAGCATCTGACACAATCGCAAACTGTGTAGCAGCATCACTTCCAGCGGCTGCAGCCTCAATTACGTTTGTTACTTGAATGGTATCCGAAACTCCAAGAGTTTGTGTTCCAGTAAAAGAAGCGACAACAGCATGACCATTTGCTAATCTTGCGTTATGTTGAGCATCAGTACCAGCAGTATCCAATAGAATAGTGCCGTGAGTAATACCCGAAGCAGCTGCAATAGAAGTTGCGTTTACTCTTGTTTTCGTTTTAGATGATTTAGCAGTATAGTCACAAGTAGCATAAACTATAGCGGACAATGAACCACCACCGAAAGTAACACCATCTCGTTTTGGTGTTATTGTTACTTGGTTCGTGGAAGCTGTACAAGCAACTGTCGCATCGATTATCTCACCAGATGCAATAGCAACCGAATCCCCTGTTCCTGTCTCAGTTACACTTGTTCCATCAGTAGCAGCAACCAAAATATAGTTAGCTTGTGGTGATACTAATTGTGTTCCTGCTCCAGATAAACCTTCTGTTTCAAAAGTTGAACCAGTTGGAGAAGTAATCGTAGCACCAGTTGAAGATGAAAAAGTAAATGAAACAGCAAGTTTTTCTTTTCTCTGATACTTAATTCCTTGTGCAGTAAAGGTTGTTCCACTTTGAGAACCGATACCTTTTATGTTGTCAAATCCTATAGGAAAAACCAAAGAGTTCAAATCTGTATCAAAGATTTTTGTGTTACTTGTTGCATCTCCTGTATCAACTTTTCCTGTAAGGTCAATATCCATTCCAGGCGTATTAGCAAGACCATAAGTAGAATTTGCTATTGCGACAGATTCCGCTTCTCTCATAGAAGATGTGATAGATACTTGATTAGCGGTATCAGCACTAGATGAAAAAGCAAGATTCAATGATGCTCCCAAACCGTGTTCGTTTATGACAAAATCTCCATCATTTTCAGAACCATCTGTAGAATTGAGTATTAGAAACTCCGTATCAACTGAGGATTGTGTAGCATCTTCTAGAGCAATTTTCGTATTAGCGAAACTAACAACCTCTCTTGTTTCCGACCCCAATGTAATCTTAGCACCAGCATAAGCAGCCTCTTTAGTAGAACTTTTTGCGGCTTCGAGTAGTATAGAAGTTTCACCAGAAATATAAGCATATCCGACATTTGCTGTTAAAGAACTCAATGTTGTATTGAAAATATACATATCAAAAATAGCAGTATTACTTGTAGCAACATTCGTAAATGTTCCCGAATCATAATCGATTTGACGGATTCGTGTAGTTCCTATTTTCGTAGAATTATAACTATTTGCTGTGGTACTTACAATATTTGACAACTGAACACTATGGACATCGAAAGTTGTTGCAATAGCTTCGGGGTCAAAGTTTGACTCAGTAGAATTACCAGCATTGAAGTTTGTAACTTTTATGTTATTTCCAAAGTTTGGATTGATAGGAAATGTTGTCTGTGTTTGTACTTCTCTTCCTTTTTTAACATCAACATACTCAGCACCAATACTCTCATACTCATAACCTTTAACGTATGCTTTACCTGGCTCCAATGCAGCCGAAACACGATTGTTGTTGAATATTGTCTGAGATGTTCCATCACCCAAAGCATTAGAAACGACCATTGATGTTGAGTTGGTAATTTCGGAAACATTTGCTGTAGCAGAAGTATTAGAAGACAGATAGATATTATCGTTCACCGCAAAGTCGTTTTCAAAATCTGAAAGAACCCCTGTAATAGTGGTATCAACCGAAGCGGAAGTAACCCCTGTTGCTCCTTGATGGTCTATAACTTGAATAGGAAAAGGTTTGATTGTGTAATCACCTGACTCATCATAGGTTCTTCTTGCTAGTGTTTTTTCGATTTCCCCATAAACTGGATATTTTACGTTCTTTGTGGGAGTACCAGAAACCACCCTCATCAATTCTATAAAGTTTGAATCTGCATTTGCAGCAACTGGGTCTGTCGATGTTGTCTGTTTTTTAGCAAGAACCAGTTCAATCTTAAAACGTGTCGCGCCCGGAGCATTCGCATTTGTTGTTCCAGATGCTGAGTCGAGAAGTGTCGTATCAGAATCACTATCAACAATTGATTCGGTTGTCGTCAATCCGATTCTGTATGTTGGAGTATTACTATATTTTTCAAGAACAAGAGTTTGAGCAAGACAAAGAACAAAAAATCCATTGACAAAGTATACACCACGATTGATACTAACTACCGAAGCGCCACCAGTATGACTTGTAGCAGCTACAGTTGCTGTTGTACTAACCGAACCCTCTAAGTAAATTGTAGAACCAGCAGCAAATGCTGTTCCAGAGATAAACTTGACAATAAGTGTGGGAGCATCAGAACCAACAGCATTAACTGCTGATATAACTTGAGCTCTAGTCGTTCCAGCACCGACAGTTACACTAGTATCGGAAATTATTCCACTTGCAAAATCGGATGCTGTATCATCAGTAGTCAATTTTAGATAAGAAACTTCTGTATCTAAAGTTACCTCACCTCCCAAAACCTTACTTCCATCCTTGAAAATATGGTCACCTAAGCGAGATGATTGCTTTTGTAAAATTGTCTGTAGTTGAGTGAGTTCCCTTCCTTGAACGGCATAGCCTGGGCGAAAAAGAACTCTTAGAAACTGTTTATCCTCATCGTAATCATCATAATAAGGAGATACGTTAAAATCTGTAGTAACATTTGCCATTTATTTTATCTTTACTAAAATTCTATGATGAGTTTAATGTCTTCTGTTTGGTCAGCAGCACGAGCAACAGGAGCACGATTTTCGATGTAAATTATTTTACCAGAACCAATTTGCATTGCTCCGTTTGCTACGTTTGATAATACAGCATTACCACCACTATAGGTTATAGCAGCAATTGAAGTAGATACTCCTGTAAAACTACTTGCTGTATTTGAAGTTGTACATTGAAAAGAACCAGGCTTTCCATCATAACCCGCACTAGTATTAGCACCATTAGTTACATTAACAACTGTCATCGTACTTGCTGAAGCGTTCACATCAATAACATATGCTGTAGCACCATTTGCACCAGTAGAGTTTTGACTTATAGTAATATCACCAGAAATTGCAGCTGTATTAGCGGTATATGTAAATGTTTTTGCTTGAGTAACAGCAGCATCGGTAATTCTTGTATAACCTGCGTCTGTATTAGGGTCAGTTAACAAACCAATTTTACGAAAATCGTTTGATGTTGTGAATTTTCCTGACTCATCCTGTGTGAGTTTTGTGTTTATCATTATAAAGTAACCACCCAATTCTGAAACAGGGTCATATCCATGTCCACCTTTTGGTGGAAGTACTGTTGTAATAGATGCACCAGTTCCAGCACCAGTTCCTTGTTGTTCAACTGTGAGAGTAGCTGTTGTATAACTGTTACCAGAACTCACTACTGTTACACCACCAACCGAATTAGCAGCAGAACCATTAGCAGTCAGTACAACCTCTGCTCCATGTCCATCTCCATTTACTCTTGCAAATGGAGCCACGTTTGCAGTTATTGTACCAGATAATGCTGGTACAGTTGCGTTTAGAGTAAGTGTAGCATTAGGTGAGGAATAACTCATATCCGTAATTTTTCTTACATAAGAAGAACCACTAAAAGTAAAATAAATTGAAGAATTATTATACGTGTCTGCTGATGTGAGAGTTGGACTAGCCAAGGTAAGTGTTGTACTTTCACCAGAGTTTGTTATTGTTTTGTTGTTTTCAAAGTGATAACTTCCACCATCTGTATCAACAACAAAAACATCCAAAGCACCACTAACACTATTATATTCGATTGTCGCTTGGTCTGAACCATCATTTTTTACTCCACCAGAACCTAACCCTCCAGCAGTTCCTGTATTTCCATATGCGTTAGCATCTCGTAATTGTTTTACAGGAATATAACTTGATGTTACAAACTTCAGAGCATCTGATGCAGATATGGAATACATATACTTCCAGATATAACCATCAGCGAGAGCGGCAGGCGCTCCAGCATCAGTAGATACTGCTGTTGGTTCAACTGTCGATACTTGTGGATAATTCGTTCCACTTATCTCTACTTCTGCGTTGTAAAGACATTTGTAAACATTAAAGCTAGTATTCATTACATACATTGGATATAAACTTGCGGAAGCTGTTCCAGTTCCCGATGTATTCGCTAATGTTTGTGAGGTTCGTGTAGATAAAAGTTCACTTAAAACTTCTGTATCCGTGAACATTGAATAATGTCTTCCAGAAGTCCAGTTATGTCTAGTGATAACGTGACTTACATCCGCTGAACCAATTTTTTTAGCAGCAATCATATCCGTCCAATGAGAATATGATGTATTTGCTGTTGAATCAGAAGATGGATATGTGTTTGTACTTGGGTCTGGTATTGTGGTGTCATCAAATGACCCCGACCATGAATCTGCTTTTCCAATGAAAAGATATGCGTTTGTTGATAAAGCCGTAGAAACAGCAGTATTGGAAGTTGCTGTACCTCCAACTAAGGCTCCCTCATCAAACATTTCAAAAAATTGTCGTGAGTTATGAATTCTAAAATTCTGTGTTACTAATGCGGGCACGGCTTGTTCTCCTTAATAATTCTAATGTTCTCTGATATATTTATACCGAAACTCTTTGGTCTATTTGGTGTCTGTGAAAAAGAAATCCATTATTATTTTCGTATGGAACTCCTTTATAAGTATATGGTCTTTCTAAATGTATTATTTGTTTTGTACTATCTGAACTATTGACTTGAATAATCGAATCCTCTGTCATTATTTTTTCCCCAGCATTCGATGTCCCATCTGTACTGTCCAAAACAATATTATCTGTGATTGCACTTCCCGATTCATCAACTTCATTTGCTATATAGTTGGCGGCAACAATTCCGAACTCAGGATCAGTAATTATGATCTCATCATTGACATTAGTTGTGTCGATATCTACTTTTCCTACGTTCAATAGAATTTTTCCTATGTTGGATGCTGTTCCACTATAAGAAGGATCGGTTGTTGGTAAACTATCTTCCAATAATATTGCCTCTCCAGCATTTGCTGTTCCATCTGTACTGTCTAATAGAATTTGACTTTCAATATCCAAAAATCTAGGTCTTGTTACTAAAGTATCTCCAGCAGAAAATGAACTACTTGTGAAATTAGTAGGAGAAATAAACTCATATTCGTGTATTTGATAACTTGCAAATTCACCAATATATTCATTTCTCATCAATCCACCAAATGGGTCAATTCCACTAGAAATTTCTTTTGATGGCCGGAATATTTTTCCATTAGTTGTAATTGATTCTCCCGAAAGGTCAACATCTAATCCAGAAGTTCTAGTCTCTGGTAATCCTGCTTCGCTCAACGTAAATACTGTCCCTTCTTCGGTTGTAAACAATCCGAAATTGGAATGAGTTCCATCAGCTGTCGCCGTCAAAGTTCCTGTTACTATTCCATCTTCTTGTAACAAAAATTCACCGTCTTCTAGTATAATATTTGCTTCATGTTCGATGTCCGTAACTTTGTAGAGTGTACCATTGACATCCTCTAAATCACTACCAATAAACTCATCCAAATAAATTTCATCATTTTCGTGGAAAAAGTGAGGCTCAGATGTTTTTATTGTGGTTTTCGTTTCTTCCAAAATCATCAAATCATCATCTTCATATATCAATCTATCATCTGAATCTTCTGCGTAAATGTATTTTTCAAACTGAATAAGGTCTATATCCTTGACCGACATAAGAGAGAAAAATTCAGCAGGATTTCCAGAAGTTTGTAAAAGTAGATTTAGAAGTTCAACTACGCTTTCAATACCATCTGATTCTATTCTCAATCTACCAAAGTTTGAAAATTGACCTGCACCATATGAAGAAGAAGAAACTGGAATGTCGTCTTCTAGTAACAATGTTCCTTCTAGACTATCCTCTAACCTTATAGCAGTATCACCCATTACCATCTGAATTTCAGTAGGTGTTACTTTAAATTCTACTTCTTGATTCAATACTGTTTCCACTTGAATCTTAGCATTATCAAGCATGAGAGTGAGAAACCTCATTCCCATTTCTCGATATCTAGCTTTACCATCTTCATCAAGAGTATTAATATCATTATTTCCTCTATCAAACATTTTTGAGTTTAATAGAGTTACAATCGCAACCTCACCGAATAGTTTAAATCCAGCAGGGTGAAGTAGTTTTAATACATCTTCTTGCCAGACATTAATAGAGTCTGTTGTTTGTAGAACATAAGAATAATCTTGGTAATAATCATTGTCTTGAACTTTTTTCCTAGAACTTGGTTGACCCGATTCATCAGCAAATACACCCACTTTAGTTTTAGTAGATGAGATTACAGGAGTCAATGTTGCTGCAGTAGATTGAACTGGTGCTGTTACTGAAGGATTAGTGAGATATCCATGTCCATATTCACTAATAGTAACAGCAGTTACAGAACCACCCAATGTTCCAACAGTAACGGACGCATTGTTTCCAAGAAAACCACCATTTGTGGTATCAGCTTCACCTCTACCATCATAATAGGAATTTTGAATAGATACAGTAGGTATTGATTCATATCCGCTACCGTGTGATGTAATAGCAATAGTATTAATTGTTCCAAATGTCTGAGATTCGATTGTCATTGCACTCTTCATAGGAGTGTTGGCATTTGAAATAAGAGTTACTTCTCCGCTTGTTGAACCAGTTCCAGAAGTTGTGATGGTAAAAACAGTTGAGTTAGCTACTGTGGTGGGAGTAAAAACTGCTCCGTCATCTCCTGTTCCAGAAATCGTACCTGAAGTAAAATCGTGTGTAACAGATAAACCAGAAATGGTAGAATTTAAAGCCGTTCCTCCATCCACATCGATATTAATATCTTCGGTGTTTATACTACCTTCACCAGAAATAGATGAACTATATGTAGCATCCGTTTCAGCGACTCCATCATCTTGAAGTAGTTCTCCTGTTCCACCGCTGGTAGCGGTTTCTAGTTCTATTTGACCTATTCCGTCAGGATTGATAAGATATACAGTATTTCCATTTGAAAATGTGCCGAGAGTAGAATGACCAAAAACTGTTTTTGTTGTACTTTCGTATCGTGTAATTGTAAATTTCTTAGAAGCAGAACCAAATGTTGTATTATCAGTTAGCATATTACCAGCTGTTGGATTAGAACTAAATGCATTATTGATAGTAAAATTTTGATTAATATTATGTCCACCAGAAACAGTAGTAGTTACTGTTGTTCCTGTTCTAGAATATGTTCCACTCAGAGAAAGTAAACCAGCAGCTGCAGTAGTATAGTTAGCAGCATCAAAATCAACATCCGATGAGGGGTTTGTGATACTTGTATCAAAGACCACTACACTTGTAGCACCAGTAATTGCTGCTCCACTTGAATCGAACAAATAGAGAAAATCTCCGTTTACTATTGCTCCAAGAGCAGAATTTTCTCTTGACCTATCATATGCTCTTATTTCAGAATCACTAATGGAAATAATCTCTCCAACTTTTGTTGCATCAGCAAAAGTAGCATCATTAGCAACAAGATATCCAACAACAACCGAAACCGAAAATGGTGCTGCTGTTGTTGCCCCTGTTACGTTGAAGGTTTTTGTTTGAACTGCTTCAAATAATTTAGTAGTAAGAAGTTCAACTTGATAAGTATCTGTGATTGTTGAAACCACCGCTTCTGCTGTAACCTCAACGTTAGTATCTGTATTATCGAAAGTAAATGCATCATCTAATTGAAATCCACTACCACCAGAAGTTATTGGCATCAATGTTACTTGGTCACCAGAAGTAGCTGTAACATTAGCAGTTGCACCAAAACCAACAAGTTCAGCACCCTCTTCGTTATTCAAAATTCCTTCTGCGGAAGAATCACCAGTATAGGCAGTTCTTGTTTCGGGCAATCCATCTTCTTGTAACAGATAACCTTGAAATCCTACAATTGCTAAATCTTCCAATTCTATATGAGTGGTGTCCGAAACTATTGTAATAGAATCACCAATGTCATATCCAGTTCCACCGTCAGTAATTTCAATATCCGTCAACATACCTAGAATAACTGCTGATAAAGTACTTCCAGAAACTAATGTTGCTGTGAAAGTTTCTCCAACAACAAATTCTCCCGATTCATTTGAGAGTACCAATTCTATAAGAGGAATAGTTCCTAGTTTTCTTGTGGTAACATTTGAAACAAAAGCTGTAGCACCAGAAGTCAATCCTGTAATAGTAAGACCATTGAAATTCAAATAATCAACATCATAATCCAATTGTAATATTGTGTCTTGAGCCCAAATACCATCCGAAACTTTAAGTAAATCGGTTTTAGGATAATAGAAATCGAGACTTTCTTGAGCATATAGTGCGCGGAAAAGTGTCTGGAAAGATTTTTCACTTCCCTTTGACCTATAAAATTCTTTTAGATGTTTTATGAAATATTTTAGATCGACACTAGAATCATCTCTAATATTTGGATATAATTCTTTTTTGAAAGCCTTCAGTAAACCAGTTGAAGTTTCATCGGAATTAATTAAATCCTTGAATGTCTTTGTAGCATTGAGTGGTTTTCTACTAATACTTGTGATTATTCCACTTGAAGTAGAAACACTTCCAAGAATTTCCTCATCTATTTCAAAATTTATATCATTGGTAGCTTCTAAAAATACTTTATTGATAGCAGTAAATGCACCTACTGCTTTGACTGTTGCTGTTCCACCATTTGTTTGTCCTGTAACCGTTTCCCCTACTGTAAATGTAGTAGGAGCATCTGCTTCATTTAATATATTTTCACCAGCATTAGCAGTTCCATCTGTACTATCAAGTAACAAGTATCCATCTATAGAATCCTCCAACGTTATGGCTGGTAATTGATCCGTATCAAATCCACTATAATATACACAAAGAGTTTCCATAAATTCATAGTAATACTCCATGAATTTTTGGTATAAAGGAAAATCTTCACCTATAAAAGATGGTAACTGATTTTGTACCTGAGATACTGCTTTTGCTGTTACTTTTGCTGACATAAGTTAATAAGTAGTTGTTGAACCAGTAGATGTTCCAGTAGTTGTAGATGCTGTTGTTTCAGTAGATGTTGTTGTTCCTGTACTTTGATCGTCTTGCATAGTAATCGTTATATTGGTATTTGCAATTTCAAAAATTTGGTTTCTAATCGGCGTCAAATCATTTTGTGCTGGTGTAATATCAAAATCTAATGTTGAACCCACATATGAATCTGGTTTGAAAGAACTAATCGAAATATATCCGTTTGAATATGTTACTGTTCCCGCAGTATTTGAAAGAAGAACCTTATCTGAACCAGAAAGATAAAAAATTCTTAGTGTTCCATTCAAGTCATCCATATAACAAGTTGAATGCGTTGTTCCCCCCGCATCTGTATATTGAAAAGCAGAAGAAGTAACAGCACCTTCATAAGATGTAGAAGGATTGAATATAGGATTATTGAAACTTATAGTATAAGCATTATTTGCTGTTATCGATGGTTCTAATCCTTTTCTAGCAGTAAGAGTAGTTAAGTTACTTATAACTGATGTTTCCGTATTGTCTATCAAAGTTGAAAGAGTAGAATATCTAAAAGCGGCTCCAAATTTGAGTAAATTGTTTGACTTATAATCTTGAATTGTATCGATGACCAATTCCGCTACAGCACCAGAAGAAAGAGATGTCAATCGCGAATCGTATTTTACTGTTGTATCGAAAATCAAATCAATGATATCTGGATCAACAACTTCTGGTGTTACCGAAACCATATTGTAACTGGATACTGCTGTTTTGATTTCTGTAATTTGTGATGTGGAAAGAGAAGTCGCTCCAGTTGGTTTTGCTGAAATGAAAACCTTTCCGTATGCTGGAGTAGCGTTATCCTGTCCTCCCCATACGGAAACACTATCCAAACCAGACACATTTCCTTCTACTATCTTCTTATAATCATCAGTTGTAACAGCACGATTTTGTGTTTCGTATGTTTTTGGTGCATTGAATTTTATACTCTCGACAGTTTCTTTGTCAGAACCACCAGAGGCCGCATTTGATGTTACTACGGAAACTGTTGCGTATCCACCAACAGTTCCAGAAGCAGAAAAAGTATTTGCTCCATTTACCTCACTACCCTCTGATATTAATGCTTCAAGAAGTACTATATTTCCTGTAACTGGTTTCCTTCCCAGCACTCCATCTCCAAACTCAACTCTAAATTGTCCATCCGTACTTTCGCTCAAAAAGTAAACATTCGATGTTGAATTGATTGTTGTTATATCAGTTGCTTTTGTATAAGCAGACACATTGGTATCGCTTGCAGATTCTTGTACAGTAACAGTTAATGTATCAGTATCCGTGTTTGCATTTGGAAGCAAGAATTTTTGGTCAGTATTTGCTGTATTAGCAGTATATCGAAATGTCAACGGAACACCTTGTGTCAATTCCACACCACTTGCAATATAAGCTCCAGCATTTACAAGTACTGTTGTTGAACCAGAGGTACAGAAAACATAAGAAGTTCCATTTACAGAAGAAGTAAATTGTGTAAATTTATCAATTGTGATACTTGCTGGTGAATCGGTTGGTGTAACTGAAACTATAACATTTGCTTTTGCACCAGTTGTTGATTGTGGTGTGTATCCTAACATAGATGCTTTAGATACTACTGAATCTCTCAGTTGAGCAGAATCCAAAAAGGATTCACTCGAAAGCATATTGACATAATAAGCATTATAATATGTGTTGTATGCTAATATGTCTAACATAACAGAGATTGCTGAACCTCCAAAATCATGATCCGAAAATTCTGACTGAGACCCAAAGTAATCCTTTAGATTGTTTTTAATTGTATCGAAATCAAGTTCTGCAATATTAAGTTTTGATATTTCTGCCATGTGTATCTCTTATGGTCTAGTAAAGACGGTTTCTAATCTTTGGGGTTCTGATTCCGATGAAACATTGAATACAACGCTCACCAAATAACGATTTTGTTCTTCTTGTGCATCTACGCTGACACCTATTACTTGAGCTCTAGGTTCGTGTCTAGCTACAGCTTCCAATACTTCAGTTTTAATTCTTTCTACTGTAATCGGATTCATTTGTTCAAACAATAACGCTCTAATGTTTGAACCGAATTCTGGTTGAAATAATCTCTCATTAAAGTTTGTTTTCAGTATAGAAACAATAGCTCCTTTGACAGCATCTCCGCCAGTTTTCTTTCCCACATCCCCACTCATGGGGTTGGCGAACATACTGAACGCCAAATCTTTATAAGTTCTCGTTTCTATAGACATAATACCTTTATTTATTAGAATTAATCGCCCGATATTAATGTTAACAGAGGATCAATAGCAGCAGCTCCACCCACCATCATAAAACCAACCGAATAATCTAAACTATTTGGAGGCCCGTTTGTCGCCCCCTCAAGAGCTTTCTTGATAGCATTGTTCCCACCAGTTGTTGAGGGAATTGACAAAGAATAAACACCCGAATCCGGCAACCCTATTGTAAATATTCTCAATATATCTTGAATAATTTTGTTCAATCTTTCCAATTCTTCAATCATGGTGTCTATAAAATCTGTTATTTTAGTTATAGATTCTATTGCACCTGCAGCAAACTTTCTCAAACTATCAGTAAATAATTGTATTTGAGCAAAAAACCCACCAAGTTCAGTTATAAAATCTTCCAGTTTAACAGCTTTAAAATTAGGTGGTGGCCCAACTTTTTTCTCCTTTGATTGTAAAATTTCTCCTTGCACATGATTTTTGGTTTGAAATCCTCCTGTTCCTGGCGCTCCTCTGCCACCATGAGTTTCAACGACACTTGATGTGCTAAGTTCTGTCAATAAAAGTTCTCCTGCTTTTCTTTCAACTTTTGCTACTGACGAAGCTTCAGAATAAGTCAAATCTTTCATGTATTTGTAATCATTGTATTCTGGGCCCTCGACTGTTTCTCCTGTATTTTGGTCTATCCATGTTCTTTGATTTTTAAAATATGCTACTTTTTGAATTATACTTCCATTTCCAATAGTATCAAATGCTCCTTTATCTCCAACCCCCAAACAAGTAATTTCTAGTGTTTGTGTAACATAAGGCGCGCCAGTTGCCTCATCCTCTTCATCTTTAGTTGTATCAATAACTTTACTCACATATCCAATCGCTCTTCCGTCAAATTTAGCAAATGGCCCAACAATCAAATCACCAACCTCAAATTGAGCAGAATAATTATAATAATATGCTGATGCATCATTTGCATATTCATTCCATTGAGATTGGGGAATTAATTGTCGTAAAACTTTTCTATCCTCCGTTGTTCCTTTCACTCCACAAACTTCTCCCACCGTAATCGTAGATGTGTGAATTGTTGGGTCATCTAAAGCCGCTATAGCCTCAGCCATAGCTTCGAAAATTGTTCTCATTCCTTTGGTGAAAAGACCATTTTCACCACCAAAAAATGCTATAAATAATCCAAGAACTTCTTTCAAATCTTTCATATCTTTGGTTAAATCAGAAAATCCTATTACAACTATGATAGCTGCAACATCAGCACTATCTGAAAATTGTGGTCTCCTATCA
>ERZ1048686.1210-NODE-1210-length-20718-cov-22.471132_pt1 | contig 20718 bp, 20 predicted proteins | sample MGYA00383099_ERZ1048686 | MGnify/ENA primary metagenome ERZ1048686 (study PRJEB29581, sample SAMEA5548369) | metagenome | biome: marine; feature: coastal; material: water | depth 25 m | study: Short-term variability in the microbial, nano- and picoplankton... | reverse complement strand
ATGGTCCATCAATTGATGAGGTTAAAAGATATTTAGAGAAATATAACGACGAATACATTGTCATTAAATGTGGAGGCAGTGTTTTAGTTGATAAAAACCTATTTGATATTTTTATTAAAGATATATCGGTATTAAATAAGCTTGGTTTTATTCCAATTATAGTTCATGGAGGTGGAAAAAGAATTAGTAATAAATTAAATGAAACGGGCATTAAAAGTGAATTTGTTAAAGGACTTAGGGTTACAAGCAAAGAAACTATTGAGGTAGTTGAAAAAGTATTAATAGAATTTAATAAAGAGATAATAGAAGCCTTACAACAACAAGCCTGTAATAGTCAGACTATTAGTTCTAAGCAAAATAACATCATTACAGTAGTTCAAGAAAGTGCTGACCTTGGCTTTGTTGGAACTCCTACTGAAATTAACAAAACAATCATAGATAAAATTGTGGATGAAAAAAAAGTTCCTGTTATAGCTCCATTAGGTTTAGATGAAAGCAATCAAACATATAACATAAATGCTGACACAGCCGCAGGATCAATTGCAAAAAAAATTGAAGCCAGACGATTAATAATTATGAGTGATGTTGAGGGTGTTTTAGATGATAATAATAAATTAATTCCTGAAATTAATTCTCAATCTATTCAAGATTTAATAAATAATGAGACAGTTACTGGTGGAATGATACCCAAAATAAACAACTGTCTAGATGTTGCTAGTAATGGTGTTAAAGGAGTTGTTATTATTGATGGTCGAAAAAACCACTCAATACTTTTTGAACTATTATCTGACAAAGGTTCGGGAACTTTAATTAGACAATGAAAGAATTAATAAACATAAAATATTGGATATTTGACCTAGATAACACTCTTTATAGTGGTCAAACAAAGGTTTTCTCTGAAGTAGATAAGAAAATGAGTGCTTTTATATCCGAAAAAATGAATGTGGATTTGGTTAAAGCAAAGGAAATACAAAAAAAATATTTTTATGAATATGGCACAACATTATCTGGGTTAATGAAACAAGATGGAATAGATCCACACGATTTTCTAGAATTTGTTCACGATATAGATATTAGTTGGTTGCCAAAAGATTTAAAGTTACGAGAAGAGCTAATTAAAATTAAAGAAAAAAAAATCATATTTACTAATGGTTCGCACGCACATGTTGAAAATGTTATTAAACAATTAGGAATAGATGGCTTATTTGATGGGGCTTTTGATATTGTAGATGCTAACTTTACTCCAAAACCTCATTTAGATCCGTATGAAAAATTAATAAAAAAATTTGATATAAATCCAAATCAGTCAATTTTAATTGAAGATATCGCTCATAACTTGGAACAAGCTAAAAATTTAGGAATGAAAACTTGTTGGTTAGAAAATGAAGAGACATTTGCAAAAAAAGACTCTGACAAGCCATATATAGATTATAAGATTAAGAACTTGCCTTCTTTTTTACAAGAAATTAATATATTAAAGAGTAATTAAATTAACTATCTAAAAGAAAAATATGAGCGATATAGAAAAAATTATTAATGAAGCATGGGAAAATAGAGATAACGTCAATCAAGATTCTGACCAAAGTTTAAAAGATACCATTAATCAAATGATCGATGATTTAGATAGTGGTAAAGTAAGAGTTGCAGAAAAAATAAATGGTGAATGGGTTACTCATCAACATATTAAAAAAGCTATTATGCTTAGTTTTAGAATATACCCGATGGAAAATTTAAATGGACCGTACAGTAGCTGGTATGACAAAGCACACTTGTTAAAAGGTAAAACGGCTGATTGGACTAAAGAAGATCATGAAAAAGCAGGTTTTAGAATGGTGCCAAATTCTCCCGTTAGAAAAGGATCGTTTGTAGGAAAAAATGCAGTGCTAATGCCATGCTATGTTAATATTGGAGCTTATATTGATGAGGGTACTATGATGGATACTTTTAGTCGTGCTGGTAGTTGCTGCCAAATAGGAAAAAATTGTCATATTTCTGCAGGAAGTGGAATTGGTGGAGTATTAGAACCTGCTCAAGCATTACCCACTATCATTGAAGACAATTGCTTTATTGGAGCTATGTCTGAAGTTGTTGAGGGTGTTATTGTTGGAGAAGGATCTGTTTTAAGTATGGGAATGTATATTGGACAATCTACCAAGATAGTAAATAGAAATACTGGAGAAATTACTTATGGAAAAATTCCTCCCTATTCAGTAGTTGTACCTGGATCGTTACCAGATAAAAATAACGCTTCTGCTCCTTCGTTATATTGTGCTGTAATAATCAAACAAGTTGATGAAAAAACAAGATCTAAAACTTCTGTTAACGATTTATTAAGAGAATAGATTTACAATGGCTACTATAAATGAACTTCAATTAGCTAAAGAGCTAATTAAATTTCCAACAGTAACACCTATTGATGCTGGAATAATGAAGTTCTTAGAAAAAAAACTTAAAACTCTTGGGTTTAAAACTAAAGTTTTAGAATTTAGAGAAAAAGATAGTAAGCCAGTAAAGAATCTTTATGCAAGACTTGGAAATAAAGGGCCAAATTTTTGTTATGCAGGCCACCTTGATGTTGTGCCAGCAGGAGATTTAAAAGATTGGACGGTAAATCCATTTAAACCTTCAGTTAAGAAAGGATATTTAATTGGAAGAGGCGCCAATGATATGAAAAGTTCAATTGCTGCATTTGTTTCAGCAGTCAGTAATTTCATTGCAAATAAAAGAGATTTTAATGGTTCTGTCAGCCTTTTGATCACTGGTGATGAAGAAGGAGTTGCAATTAATGGCACAAAAAAAGTAGTTGAATATTTAAAAAAGAAAAAAGAAAAGATAGATTTTTGCTTAGTTGGAGAACCAACCAACCCAAATAAATTAGGTGAAATGATTAAAATAGGTCGCAGAGGAAGTATGACTGGAAGATTATCTATAATTGGTATTCAAGGACATGTTGCATACCCTAATAGAGCAAACAATCCATCGACTGCATTAGTTCAAATACTTAAAGAATTAAAAGAAATTAAATTTGATAATGGTACAAAAGACTTTCAACCTACAAATCTTGAAATTACTAAAATCAATATTGATAATTCTGCAGATAATGTAATACCAGGATTAGCAAATGCTAAATTTAATATAAGATTTAATAACAAACATTCTTCAAGTTCTATTAAAAAGAAAATTAATAAAATTATAAAAAAAATAAGTAATAAAAATAAATCAAAATATAAGATTAATTATAGTGTTTCTGGAGAGGCTTTTCTTACCAAGCCTAATAATACTACTTACATGATTCAAAATATAATTAAAAAAATTACAAAAATTAAACCTAAACTTTCAACAACTGGTGGGACTTCTGATGCAAGATTTATTAGAAAAATAGCTCCATGTTTAGAATTTGGTTTAGTTGGTAAAACTATGCACAAAGTAGATGAGGCTGTTTCTTTATCTGATTTAAAAAAATTAACTTTAATTTATTCAATTATACTAAAAAATTATTTTAAGTGAAAACTGGCTTAATAACTTCAGATACCTATCAAAATCATAATACAGGCGAAGGTCACCCAGAAAAGATTGATAGAGTTACTGTGGTTATTGATAACTTTAAAAGATTAGATAACAAAAATTTAATATGGGAAAAACCAACTAAGTTTGATCAATCTTTTTTAATTAATACACATTCTTCTGAATATATAGATCTAGTAAGTAAATCATTTCCAGAAAATGGTTTGGCTTTTCTTGATGGAGATACAGTTGTTTCTCCTGGAAGCAAAGATGCAACCAAGGATGCTGTGGGCTCAATAATTACAGCAATCGATGGTGTCCAAAATAAAGATTTTAAAAATGCTTTTTGTGCTGTTAGACCACCAGGACACCATGCTGAAAAAGATAAGGCAATGGGATTTTGTATTTACAACAATGTTGCTGTTGGGGCTAATTACTTAATTGAAAAGTATAAATATAATAAAGTTGCGATTATTGACTTTGATGTTCACCATGGGAATGGAACTCAAGATATTTTTTATAATAATGAAAAAGTTTTATATATTTCAACACACCAATATCCTTATTACCCAGGTTCTGGATCAGAAAAAGAAAAAGGTAAGTTTAATAATATTTTTAATATTCCACTTGAAGCAGGCACAACTGCTGAGGAATACCTAAATGCATATGAGCATGTTTTAAAAAAATTAAAAGAATTCAAACCTGAATTTTTGTTATTTTCTGCGGGTTTTGATGCCCATATTGATGATCCATTAGCGCAACTTAGATTAAACTCAGAGGATTTTTATCAATTAACCAAAAGAACTTTAGATGTTGTAAAATCATTTTGTAATGGAAATGTAGTTTCAATTCTTGAGGGTGGATACGATCTAAAAGCTCTTCAAGATAGCACTCAACGACACGTAGATGCTCTAATAGAATTTAATTGATAATTACCATATAAACTTTAAAAAACTCATATGAAGCTATATAGAATTAAGAAGTCTGACATTGATAAAAAAGGTAGAGGACTTTATGCAACGAAAGATATTAAAGAAGGTACAAAAATAATAGACTATATAGGAAAACTAATCACTAAAAAACAAACAGAAGAGTCTGACAAATACGATAATAGTAAGCCTATTTATTTATTTACAGTTAACAAAAGATACGATCTTGATGGAGACTTTTCATGGAACACAGCAAGATTAATTAACCATTCATGCAATAATAATTGTGACTATGATGGTAAAGGTTTAAAATTGTGGGTTAAGGCAATCAAAGACATAAAAAAAGGTGAGGAACTTACTTGTGATTATGGATTTGGTTATGATGAAAATTACAAACAATTTCCCTGTAAATGTAAATCTAAAAATTGCTGTGGTTATATAGTAAGATCAGAGTCGAGATGGAGAATAAATAAGAAATTTGCAATGAGCAACAAAAACAATTAATAAATAACTCTCACTAAAAAAAGTCCCTCAGGAGGTGCTGGTGGTGCACATAATATTCTTTTTTTAGACTTAAAGATTTTCTCAAACATTTTTAAATCCCATTTTTTTTCACCTAAATATTTCAAACAACCAACCATAGATCTAACTTGTTGCTGTAAAAAAGATTGTGAATTAAATTCTATTTCAATTTTATTTTTTGATGATTTAATTTTTATTGAATTAATTGTTTTAATTGGACTTTTTGCATGACAACTTGATGCTCTAAAAACAGAATAGTCATGTGTTCCTATTAATTTTTTAGCCCCCTTTTTAATTAAATCTAAGTCTAACTGTTTTCTAACATGCCACCCCCTCTTTTTTTCAATTACAGGAATACTTAATTGATTAAAAATTATATATTTATAAATTCTTTGTTTTGCAGAAAATCTGGAATGAAATTTACTACTTCTTTTTTTAATTTTAGTGATTGCGATGCCATCCTCATTTAAAAAATGATTTATTGATTTTAAAAATTTTATTAAATCTATTATTTTATTTTTACAATCAAAGTGAGCAGATTGTGCAATTGCATGAACTCCAGTATCAGTTCTGCCTGAACCATTTAAAATTATTTTTTCTTTTAAAAGCTTTGTAAGTTTTTCTTGTATAAGACCTTGTATTGTTGAACCTTTCTTTTGAATTTGCCAACCTCTAAAATTTGTACCCACATATTCAATAAGTAATTGATATCTGACCATTTAAATCAAAGAACCTTTTTTGATCTGTGAACCAAGCATAAATTCCCCTATATTTTGGGGCTTTTTTCCTTGTCTTTGTATTTCTTTAATTTTAATGGATTGTCCGTTTCCACAGGCAACTTCTAAATAATCAGAAACAACTTCACCTGGGTTTCCAATTCCATTACCAATATCTGCTTTTAATATTTTATATCTTTCACCTTTAAAAACAAAAAAAGCACCAGGCACTAGGTACAAGCCATTTATTTTACCAATAATATTTAAAGCATTTTCACCCCAGTCAATCTTACCTTCTAATTTTTGTATTTTTGAAGCATAAGTTGCCTGTGCATGATTTTGTTCAATAAATTTTGCTTTATCATCTAATATGTTATCAATGTTATCTAATATTTTTTCAGCTGCTAGTGAAGAAAGTTGTTCGGAAATATCTTGTGCATTTAAATTATTTTCTAAATTTATTTTATAAGTATTGCATATTGGGCCTGTATCTAATTGCTCAGCTATTTTCATAATAGTTATGCCCGTTTCTTTATCAAGATTCATTATGGATCGCTGTATTGGTGCTGCTCCCCTCCAAGCTGGAAGTATAGAAGCATGAATATTAATGAACCCTTTTTTAGTTAAGTTTAAAAATTCTTTTGGAATAATTTGTCCATAAGCAACAACTACTGCAAGATCTGCATTTATATTTTTAAAGTATTCAAATTCTTCATTATTATTTTTTAAAGATTTTGGAGTTCTAAATTCTAAATTTAAAGTTTCAGCAATTCCTTGTATAGGTGATTTATTAATTCGCTGACCTCTTTGAGATTTTTGTGGTGGCTGTGTATAAACATCTGAAATAGGATAACCATTTTGATATAAAGATTTTAAAATTGGGACAGCAAACATTGGTGTACCCATAAATACAATCTTTTTTGGCATTAATTAAAGAACTGCTGTATTTGGTTTTAATTTTGATAATTTTTTAATTATCATCGATCTTTTTAATTTTGAAAGATAATCAATAAAAAGTATTCCTTCTAAATGATCCATTTCATGTTGTATGCAAGTTGCAAGTAAACCATCTGCTTTTAATAATTGTTTGTCTCCATTATAATCTAAATACTCTATGTCACATTTGCTAGGTCTATCAATTTCAGCAAATTGATTAGGAACTGACAAACATCCTTCTTCGTATGTGGCTTTTGAAGGGTCTTTTTTTTTAATTACGGGATTCACAAAATACCTTGGTTCATTTTTCCCTTCTTTTTTACTAATATCCATTACTATAATTCTTTTTGGAATTCCTATTTGTATTGCCGCAAGACCAATACCATTTGCGTCATACATAGTGTCTAGCATGTCATCCATTAATTTTTGTGCGTCTTTGCCAACACGATCAACAGATTTAGATACTTGTCTAAGCAATTTATTAGGTTCGGTTATAATTGTTTTAACAGTCATTAAGTTGATTATTTTATTATAATTTCTAAACTTTTAAAGGAAGAACTTTTAGTAGAAGTTTATTTCTAATAGAATCTACATTTAGCTGGTTCAATGTATTAATTATAAAATAAACTGTATCTTCATCAATATCTTCAATTCTTTCTGGACCTATAACTTCAATAATTCTCAATAATGCTGCTCCTATTTCCTTTTTATCAATCATAGCCTGAATATCCGCTGGCATTTCAGATTGATTAATTTTGTAAAGATCATCATATTTTTTTGCAATTTGAATTCCATCTGATTTTAATGCTTCAAGAAAAATTATGTCTTTTTTAGATAAAAAATACTTTTTATTTTTTTTAATCTTTTTTAAGAATTTATTAAGATCTTCTTCAATTTTAGATTTAGGGTAATCGCCATTAAAATAATTTACTAATTTAGATTGATGTAATATTTTATTATTATATTTAATTTTTTTATTAATTATTTCTTTATCATTTTCGTGTTCATTATAGAAAGTCGTAAAATTAGATGGCACATCTTCTATATCTATCTGTTTTAAAAAATTTTTTAATTCTACATCAAAAGCATTGCCAATACCTTCGGACTCAAAAATATCTTTTAAAATTTTAATCAATTCAATTTTTAGTTTTGGTTCTTCTGCCAAAAGTATCCTTTGATAAATCAAAGCTTTTCCCTCAATTGAAGCTAAAGATTTATAAGATTGTTTGGCGTTCAATAATTGATTTATAGTAAATTGAAATTTCTTATAAAACTCAAATAGTTCTTTTTCATTATAATTCTTATCATGTGTAGCTTTTTCAATCGTTGAAATTTTATCTATATCAGTAATTTCAATATCTTGAATATTAAATAACAAATTAGAAGCTGATAAATATTTCCAAATTAATTTAGGTGTCTCTTTTTTTGGTTCAAATTCAAATTCAGGATTTGTTCTGTGAGCTAAGTGAAAATCTAAAATAGAACTTTCTGATATCTCTTTATTAGCTTCATCCACATACCCAAATAAATAATTGATTTTATTTTCAAAATAATCATCTTTAAAACCTAATTCTTTTTGTAAATCTAAAATAAGTTGAGCTTCTTCATTTTTTCCATAATTAATTAAACAATATAAATTAAATTTAGTTAAATATTCATTTTCCAAGGGTTCTTTAATTTTTGAAAAAATTTCACATGATTTCTTTACATCCGATTGAGACAAATATTTATCCACCACGTATTTCATTAACTCAGGATGCAGATTAGTGGCTCGATTCTTAATAAGAAATTGTTCTATTAATTCAAGATTAGATTCTTTAATCATCCAATTTGATTTAAATTTTAAAAACTCTTCTTCTGTAATATTTTTGTTTGGATAATAAGTATTAGTCAGTAATGCAATATTAAGAATTTCGGATGCGTCGCTTGAAAGATCGAAGTTATCTATATTTTTAAAAAGTTTTTTTAATATTAGGCCATCTGAATTTGACCACATATCCATACTTAATCCATAATCTGCAGGATCATATAATCCCACAATTTTAATTTCTTTTGATGCAAGTTCTTGATCAAGTTTTATTGAACTTTTTTTTTTATCAGCTTGCATATTATAAATATTACTCTCAGCTGTGACCCCTGTTATTTCATTTGATGAAATAGCTTCTGACGTAGTCTCTATTGCTTTCTTATCAATATTCCAGATGTCTATTGGTTGGTCTTCAGCAATCACATTAACAGATGAAAGCAAAAAGATAATTATAATTGAAAAATATTTCTTATTTAACAATTTTAAAATTCTCATTTGGGATAATTTTTTCTATTTCTTTTTTGGGTGAAGGAAAATCAATCGTATTTAGAAAAAAAACAAGACCCAAAATAACTACTAATCCAAGAATAGATTTAATTACTAATCCAATTACATTAGTTTTGCCTGAACTTGTATTTTTATTAAATTCCATATAACTTTAGTTAATTTCAAATTAAGACATATTTGTGTTTTTTCAATAAAGAAACTTATGAAATCAAAAAAAAATCTTGTTTTTTTAGGAATGATGGGATCAGGAAAGAGTTCTATTGGCTCATTGATTGCAAAAAAATTACAGTTAAATTTTATAGACATTGACAATGTAATTGAGAATGAATTAGGTCTATCAATTAAAAAAATATTTGAGATTAAAGGTGAAAATTATTTCAGAAAATTTGAAAAAAAAACTACATTAAAAAAACTAAAATCAAGCTCTACGGTAATATCACTTGGTGGCGGTGCTTTTTCAAACAAAGAGATAAGAAAAGAAGTCATAACAAATCACATATCTTTTTGGTTAAATTGGAGCAATGACATATTGTTAAATAGAATTAAAAATAGCAAAAAAAGACCTTTAGCTTTCAATTCTTCAGAAAATGAAATAATTGATTTAATTAAAAAACGCTCTAACATTTATTCTAAAGCTTTATATAAAATTGAATGTGATAATTTAACTAAAAAAGAAATTGTTAAAGAAATTTTAAAAATTTATGAAACCCATTAAATTAAGGATAAGTACAAAAACTCAAAAATACTCAATTATTATTGGATCTAATTTAGTTTCAAATATATTAAAAATTTCTAAAAACAATTCCATTAATTTTAAAAAATGCCTACTTGTTATAGATAAAAATATTTCAAAAAAAATTATTTCAAAAATAAAAAAATCATTAAATAAAACAAATCTTTACGTTCATTTTTTTAATGCAAGTGAAATTAATAAAAATCAAAATAGTGTTAGTAAAATTTTAGATATTCTTTTAAAAAAAAACTTTTCTAGAGATGATTGTTTGATTTCAATTGGTGGAGGAATAACAGGAGATATTAGTGGTTTTGCAGCCAGTCTATTTAAAAGGGGTTTAAAATTTATTAATGTTCCAACAACACTTTTGTCACAAGTTGACTCATCCATTGGAGGGAAAACTGGAGTTAACACTAAATACGGAAAAAATTTAATTGGAAGTTTCTACCAACCAAATTTAGTTATTTCTGATATTCAATTTTTAGAAACACTTCCCAAAAGAGAAATAATATGTGGTTATGGAGAAATTTTGAAACACTCCTTAATTGCTAATAAAAGTTTTTATAATTTTTTAAATAAAAATAGTGATAACATTTTTAATCTATCTTCTCCATTTATAGAAAAAACAATCCATGAAAGTTGTAAGATTAAAAAAGATGTGGTTGAGAAAGATGAAAAAGAAAAAGGATTGAGAAAAACTTTAAATTTTGGTCATACTTTTGCACATGCATATGAAGCTACTTTGGACTACTCCAAGAAACTAAATCATGGTGAAGCTGTAATTCTTGGAATGAAAACTGCATTAAATTTCAGTTTAAAGCATAAGTTACTAAAGAAAACAGAGCATAATTCAATTATTAATCATATTACAAAATTAGGTTTACCTTCAAAAATAAATACATTTTTTAATTTAAGAGATTTAAATAAAATTCTATCATTTATGCTTAAAGATAAAAAAAATCATTCAGATAAAATTAGTTTAGTTTTGTTAAAAAAAATTGGGTCTCCGATTATAAATAAAGAATATAGCAAAAAAGCCTTAGCTGTATTTTTAAAAAACGAACTAACTAATTAAAATTTGAATTGAGTGAATAAGCTCTTTTAATTCTTTATCTAAAATTTTATAAATTTTTTTATTACTCTCTATCCTTTTCATTTCTTTTAATTCAATTGATTTTAAGTTAATCTTTAGATGAAATTTTCCCTCTTGATTACCTGCATGATTTTTGTGAAGAAAAGACTTATCTTCTATATTAATGCTTTCAATTTTAATTTGATCTTTAAGTTTTTTTTTTACAATTGCAATTAACTCATTTATATCCATAAATATTATTATATATCATGAAAAATATTTGTGACTGGAATAATTGTAATGAAATTGGTGATTATAAAGCACCAGTTGAAAAGGATAATAGCAAAAAATATAGAATGCTTTGCTTAGAACACGTAAAAGAATTTAATAAGAATTGGAACTACTTTTCTGGAATGAATGATGATCAAGTTATGGATTTTTTAAAATCTGATATGATTTGGCATAAACCCACTCAAAGTTTTAGTTCCTCAGATAATTTTTTTAAAGTTCTTTGGAACAACACCCTAAGAGATGAATTGGATAAAGATAAGATCAATGGAGAATATGATCATATGCGTCAATTTAAATTTAATCATAAAGATATTAAAGCCTTTAGTATATTGGGCATTTCAGTAGGTTTAAAGTGGAAGAATATTCAGGATAAGTTCAAATTACTTGTCAAAAAATTTCACCCAGATATAAATGCTGGAAACAAAAAATTCGAGGAAAAACTAAAATTAATTACATTAGCTTACACACAACTTAAAAATACATATAGAGATAAAATTGACACCAAATCTTAATATACAACCTGATATCAAAGTTTCATTAAAACAAACTTTCGGAATAGATTCTGAAATGGAAGTGGAAGCATTTTCAAAAAAAAATGAATATGTTCCAGAAATTGATAAAAGTTATAAATTTGATAGAGACACTACACTTGCAATAATTTCTGGTTTTGCTTTTAATAAAAGAGTTTTAGTTCAGGGTTATCATGGTACTGGAAAGTCTACCCATATAGAACAAATTGCTGCAAGATTAAACTGGCCATGTATTCGTGTTAATCTTGATAGTCATGTGAGCAGAATAGATTTGATTGGAAAAGATGCAATTGTCTTAAAAGAAGGCAAGCAAGTCACTCAATTTAATGAGGGAATACTACCATGGTCTATACAAAACCCTGTTGCACTCGTGTTTGATGAATATGATGCAGGTAGACCAGATGTGATGTTTGTAATTCAAAGAGTTTTGGAAGCTGAGGGTAATTTCACACTACTTGATAAAAACAAAGTAATTAAACAAAATAAATTTTTTAGATTATTTGCTACATCTAATACCGTAGGACTTGGTGACACAACTGGTCTTTACCATGGAACTCAACAAATAAACCAGGGACAAATGGATAGATGGAATATTGTAACTACACTCAACTATCTTGGTCTTGAAAGAGAACTAGATATAGTTTTAGCTAAAAATAAAAATCTTAATAATGCTAAAGGTAAGGAAAAAGTTGCTAATATGATTAAAGTTGCCTCGCTAACGCGAAAAGGATTTATTGCTGGTGATATTTCAACTGTGATGAGTCCAAGAACTGTTATGCACTGGGCAGAAAATTCAGAGATTTTTAAAGATACTGGTTATGCCTTTAGAGTAACTTTTCTAAATAAATGTGATGATATTGAAAAAAATACTATCGCAGAATATTATCAAAGATGTTTTGGTGAAGAATTACCAGAATCACTGATAAATATTCAAATCTAAATGAGCAACAAAGAAACTACCTTAAAAGAAAAATTTAAACTTGCTTTAACATCTACAGCAAAAGTAATTTCTGATGATTTCGAGTTAAATAGCAAGTCATCTGATAAAAAAAAACAAAAAGAACTAAATACAATTGAAATTGAAGATTTAAATAATCCAAGTGATTTTATGAGGTTGAGAGCTGAAACAGATTCAGCTGCATTAAAAAAAAAATTTTCTAATGAGACTATTTATAGAAAAAATTTACCCTCTAGTAGTTCGTCAAGATCACTTTATAATATAGCTGAAAAAATTAGATACGAAGTATTAGGTGGGAAAATGCTTAAAGGAATAGAAAAAAATTTTAATGAAAATTATGCTCAAATAATCAATCGTAAAAGAAAAGACCAATTAAAAACTAAAGAAGATGTGCCAGTAGCAGAAGCTTTTGAGCTTTATATGCTTAAAAATTTTCATCAAATAAAACTAAGTCCTTTAACTTCTAGAATGCTAAATTTCTGGGAAAAAGACTTTGAGCAATCGATAGAAAAACATAAAAAATTTTTACAGGAAAACATGGAAGATCAAAATAATTACAGTTCAAGATTTTCAAAAATTTTAGAAGAAATGAACATATTCCAAAGTGATGAAGATGATGAAAAGAGAGAAGAAAATCAAGACCAAGGACAAGACAATCCTTCAAATGATGATCAAAATAAAGACACGGAGGATAATAAAGAAGAAAATAATGATCAAGAAACTCAAGCTACTTTAGATGCAGATTACAATGTTGATGAATTTAACTTAGATGAACAACTTTCAGATGATGAGTCTGATGAACAAAGTTCAGAACAAATCGTTCAAAAAAATATTGATAATATTAATCTTGATTATAAAATTTTTACAACTCAATTTGATGAGATAACTAAAGCAGAAAATTTAGAAAATGCCAACGAGGTATCAAAGCTTAGAAGAACTTTAGATCAACAATTAGTTGGTTTTCAGGATGTAATCACTAAACTTGCAAATAAACTTCAAAGACAATTGCTTGCAAAACAAAATAGAGCATGGGAATTTGATTTAGAAGAAGGCTTGCTTGATAGTTCAAAATTACCAAGAATTATAATGGACCCATATAATTCTCTTTCATTTAAAAAAGAAAAAGATTTAGATTTTAAAGATACGATTGTAACTTTACTTATTGACAACTCTGGCTCTATGAGGGGTAGACCAATTACAATTGCAGCAATTTGTGCAGATATATTATCTAGAACTCTTGAGAGATGTTCTGTGAAAGTTGAAATATTAGGTTTTACCACAAAAAACTGGAAAGGTGGACAAAGTAGAGAGCATTGGAATAAAAACTCAAAACCCAAAACACCTGGAAGATTAAATGATTTAAGACACATCATATATAAAGGTGCAGATACACATTGGCGACAAGCTAAAAATAATTTAGGCCTAATGCTAAAAGAAGGTTTGCTTAAAGAAAATATTGATGGAGAAGCAATATCATGGGCTTACAATAGAATAAAAAAACGAAAAGAGGAAAGAAAAATATTAATGGTTATATCTGATGGAGCACCAGTTGATGATTCAACTCTTTCCGTAAATTCTGGTGACTTTTTAGAAAAACACCTGAAAAAGATGGTTAAGTTTATTGAAAACAAAACTGAAATAGAAGTTTTAGCAATTGGAATTGGTCATGATGTTTCTAGATATTATGATAAAGCAATCAAAATTACTGATGTTAATGAATTGGGTGATGTGATGATATCACAATTAAGTTCTTTATTTGATACAAAAAAAAAGTTTCATTAAATATTAAATAGATCTCTATTATTCCATCTAACAACAACTTCAGCACCACTTCTTGTTTTTGAATTTCTACAATTAATTGATGCAAAATTTTTTTCTAAAAGAGTCTTTCCTATAAACAAACCAAGTCCTAAGCCTGTTTTTGGCTTTTCTTGAGGATAATTTGTGTTCAAATAAGGTTCTCCAATTTTTGACAAAACATCCCTTGGATACCCATTTCCATCATCTTCAATTATAACTTCTGTTATTTCGCTATCACTCTTAAGGTTTATGTAGACTGTATTTTTTGAAAATTTATTAGCATTTCCAATAAAATTTCTTAACCCATAAACTATTTCTATAGATTTGGTTATTTTTCTAACATTTGAGTCTTGATCATAATTATAGATAAATTGTTTTTTACTGATCTCCTTAAAAGATGAAATAATTTCAGACAAGTAATCTCTCATAGTTAAGTCTTTATCAATAAAATCATCTTCTTCGACAGGATTGAGAGTTAAACGTTTTAAAATTTCATTACATCTCTCTACTTGACTTGCTAATAACTCAATATCTTTTTCAATTTCTTTTTGTCCTTTAAATTGTTTTATTAAATCTTGAGTAATTATCTTAATTGTTGAAAGAGGTGTTCCAAGAGAGTGTGCTGCAGCTGCAGCTTGACCACCTAAAGATAAAAGCTCGTGTTCTGTTGCCATTACTTCTTCCATTTTTGACAATGCCTCTTTTCTTAAACGTAATTGTGTACCAAATGTCATCGCAAAATAATTTAAAAAAATTAAAGCAATTATTAAAGATATAGGAATACTATAATAATAATATGGATTAACATGAAAATGATCGCTCAGAGGATTTGGTAAATCTACTGAATAAAATGTAAGAAAAATAATTACAGCAGTTGACAAAAATACAAGTAAAGAATTAGTTATAAAACTCAAATTAGAAGAAGAAAAAACACTTGGCATTAATAAAAAAATTATAAAAGGATTGGCAACTCCCCCTGTTAAATAAAGTAAAACACCTAATTGAAAAATATCTATAACTAAAAAAAGAAATGCTGATCTATCTGATAGTTGAGTTTTTTGATAAATAAAAATTAAATATAAATTACTTAGAATTCCAAAAAATATTATTATATTTGAAACAAAACAATTAAATTCAAAATTCAAAAAAAAATATACAAAATTAACAGTAATTAATTGCCCAACTATACCTATCCATCTTAAGCTTATATAGGTAGATTTTTTAAATGTATGATGTTTTGAAGTTTCAAAAAACTTCATTATTAGATATCGAGATTTTGAACATTTATTGCATTAGAGATAATAAAATCTCTTCGTAAGGCAACATCGTTGCCCATTAATGTATGAATTAAACTTTGATCTTTCTTTAAATCTTTAGAATATTGAACTTGAAGTAAATTTCGGGTTTCAGGATCTAGAGTTGTGCTCCATAATTCTTCAGGGTTCATTTCTCCTAATCCTTTAAATCTCTGTATATTCATTTTTGATTTTTCAAGATCTAGCTCTTTAGCAAATTCTTTTGTTCCTTTTTTAATTTTTTTCAATTCTTTATTGTTATTAACAATATAATCTTCCAGTTCTTTTTCGTCTTTAATATATATTCCCTTAGAACCTTTGTTAATTTTAAATAATGGTGGTTGAGCTAAATACACATGGCCATTTTCAATTAATTTATTAAATGGTTTATTATTAAAGAAAGTTAATAGTAATGCTCTAATATGAGAACCATCAACATCAGCATCCGTCATAATAATAATTTTTCCATATCTTAAATCTTTTAAATCTATCTCTTGAGTTTTTGGATCTAGGCCTAATGCATTGATTAATGTAACTATCTCGTTAGAAGAAATCATTTTTGACAAAGCTTTGGTTCTTTGTTGCTCAGATGCATCTCCATTACCATTCTTTTTTACAGTCAAGTCTTCAACATAAGTGTTTAAAATTTTCCCTCTTAAGGGTAAAACTGCCTGATTTGCTCTATTCCTTCCTTGTTTCGCCGATCCACCCGCCGAATCTCCCTCTACAATAAACAATTCTGTTCCATCTTGTTTACCTATCTGACAATCTGCTAACTTTCCAGGTAACCCACTTAATTCAAGCGCACCTTTACGTCTAACATTTTCTCTGGCTTTTCTAGCAACGTCTCTAGCTAGTGCTGCTTGGATAACTTTAGCTAAAATTATTTTTGCAACTGATGGGTTTTGATCAAACCATATAGATAATTTCTCATTAACTACTGTCTCAACAATCATTCTTACTTCTGATGAAACTAATTTATCTTTTGTTTGTGATGAAAACTTTGGATCAGGAATTTTAGTAGATAAAACACATGTAAGGCCTTCTTTAATATCATCTCCTGAAATTGCTAATTTATTTTTTTTAAGTAGATTATGTTCAGTTGCATATTTGTTAATTACTCTTGTTAATGCACTTCTAAATCCTAATAAATGTGTTCCTCCATCTTTTTGATAAATATTGTTTGTATAAGCAAAAATATCTTCCGCATAACTTGCATTCCACTTTAATGAGCATTCAAGTTCTATGTTATCTTTTTTTCCTTCTATATAAATTGGTTTTTTAAATAAATCGTTTCCAGTTTTATTTTGCAGTTTTTCTCTTTTTTCATCTAAAAAATTTACAAACTCTAGAACACCCCCATCAAATTTAAATTCTATAATTTTTTCTTTTTTTTGACTAGCATCTATAAAGATAATTTTAATACCTTTGTTTAAAAATGCTAATTCTCTCATTCTTTTAATCAAAATATTTGCACTAAATTTTATTGAAGAAAATACTTCCTTAGATGGTAAAAAGGTTATTTGAGTTCCAGTTTGTTTAGATTTTCCAATAACTTTTAATGGAGCTTTGGCATCTCCATCTTTAAATTCTATAGCATACTTTTTACCATCTCTATTGATCTCTAATTGTAATTTTTCTGACAATGCATTTACAACCGAAACACCTACGCCATGTAATCCTCCTGAAACTTTATAAGAGTCATGATCAAATTTTCCACCCGCATGAAGTTGTGTCATAATAACTTCTGCTGCTGATTTTTTTTCTCCCTTATGCATATCAACAGGAATACCTCTTCCATCATCATTAACTGTTATTGTTCCGTCAGAATTAATTCTGACATTAATATTTTTACAGTGGCCAGCGAGTGCTTCATCAATAGAATTGTCTACTACCTCATAGACCATGTGGTGTAAGCCAGTTCCATCATCTGTATCACCTATATACATTCCTGGTCTTTTTCTAACTGCCTCAAGACCCTTTAAAACTTTGATGGAATCTGCCTGATATGTATTTTTATTTGTCATATTTTTTAATTTATGGAAAAAAAAATTATACCATTTTTCATGAAAAAATGTTGAAATATAATTAATTTTAAAGCCTTAATAATGAAAATTAACCTTTAAAATTAAGGTTTATTTACGAAATCTTTATAATTTTAAACAAATAAGAATTTATAAGGATAAATGTGTATTTATTAATAACTAATCTATAAATAAATTATAATACCGACTTGGTTATTTGAAATCATGAAAAATATAGAAAAAAAAATTAAAGATTATTTGATAAAACTTTATCCATTTAATAAATTATATTTCTTTATTAAGATATTAAAAAAATCTAAAAAAAAATATTACTACGCAGATAATGGTGAAGATGTAATTATTCAAAGCCTTTTTAATCATAAAAAAGATGGGTTTTATATAGACGTGGGATGCTATCATCCCATAAGAGCTTCACTTACACACTTGCTTCACAAAAAAGGTTGGAAAGGAGTGAATATCGACATTTCCGAAAACACAATCAATCTTTTTAAAATTGCAAGGCCAAATGACAAAAATATAAATATTGGTATATCTAATAAAGAAGGTGAAGATTTTTATTATCAATCAAGTCATATCAACCAAGCAAATTCTTTTAAAGCATATGAAAATGTAAAAAAAGTTAAAATCCAAATATCTACATTGGATAAAATTATAAAAGAATTAGGAATTAAAAAAATAGATTTTCTTAATATAGACGTTGAGTATAGAGATTTTAAAGCACTTCAGGGCATTAATTTAGAGGATGTTCGTCCAACTTTAATTGCTATTGAAGATAATGATGCGTATGACATTACAGAGGTGGTTGACAGTGATATATATAAATATTTAACAAATAAAGAATATTTCTTGTATTCGAAAACAAATTGCACAAATTTTTATTTAGACAAAAAATTTAAGAATAATTTAAATGATATTTTAAATACACGTAATAATAATTCTTTATAATTAAATGTTTTCAAAAAAAATTATAAAAAAGATACCAATAATTAAAAGGCTTTATCCTTCTTTGATGAAGAGATTCTATAATAACAAAATAATAAGATTTAAATTTTTTGATATAGAGTTAGAGGGGAATATTAATGAACCAATGGATAAAGAAATTTTTCTCTTTAATAGTTATGAAAATTTTCAGATTAAATTTCTTATTAAAAATTTAAAAAAATACAATTCAGATTATTTTATAGATATTGGGGCAAACTCAGGAATTTATAGTTTAATTGTTAGAAATAAGTTTCAAAAGATTATAATCAAATCCTTTGAACCAGTTAAAAAGACTATAATCAAATTTAGAAAAAATTTGAAATTAAATAAAAAATTAAAGAATATTAAAATTTATAAATTTGGTCTTTCAAATAAAAATTCACAATTACTTATGAGAGCAAAAATAAGAGATGGTTATATTCAATCTAGTGGTTATGGTGTTGTTAAAAAAGAGGATAATTTAAAAAATCTTCATATTGAAAAAAATATTTTTAAAATTGGGGACAAAACTATTAAATTAAAAAATAAAAAAATTTGTATTAAAATTGATGCAGAAGGCCATGAGTATGAGGTTTTGCAGGGATTAAAAAGTTTGCTAAATTATAATGAGATATTCTTGCAAGTAGAAATTTTTGAAGAAAATTTCAACAAAATAAACAAATATTTAAAAAGTCAAAAATTTAAATGTATTAGTGCTATTAGCAATGATGGAAAAGCTGACTATTATTATAAAAATTTCTAGTAATTATTGGCGGAGAGAATGGGATTCGAACCCATGAAAGGATTGCTCCTTTACACGCTTTCCAAGCGTGCGCCTTCAACCACTCGGCCACCTCTCCTGTTTAAAAAATTTGATAATTCATCCAACACCTTTTCAGCTTTGATTGTATGTATTGATGTTGATGATCGTGTTACATCGAGCTCAATATCAATATGCTTTAAAAGTTTTGAGTAAGTTTGAGGGGGGCAATCACCTTGGATAACCATAGTTTCAATATCTAAATTAACTGATAAATGTGAAAATCCAGTATCATTACCTATACAAAATTTACATCTTTTTAGATACGGTATTACATCATTAATTTTCTTATCCGCTGTAAAGGTTGCATCTATAGTGTCTCTAAAGTTTTCATTTATTAATTCTTCTTCTTTTGATTGATCTAAGCCACTAATAATTAAAAATTTTTTATAATTTTTTTCCTTTAAAAATTGTATTACTTTTAGATAATTTTTTATTGACCACCTTTTTTCATTTCCAGAAGCAGCAATAATTATTCCAACAGTATCTCTCAAGCTATTCTCTATACGGGACAAAGGTTTATAATCAATTTTTGAGGCATTGGTAATTCTTTTAACAAACTCTACAGCTTCATTGTCTCCTTTAGTTTTTGCAAAAAAACTTAAATATAATTTTTTATTCTTTTTTAAAAAAAAGTTTTGAAACTTAAAACCTAAACCCCAAATTTCCTTTATATTTGAAAAATTTGCTATAAATAAATATCTTAAAGATGGATGAAAAACATAACACGCTTTAAAATTAAACTTATTTATTTCATTAATATTCTTAATTAAAGACTTAATGTTATTAATAATATTTCCACTTCCTTTTTTTGGCTCATCAAGATATATAACTTTTTCACAGAATGAGGTATTTTCTAAATAATATTCAGCTTGAGTGGATTTTTTTGTAAGAAAAACTACTTTTGAATTTTGGTATTCAGATAGTTTCTGAAAGCAATACATTTTTGAGACAAATTGTCCCCAGCCTTTACCAGGATCAATTATCAAAATTGTATTCATTTTTCTTTGCTTATTTTTAATACACCTATAAATGCTTCTTGAGGAATCTCTACTCTACCAAACTGTTTACCTCTGGCCTTTCCTTTTTTTTGTTTTTCTAAAAGTTTTCTCTTCCTGTCTGTTGCTCCACCGCCATGAATTTTAGTTAAAACATCTTTTTTAAAACCTTTAATTGTTTCCCTTGCTATAATCTTTCCACCTATTGCAGCTTGTACAGGTATCATAAAATTATGTCTTGGGATTAAATCTTTAAGTTTTTCACAAACTTCTCTTCCTGTTCTTTGAGCAAAAT
>ERZ1048686.1198-NODE-1198-length-20880-cov-6.806387_pt1 | contig 20880 bp, 20 predicted proteins | sample MGYA00383099_ERZ1048686 | MGnify/ENA primary metagenome ERZ1048686 (study PRJEB29581, sample SAMEA5548369) | metagenome | biome: marine; feature: coastal; material: water | depth 25 m | study: Short-term variability in the microbial, nano- and picoplankton... | reverse complement strand
ACAAAAGTTACGCAATAACAACGAGTTACGGTGGTGTGTCTTGTGTAGTGGTCCCTCGGTAGGAATTTATTATTTAATGTAACTAATTGAAATTATTGCTTTATGTAGATGTGGGGGTTTAAATATACCCCCATATATACCCCTTGTTAGGTCAGGGTAATGCGCTTTTCGCCTATTATGAGAGAATAATATCAACTTAGTGAAATTAAAGGCTACTAATAGTCAGCTACCAATTTGTAGGCCCAGAGGCTGCTTCATTGGCTATACGAGCTTGAGTTAATAAGTTCAATAATTCCCAATGTAACGCAGCGGTTGTTAGCGCGCCTTTACCGTCGCTGTCTCTGTTAGGGTTGAACTCGACAATGTCGGCGCCAATAATATTCATGTTATAGCAACCATGAATAATGGCTCGTGCTTGGCGCGGAGTTAGCCCAAAGGCTTCTGGCCCTGTTGTAGCCATCATGTACTGAGAATCTAAGCCATCAACATCCAACGAAAAGTAAGTCTTTTGTTGCTTGTTGATCTTCTCATTTATGCAATCTAATACCCACTGAGTGCCCTTATCATGTACTTGGTCTGCTGTAATTACAGTCATGCCTGTATCATGAGAAAACTCCCATAAGAAATTAGCTCTACCGCGAATGCCAATCTGGATGCTTTGCTCTGGGTCAATAAAGCCATTTAATACAGCTTGTCTAAATACAGAACCATCATTAACGGCATCACCACCCCACGTAGACATGGTGTCGCAATGGGCGTCAATATGGATCAAGCCAAATGCTTCGTTGTTATGGGACTCGGACAACCCTTTGAGTGTACCGAAGGCCGTAGTATGTTCACCACCGCAGTTTAATACTGAAGCGCCACTCGCAGAAAGGGCTTTAACTGTAGTATATATATCTTCCAAGCGGGTCTGTAGATTCGTTTCAGACCACTGAACATCACCGGCATCAATGATATTGCATGCCATGAAAGGCACAAGCCCAGAAACGTCATGCTGAGGCCCAAAGTTTCGAGTAGCATTTCTAACAGCCTGAGGACCATGGCGAGTACCAGCCAAGCCTATCGCACCCAAGTCTAAAGGCGAGCCAAGTAATACAATATCAGCCTTGTCAGTTTGCGGTTTATAGGGGGCCTGATAAAAGCCGGGGTGAGGTAGAAAGCCTGTTGTATCCAAGTTATAGCCGGAGTCAGCGGCATGCGCAAAAAACTGATTGATACGTTCATCAGCATATTCAAAGGCAGGCTTATCCAATGATTGATAGTGCTTTAATTTATTCGGATCCATAATAGTCATTAGATACATACTCCTATGCATAATGTTGTGCCATTTCAATGATACTGTTAACAAGCACATCACATCCGCGTTTGGCCTGTGTTGGGCTTAAATATTCTGCGGCATTGTGACTAATACCATCTTTGCATGGCGTGAAAATCATGGCCGATGGAACTACTTTGGCAAGATTGACAGCATCATGTCCGGCACCGCTGGTGATGATTTCATTGGTATATCCAAGTTCGTTGCAAGCAGATTGAATATGTCCCAGTAGCTGAGAATTAAAAGCGGTGGCATCTGCCTGCCATACTTTTTCTAGATTAAAACGGCAAGGAGAACCTTTCTCAACAGTCTCAAGCTGATCTAAAAAAGCATTCTCAATATGTTCATGTATTTCTGGCAATGGGTGGCGCAAATCAACTGTGAACTTAACTTCGCTAGGCACAGTATTAGGCGAACCTGGCAAGGCTTCCAAGCAGCCTATGGTTAAGCGCATGTGTTCATCGAATTGCCCCTCCAGATCGTATAGTCTCTGCAATAATGAGGACACAGCGAGTACGGGATCTTTGCGCACTGACATAGGGGTTGGACCAGCATGAGTTTCAACTCCGTGACAAGATACATGCCAACGACTCATCTGCTGCACGCCTGCAACAACACCTATATCAAGATTTTCTTGCTCTAAGATAGGCCCTTGTTCTATATGCAGTTCAAAGTAAGCCAAAACGTCACAATGGGGCATGCAAAAATCGCCCCTTTGATTAGATTGCTCTAAGGCCTGTAATACTGTGATCTGATCTTTATCATGTAGCTCGTAGGCAGTATTTAAATCCAATTCACCGGCCCATACAGCAGAGCCCATCATGGCATAAGGGAAGCGGCAGCCTTCTTCATTGCACCAGACAACAATTTCTACATCGAACGGCAATACAATATTGTTGGCATGGATTACCTCAACCGCCTCTAAAGCTGCAAGCACGCCATAGACCCCATCAAAAGCGCCCCCTGTTGGTTGAGTGTCTAGGTGGCTGCCCATAAGTATTTTTTTGTTGGTTTGGCCGTCCCTTTGATGACCGGAATAGCATGCATATAGGTTGCCGATTGAGTCTAAACGGACATCCATACCAAGACCTGTACACCAGTGTTTAAATAACTCTCGGCCTTCAATGTCTAATTTAGTAAGTGCTTGACGGTTGCACCCCCCTTCATTGGTAGCACCGATCTTAGCCATTGCCATTAATCTGCCATACAGCCGTTCATTATCACTTTGATATTTGTTAACCATAGCTACTCTGCACTCTCAATCAATTCAACTAACCAATTTGGTGCGGTGCCCGTGTCACCTACACCGCCATAAGAAAGTAACCCTTGATCGTTAAATTTACCACTACTTACTGCTGCAGCGACTTCCTCCAAATCCCTAATAAAACGGCTTAAATCTGCTTCAGGCATCAGGTCTAAAGTAAGATGAATCGCAGGTGGCTGGTTAACACCCAATAGAGACCAACCACGCTGTTCCATACCACCGACAATTAACTGAATGTCCATCCCTTCGTTACCAGCAATCATCAACAGAGGGCCTTCTGAGGGCCAGCAGGTTAATCCTTCAATGCTTTCGCAGGCTGATACGATGCGCTGTTTCACACCCAATAGTTTCTGGGCGTTACTGGTGTAGCCTTCGAGACCCATGTACTTAAGAATGGCCCAAGCAGCAGCAGTCGCCGCTAATGGTCGGCTGCCAACAAAAGATTGCGACACGTACAATCCACATGGCCAGTTGGTAATAGGTACATAATGATGTTTTTGTAGGTCTTTATTTCGATACAAAACAGTTGAGCAAGGTTTGGCTGCATAACCATATTTGTGCAAATCTGCTGAGATAGACGCAACACCAGCAACAGCAAAATCAAAGGCAGGAATATCTGCTCCGCAACGACTCATAAACGGTAGCACATAACCACCTACACAAGCGTCTACGTGAAACCACAAACCATGTTTGATGGCCACTTGTCCTAGTTCTTCTATAGGGTCTACTAGCCCATAAGGCCAACTTGGCGCAGAGGCGGCGATGCCGATCGTGTTGGGGCCAATAGCTTCGGCTATAGCCTTAACGTCCGCTCTAAGATTGTCTGCCACGGGAATGCGAATTAACTCGATTTGAAGGAAATGACAGGCTTTTTCTAAGGTAGCGTGAATCGAAAAAGGGGCAATGATTTCAGGCTTTGTGATATGGGGGTGTGCTATCTTTGCTTTCTCACGCATAGCATGTAGCGCGCAGAATATGCTTTCCGTTCCACCGGAAGTTATATTGCAACGCGCTTCTTCTCCACCGGAAAGAATGTCGCAACATATTTGCATTACTTCGTTTTCTAGTTTTGCCGCACCTGCCTGCTGAAAGCTAAACAAGGCATTAAAGCTGAAAAATTTACTATAAGCCTGCTGTATTAAACTCTGTACCTGCTCATTGCTTTTAAGAGAGTTACTGGAAAATTTGGCGGCTATATCATCATTCATACCACCTTGTTTAATAGTATCCAGTTCGTCGAGTACTTGGTCAAAATCCATGCCGTCTGGGTTTAGCTTAATCATGCTAAGCCACCTTTCTCGTTAGAAATTTCTGCTGCTACTTCAGCAATAGCGTTGCTAAGTGCAGTAAATAGCTGATCAATATGTTCTGGCTCAATAATGAGTGGTGGCGACAACACAATTACATTGCCAACGGGACGAACAATAACCCCTTTGTCCAAGCACTTTTGGAAAATGCGTTGTGTGATTTTAGCTTCGACAGGAAAACTTGCCTTGCTAGCTCGGTCAGTAACAAATTCAATACCAACCATGAGTTTGTCACCACGTACATCACCAACAATTTCGTGTTGCATGAGTTGTTGTGCTGACTCCATGAAATAGGGCCCCACATGTAGTACATGCTCACACAGCTGCTCTTCTTCCATAATGCGGATGTTTTCCAATGCAACTGAGCATGCAACAGGATGGCCTGAATAGGTGTATCCATGGGTAAACAGGCCTCCTGGCACCTGAGGGCGAGCAATGGTGTCATACACCTCGTCACTAATAAGGGTTGCCCCCAGAGGGATATAGCCAGAAGTCAGCCCTTTGGCCAGACATAACATATCGGGTTTAACGCCAAATTGATCGTGGCTAGCGACCATGTGGCCTAAGCGTCCGAAGGCTGTTACCACTTCATCGGATATGAACAGCATGTTGTACTTTTTACAGATGGCGTATATGCCTTGATGATAGCCCACTGGGGCTACCAACACACCACCAGCGCCCATGATAGGTTCGGCAATAAAAGCCGCCACATTCTCAGGCCCTAATTGCAGAATGCGCTGTTCGAATTCATTTAGCAAAACGTCACAGTATTCTGCTTCAGATAAGTGCTCTGGCTTACGATACATATTGGCAGCGCTGACATGATGAACAAGGCCGTTGTCTAGGGTGTCAAAAGCAATTTTGGTGCCTTGTATACCTGTCATTGTCGCCGCTAGATAGGTGCTGCCATGATAGGCATCTAAACGTGAGATTACCTTCTTTTTGGCGGGTAAACCAAGTTGGTTAAAATAGTGATGCACGATTCGAATAGCCGTATCATTAGCGACAGAACCACCACACCCATAGAACACATGATTTAAGTTGTCTGGTGCTAATTCTGCTAGCTTTGCCGCTAATTCAGCCGCTGGCTCATTACTCGAATGACCGAAGGGGTTGTAGTAATCCATGTCCATCATTTGTTGAGCAGCTACGTTGGCTAACCGGTTACGACCATGGCCTACATTAACGCACCATAACCCAGCAATAGCGTCTAGGTAGTGTTTGCCTTCACTGTCGGTGACATACATACCCTTTGCTTTACTAATAATCTGACTACCAGTTTCTTGGAAACAGCTGAAGTCAGTATAAGGATGGATAAAGTGATTTTTGTCTTGGGCCCAGTAGGAATATGTATCTTTCACGGTTAAACCTCGTTGAATTATTTAGTGAAGATACTAATGACTTCTAGGAAATTACTCATTCCCCAATTGGGGGACAGCTTTTCTATTGAGAAAGGTGAAAACCAGTAAAGGCTATCCGTTAAAGTAATGAGTTAAGGGGTCAGATGCTGAATTAGGAGGCATGGTAGCTGCAGCTTCCAAAAACAATGAAAACAGTTCGGATTGTGATGAAATTTCAAGTTTTGAGTGGATGCGCTTGCGATATACCTTGATGGTTTCAGTGCTAACATCAAGCAGTTCTGCTATACCCTTTGTGGAATAACCCTGTAGCACTAAGCGAAGAACATCACATTCTCGTTGACTCAAATAGTCCTTGCCGAAATTGGCCAGTACATCGTTCAATTGCGTACCCAGTGAAGCTGCTGGTATAGAGGCTTGAGCATAGTGCTTATGAATTAATGACGAAAACACATTTAGAAAGGGAGCAAATGTGGTTATTTCATTCCCTTGTTTGGCCGCTTTGTCTCGCAAGCCTACTGATACTTCAAGAGCAACACCGTCAGGTAAACGAATAATTAAAGCTATTTCACTTACTAGATTAGTCGCAGCGTAGAAACGCTTATAAAACTCACTTTCGAAAAACTCATCGGGTGCAATGTCGTGTAGGTCATACACGCCTTCTGGTGCACCTTTTTTAATTAATTGAAAGAACGGATCAACTGTATGGGCAACGTTGTTGAAGTAATTGGTGGTAGCCTCTTCGCCATATATATCCCCAATATTGTCATACACCATATAAGGCACTTCATCTACTGGGTAAGCAATAATTACGGTGCCATCATAGCCAATTAATGTTTCCAAGCTGACACATAGGTTTTCAAAAAAGGTGCCTTCGCCAAGGCTATTTATCAGATGGGGGAGTCCTTTGGAGAGCAAGAAATCAGTCATGGTGTTATTAGAATAATCGTCATATTTATCACTTTTACGGGGCATTATATTACAGCCCCATGCCGTCAGCGTAACCCAAAGTAGGTATTGGCACAAATGATCGCCACCTGCAAACTAATTAATGTTTTCACAATAACAAGTTTGAGAGGTGTTTATGCAAGCCATTCAAGGCACCATGATGCAGAGCCAACTAACCATTACACAGGTCTTAAGACATGCCGAGTCGATTAACGCCGACAGCGAGATTGTTTCCGTTACTTACGACAACCCTAGGCACCGATACACTTATAAGGATGCCTTTAAGAGGTCCAGACAGCTAGCTAATGCATTAGCTAATACAGGCTGCCAAAAGGGGGAGCGCATTGCCACACTGGCTTGGAATGACCACCGTCACTTTGAACTTTACTACGGTGTATCCTGTTCGGGTATGGTTCTGCACACCATTAATCCTCGGCTATTTCCTGAGCAAATTGAATACATTGTTAACCATGCCCAAGACAGCATGGTGTTCCTAGATCCACAATTTATTCCTTTAATCGACCAGCTCAAGAGTAAGTTAAACAGTGTTAAGAAATATATTGTACTTTGCGATTACCGAACGCTCACTGAATTGGGGGCAGATCATACTCTATACACTGACTACGAAAGCTTTATAGATTCCCAAAGCTCTGAAATTGACTGGCCTGAGTTAGAAGAAAACGCACCCAGTTCCATGTGTTATACCTCTGGTACAACAGGCATGCCTAAAGGCGTTGTGTATACACATCGATCTACTATCCTGCACTCTATGGCAAGTGCAATGCCTGATGCATTCAATGTAAGTTGCCGAGAAACTATCTTGCCAGTAGTGCCTATGTTCCACGTGAACGGCTGGGGGTTGGCATACACTGCGCCTATGAACGGAGCAAAGTTAGTGCTACCAGGAAACAAAATGGCAGACGGTGAAACCTTAACTGACTTAGTAAACAGAGAAGGTGTAACCATGATGGCTGGTGTCCCAACTGTTTGGTTAGCCTTATTAGATTACTTAAAAACAAATGAGCTTCTGGTGCCAAAGTTGCAACGTATTATCGTGGGTGGCGCGGCATGCCCAAGTATCATCATTGAGCAATTCAAAGAGTTGTTCGATGTCAGCGTGCATCAAGCTTGGGGGATGACTGAAATGAGCCCTCTAGGTACGTTCAATGCCCCCGTACCAGCCTTATCGACTTTATCAGCACAGGAGCAACAACAAGTTGCTATTAAACAAGGGCGGCCCATATTCGGTGTTGAACTTCGTATTGATTCACCCGACCAACAACCATTGCCTTGGGATGGAGAAGCGTCTGGCAGTCTTAAGGTAAGAGGACCTTGGGTAGCGAGTAGCTATTTTGGCCAAGATAGCGCCGTGGATGAAAATGGCTTCTTCAGCACTGGAGACGTAGCAAGTATCGATAAGCTTGGTTATATGCAAATCACGGATCGGGAGAAGGATGTTATTAAATCTGGTGGTGAATGGATAAGCTCTATTGAGCTAGAAAACATCGCCTCATCCCATCAACTGGTAAAAGAAGCAGCAGTGATTGGTGTACCCCACCCTAAGTGGACGGAAAGACCATTACTCATCATCGTACCGACCGACAGCGCTAATCAAGATCAATCAGAAAAGGATGATATTTTGGCGATGTTTGACGGTGTTGTCGCCCGTTTTTGTAAACCTGATGCCATCGAATTTGCTGATTCTTTACCCCATACGGCCACAGGCAAACTCAGTAAGAAAGACCTACGCCAACAATTTATTGACTATCAATTAGATACCGATGGAGCGTAGTAACATGCCTAACTACATAACTGAGAGAGTAAGCTTTTTACACTACGCTATACGCCAAGTATTTCAGGCAGCGGGAGCTACTGAACTTCATGCAAACTATGTTGCAGATGGTATTACCTTCGCACATCTTCAGGGTAAGCAGTTGCAGGGCCTTGGTGTATATGAAGCCCTAGATTTGCCTCTAGTAATGGGAAGCCTTGATTTATCAACAAAGCCAGAAATGATAGCACAAGGGCCTGCGTGGGCAGTCGTGGACGGTAATAGAAGCAGTGGCTACTATTGTTTGAATATCATGGCAGACATAGCAATGGATATTGCCTCTACGTCCGGAATCGCTATTGTATTTGGTGGCAACCACAATGATGGTGGTAGTTTTGCTAGTTATGTGTACCGTGCACAGCAAGCAGGCTTTTTTGCCATGGCTTCAAATAATACCGTACCTTTAGCGGCGCCTTGGGGAGGCAAAGAGAACCGACTATCCTGTCCACCCTTTGACGCTATGGTGCCTAATGGCGAGCAACCGCCAATTTGGGTGAGTACTATGTTGGCAGAATTCTACGATGCCCATGTGGCCCAAGCGGTACATAGTAATGAAAAACTAACAGGGGACTATGCCATAGACCCTGACTCAGGCCAGGTTAGCGATGATTTACGGCCTTATGCTCAACAGATTAACGCCTATACAAGAGTATTTGATGCTACTTGCGCTGGTCAGCTATCTTCGCCACGAATGTTTTCACTAAACCTGTGGAATGAAGCGTTAACAGCAATAGTGAATCCTATTGGCATTCCATCAACTGAGTTACCGACTGTAGCTGATTATGCTGAGAATGAGTCCGGAGAAGAAAAAGCAGCTTTACCACCATCTGTTGGAGGTAGTTATTTCCTCTGTATAGACCCCAGTGCTTTAATGCCAGATGGCTTAGCCAAAACCAAAAGTCGTTCAGATGCTTATACTCAATCAATATTGAATACACCGTCGAAACCAGATGAAAGTGTCCGTATGCCAGGTCAAAATGGATACAGTTCACTGCAAAGGGGAGATGAAGAAGTCAAGGTCATCTGCCAGCACTGGGATACCTTTTTTGAGCACATAGCGCCACGATACGGCCTGAGTGAAGCAATATTAAGACAGAATTATAGGTAGACTGAACAATTTTGTCCCCCAAAAGGGGACTTATGTAGGAGTCAGGTTAAACGCATTATTATCCTAGACAAATTTAGAATAATTTGTTGCAGGTAAATTTTATAGATACGATTTTGTGAGTGACATGTAATAACCAACTAAATATGAACTCTTTTTTTGGGTCTAGAAGTTAGTATAAAAACAATTTATAGAAGGGGAAAACTAATAATGAAAATTTCGAATAATATAATGGCAGCTGCCATAGCTACATGCTTAACAGTAGGATTTAGTGTGCCAGCTCAAGCCAATAGCGAGACTTTTAAGGTTGGTATGCCAGTGGCGATGACTGAATTTATGGCGGTCTTTGATCAACCCTTTGCTGGGGGTTTTTTGCTAGGTGTGGATGAGATCAACGCGGCCGGCGGCATTGGGGGAGAAATTAAGATTGAAGTTACTCAACAAGATACTCGCTCAGAAGCGGCCCAGTCACGTTTATTGATGCAGGAAATGATTGATGACGGTTCTCAAGTAATCTTTATGTCCGCAGGAACATCTGATGTGTTTGCAGCAGGCTCCCTCGCTACACAATCAGAAGTACTGGCCTTTACTGCAGCCACAGTCGCGGGATTCGATGCGCTTACCGGAAACTATGTAAAAACTATGGGTCCTGGTGACAATCAGGCCGCCGCTGGTGCTGCTATTTTCGCTGCCGATGAACTGGACGCAAAAACAGCCTGGTTGTTAATATCTCCAGATGATCCTTATACTGCCTATTCACCACGTTACTTTGCTGAGGCATTTGAGGCTAAGGGAGGTGAGGTTGTCGGTGAAGGAAGCTTCAATTTATTCCAACAAGAATTTGGCAACGTAGTTCAGCAGATTAAGGCTTTACCTAATGAACCTGATGTAATCTTCACCTATGCCTTTGAACCAGATTTTCCTATTTTTATAAAGCAGGTTCGTGCGGCTGGTATTAAATCGAAAATTATTGGTGGGGACGCCGTTGATACTCCGACTATTTACTCTATGGGTGCTTCCGCAAATGACGTTTATCACATGACATTATTACCTGAAGGGTTGGAAGATCGCCCGGCAATGGCCAATTTGCTAAAGGCTGTACGTGCAGCTTATGGTGAAAGCATGGGTCTTGATGCATTTACCGTTTCGGGTTATTTAACAGCAATGCTGATCCGCGACGCAGTACAAGCCACTGGTTCTACCGATCCTAAAGATCTTAATGAGTGGATCTCTAACCTTGAAAATCATGATACGGGGCTGAGTCTGACCAGCTACAAAAATGTAGGTGCACAACCAATAGTAGACCTACACTTTGTAGAGGTAAGAGATGGTAATCGGATCCACCGTTCTACGCTTAGGTTAGACAAGGATATTATTCCCAACGCAATTCACTAACCGTACAATCAGGGCATGTCGGTGTTAGTAACCTAGCTGGTTAATACACTTAAAGCAGGAATGCTTTAACATTGGCCAAAGGCCAGTGCGAGGTTAATACCATGCCCTGACTCATATTATTGCCTTTTCCATGGTGCTGAATCTGGGTCATGATGGAATGGCTAGTCATTCTTGGCAAGCACAAGCAAAATGCATAAAAATTTCGCTTTAGCAGGCTGAGTAGTGCTTTTAAGATAAACTTAAGAAAGGCCCCATAGAATGTTGGTATTTCGAACTCATGCTTGGGAATTTAGGCACACCAAAGCCTTGCACACAGTTATTATTCTTTCAGCCATAGTTATAGCTATACTCGTTGGGGCTGAAGTTCTATATTCGCAAGGGGTAGTGTCGACCACTAATCGCAGTGTTGTTTGGCTACTTGTGGTTAATGTTATCGCTGTTTTGGGTCTCCAGATTTATTCCGGTAATACTGGTCAAATGACTATATCTCATGTTGGTTTTATAGCTATAGGGGCTTACGTTTCTGCTCTGTTTACTATTAATCCAATGTTGAAGAAGAGCATGCTAAAAGGTCTTCCAGACTGGCTTTATGGTGTTAATCTCGATCTTGTATGGGCCTTATCCCTGGCTGTGATAGGTGCTATGTTGGTTGCTTGGATGCTAGGCTTTGTTATCGTCCGGCTTAGCTATGATGGCGTTATTATCTCAACCTTTGCGCTTTTGTTGATTATTCAATCAATTATTTTTGCGGCCAAGGGCTGGACCAATGGTGCCACATCTATTTTTGGTATGCCCAACTTATCATCTCCCTGGTTGCTTGGTGCAGTTGCCATATTGTCTATTTGTTTGTGTACCTTTTTCAAAGAAAGTCGTATTGGTTTGCAGGTGCGGGCAGCTAGAGATGATCGATTGGCCGCTGAGTCCATGGGTGTTAATTCCAAGCGTTTAAATCATCTCTCGTGGGTATTGGGTGCCGGAGTGGCTGCCGCTGCTGGTGCTTTGATGGTGCATATAGTTGGTGCTGCAAGCCCGAGAAATTTTTATATCGTTATGACGATAGAACTTATCGCTATGATGGTCTTGGGCGGTCAGAAGTCTGTTTCAGGTAGTTTCATTGGTGCTGTCTTGGTGAGTTTAATTATTTTTATAGTACGAAAATTTGAGGGGGGTGTTGAGATCGGTTCTCTACAAATTCCAAAAATATTTGGGGCCACTCAACTTGTTTTATCTTTCGCTATATTGTTCATTTTGTATAAAAAACCGGGGGGCATATTTGGCTTAAATGAATTGACCTTCGCTCCATGGGTTAATAAAGGTATTAATCCAGTACTAACAAAGGATATCAACCTTCAACAAAAAGGTGAACTCAAAACATGTGGCCTCACGAAAAGATTTGGTGGGTTGCCTGCTTTGACCGATGCTAACTTAACTGTAAAACCAGGGCAGATTTTAGGCTTGATAGGGCCTAACGGGGCAGGGAAATCTACTCTAATTAATACCATAATGGGTACTTATTTTGCTAGCGATGGCGCCTTATATTTAGGAGGTCAGGATGCCACACTTTGGCCTGCTTATAAGCTGGCACGTGGTGGTATTGGTCGTAGTTTCCAGCAAATTAAGTTGGCAGAAACACTAAGTGTTCTGGAAAACGTAATGCTACCATTAGCAGTTATGTCGGGCCCCGATGCTGCTTTGGAGGGGGAAGCCCTAGGTTGGCTGCAGCGATTAAACATTCTTCATCACGCACATCATTTGCCTAGTGAGCTTCCTTATGGGGACCAACGTCGGGTTGAAGTAGCCAGAGCGCTTGCCCTTAACCCGACCTATGTACTCCTTGATGAACCAGCCGCCGGTATGAATCCTGAAGAAACGGAAGAGCTTCGCCAGTTGTTAACGAATATCCGTGATGAACTTGGTATAGGCATCATTATTGTTGAACACGACCTGCCATTGATAATGACAATGTGTGATCAAATTGTTGTTCTTAATCGTGGTAAAACCATTGCATCAGGAACCCCCAAAGAGATTCAAACGAACCCAGCTGTAATCGAAGCTTATATAGGCAGCGAGAGTGACCAGCACTTGTTGGAGCCTGAAAATCTCCAACGATCAAAGCAACAAGGAGGCTCAGTATGACAAATCACCCCATGCTAAGTCTAAGTGATGTGCAGGTTAAATATGGAGCTGTTACTGCTGTTAAAGGCGTCTCTATTGATATATATGAAGGTGAAATTGTTACTATTCTTGGGTCGAATGGTGCAGGAAAATCTTCACTGCTAAATGCAATAGTTGGCCTTACGCCAAAATACCAGGGATCAATTAGTTTTCTAGGACATGATATATCAGCTATGAAAACTGAAAAAATTGTTCCTCTTGGTTTGACATTAACCCCAGAGGGGCGACATGTATTTGCTGATTTAACTGTAATGGAAAACCTCATGCTTGGTGGTATTACAAAACGAGGTGGTGGAGTGAATGAGATATTGCAGGATATGCTTAATCAGTTTCCTATACTTCAAGAGCGGTCTGATCAGTTAGCGGGCACTTTATCAGGTGGTGAGCAACAGATGTTAGCTATTGCTCGTTCGCTTATGTCTAAGCCTAAGCTATTGATATTGGACGAACCCTCTTTAGGGTTGGCTCCGGTAATAATCTCGCAAGTATTCGCATTGATTTCACGCCTTCGTAAGTTGGGCACAACGATACTCCTCGTAGAGCAAAATGTGGCCCAGTCTCTGTCTATATCTGACCGTGCATATTTACTTGAACTCGGAACAGTTTCTCGATCAGGAACTGCGTCTGAATTTTTGCAAGGCTTAGATATTAAAAAGATTTATTTAGGAGGGTAGAGTGGAAGATTTCATACAGTTTATGGTAAATGCGCTGAGTTTAGGTGGTGTTTATGCCATGCTCGCCATAGGTATAGCGTTAGTTTATTCGGTAATGGGTTTTTTGAACATAGCTCATGGTGATTTGCTCACTCTTTGCGGTTATGCCATGTTTTTTGCTATTGGCTTCGGGCTTCCTTGGCCTGTTGTAATATTGATCGGGATACTGGTTGCTGGGGTAGCCTCCGTATTGATGGAAAAGATTGCCTTTAGACCATTAAGAAAAGCCAGTTACGACACGTTGTTATTAACGTCTTTTGCGCTTTCGGCTGCTATTCATGTGGTTTTGCAGATTTTTATCAGCGCTCGCCCTAAGCCAGTACCACTGCCGGCGTTCCTGTCCGGGTCTTTCGATGTTGGTGGCATTGTTATTGGCACAGGGCAAACCATTTCTGTGGTCATTGCATTGTTGGCAATGGTGCTTTTGACTCTATTTCTCAAGCGCACTCCCTTAGGACTTGCCATGCAAGCGGCAGCTCAAGACTTTGATACTACTCGATTGATGGGTATTAATGCTGACCGAGTAATCGCAGCGTCGTTTTTTATTGCTGGGATGTTAGCAGGTATTGCTGGAGTGCTAATTATTGCCCAAAGGGGGTCTGTAGATCCACTAATGTCGATGAGCCCTTTGATTAAAGCTTTGATTGCCGCCATCGTTGGCGGTACAGGAAGCTTATATGGCCCCGTCCTTGGGGGGGTTATTTTGGGGGTATTGGAAACCGTGTTTCAGACCTTTTTACCTGGTGAAGCCCTGCTATTCCGAGACCCATTAGTTTTGTCTTTATTGGTAGTGTTTTTGTTGGTGGCTCCTAATGGTATTACTGGGTCACGGGCAGAACGAGCGCGCTAATGTTTTTTGGTGTCCCAGAATAAATGGGGTTAAAGGCACAGGATAAAAAATATATTTTGGGAGTCAATTATGGATGCTATGGGGTTGTCTGGAAAAACCGCCATTGTCACTGGAGCCGGCCGTGAAAAGGGCATTGGACGGGCTATTGCAAAAACTTTGCTGACCCAGGGTATGAACCTTGTTATGACCGACATGAAAGGGCTAGAAACGGCTGAGTCGATCATTAGTCAGTTTCCTGAACATGTTGGGCGAGTGGACTTTGTTGCAGCCGATGTGACTAAGGAACAGGACGTTGCTGAGGCGATAGCATACACAATTAGAAAATTCGGTGGTCTCGACGTTCTGGTAAATAATGCTGGGGTTGGGATAGGTTCTTCGGATTTTTTGGAATTGACGGAGCGAGACTGGGATCTTTCTTTTGATGTTAATTTTAAAGGGGTTGTGAATTTCTGCAAAGCGGCGATCCCAGAACTTCGCAAGTCAGACTCAGCTTCGATAGTAAACGTAGCTTCCTTATCTGGGTTGAAGGCTATAGCGCATATCCCTGCTTGTTATACGGCCTCGAAATTTGCTGTGGTTGGCATGACTAAACAGCTAGCTCTGCAATTAGCGAGTGAAAACATCCGCTGTAATGCGATCTGCCCTGGATCTGTTCGCACGGACATGATGCAGGTAGTGATGGCTGACATCGCTCAAGCAGAGGGGATCTCTATAGAAGAGGCTGAAGCTCATGAATCAGCTACTATAGCTGTTGGTCGAGCAGCTGATCCTATTGAGATAGGCAAAGTTGCTGCGTTTCTTGCCAGTTCCTCGAGCTCTTATATCACGGGAGAAGCCTTGGCGGTGAGTGGTGGAATGTTCAGTGGGCTGTGACAGGTTTTCAAGGGTTAATCATTTGTGAGCAAGGCCAACTATCAATAGGGCATGAGTATGAGTAGCATAGATCTAAATAAGTACAGTAAACGCATAGAAAGCATCATTAAATTCTCTGGCCATAACGCAGAAGAGGTGTTCGCTATCTTAGGTGAACCAGACTGTATAACCGATTGGTATCTGTTAGCTAAGCAGGTACACAAAAGCAAGGATAGTGACGACTTTAAAGTAGAGTTCACCTTCTTTGGTATGGTGGATGAAGCCATTTTGCACTGGGACCCACCACACCGTTATATTTATACCGCTAAAGGCCCAGACTTTCCTATCCAAGATTATGTGGCAGAGATTCGCATAGATATGCACGGTGAAAAAGACGGTATTCTTACCTGGTCAATATTCTTTGATGAAATAGCTGGGCAAGAGTTTCAACGAGTCCTACCGGTCATGATCACTGCTATAAACGAAGCAAGCATGCATAAGCTGGCTAAATTGATTGGTGGGCATACAGTCAAGGTAAACAACTACGAGTAATACATATGTTTTCATTGACTAATAAGACAGCCGTTATAACAGGGGCTAGCCAAGGTATCGGGCTAGCTGCTGCGCAGCGTTTTGCCAAAGCAGGTGCGACAGTCGTACTTGCAGACTTAAAAGATTGCACAGAGCAAGCACAAGCAATCGGTGGGTATAGCTATCAGGTGAATGTATCTAATCTTCAACAGATGAAAGATTTGATGACGTTTGCTAAAGAGCAAACAGGTCGACTGGACGTGGTTTTTAATAATGCTGGTATCGCAACGCCTCTGGAGCCAATTGAAGATGTTCCAGAAGAAGATATTGATAAAGCGCTTAATATCAACCTTAAGGGCGTTATTAATGGTATCAAGGCGGCTAGTGCCCATATGAATGCTGGAGGCAGCATAATCAATACAAGCTCTCTAGCAGGCAAAATGGGCGTGTATGGATTCACGAGTTACGGTGCTTCAAAGTTCGGTGTGTTAGGGGTTACTCAAACAGCTGCCATTGAATTGGGGGTCAAGGGGATACGTGTGAATGCCTTGTGTCCTTCTTCTGTTAACACACCAATGGCTGCTGAACATGACCAATCTCAGTTAGCAATGGAAAAAGTATTAATCCCGCTAGGCCGTATCTGTGAGCCTGAAGAAATAGCAGCATTAGCACACTTCTTAGCAGCAGATGACTGTAGTTTCATCAATGGCCAAGCAATTAACGTATGCGGAGGTATGACTGCAGGTATATCATTAGCAACTTGGGAAGCAGCCGCTGGCACTCTGGGGGATGGCTAGCATCAAATAGGGCACGTTAATCTAGATAGCCTAGCAAGGTTGATATTCCCTTACACCATGCCTGCTCATAGGCTAAATACTTTTGATGCAACCTATTGAACGTGGTTGTATGCATGCCTTTCTTTTTACCCCAGCCTGTTCCATTCTCATAGTGCTCGAAAATACGCTTACCGAGCTTATGTTTTTGCTCAATCATACGGTTAAGCTCTCCTAGATTCTGCGAGCTGTACGGCAACTGGTAACAATGGCGACAATTAAAATAAATGCTGGCACCATACAAAACAGCAACGCGAGCGTTACACCTAGGGCATAAAAACCACTTTCTATGGCCACCATAATGACACGGTGTGAATTCAATACGCACAACTTGCTGGGCTGTTTCCCAATCATCTCCGTACACTCGATAACGATAATTCAACTCAATCCTGTCATGGTAGGTAGTAAAACGAATGTTACCGTTAGGGGCTCCATTAGCTGTCCAGCTTAGAGTTCCCCGTTGGCCAGAATTTAGCATGTTGTTCCTGTGCATATAACGTATATCAATACGTTTCACTTCTTCGGTACATAACACATTACTGCTGCGGTGTCCTCGCCCGCTACCTATACCCCCCATACTCCACCTGCTTTTTTTAAACGAAATCATTTGGCAAATTCTCAAATACAACGTCGACTGCTCTCTACCGTTAAATAAGAAATTAAATCTTTCTAGATATGGCATATATATAAAGGTGCCCTGTAATGAGGCTTGAGCTAATGCTGTATGTTGCACTGACTGGCCCAGTTTTGGCCCTTAGCGACTGACTTAAGTGGGTCTATAGGCCTTATAGCGGGGGTAGGCAGGCCTTGTTTTAAGGCAACTCGTTCTTTCGCTTCTGGCCAACCATTTAGTCTTTCAAATTCAAAAGTTCGAAGTGCTTTACGAGTTGGAGCAATCGATAACCGTTTTTTTGGAAGATCGTGTATTGGTTCCCAAGTAAGTGCATATAAGCTAGCAGTGTTGTTTCTACCTCCTTGCCTTGTTTGTATGAGCAGGAACGCATCTTCAAGTTCTCGAATGGCTCGTGTGAGTGTTCCTTTAGACTTGAAGCCCCTTGGCTTCATTAGCGTGTAAGAGGGGCTCAAATCGCCGTTATTGAAGCCGTTATACTGTCTGGCCATTTCAACTAGTAAGCGAATGGCGTTGGGGCCTAAGGCTATGTAATCTGGTGACTCCATAACAACTACTGGAATACCAGCGAATCTACGGCTGTTTTTGTTTCTACGTTTAGCCATTAGCCACCTCCGGTAATTGTTCAAACACTAAGGCAGGTACAACTGTATTGGCATAGGTTGTTACCGCTAATTTTGCATTTTGATACGCGACTTTGTGATCTAGCTTGTTATCGATTGCTGACTGGAATTCACATCCTGCTAGGTGTTCGGCCATAGACAGCGCTATTAAATATGGAGCGGAAAGATTTCTTCGTGATTTGGCTGAGATTCCCAATGCTTTGTTTATCATCTTTTCAAGATTCATGTGGTGGATGTTTGCAGGTTGAGAAGAGGTGTTTTGATTTACTAGCTTAGAAAGTTTGTGGTGAGCATCATGAAAGCATGGTAGATAATTTATGTCGGCGTAGATGGCGTCTCTAGCATCAGAAAAAGCCTTGACTAAGGCAAATTTTAAATCTACCGATTTAGGTGTGTTCTTGCTTAAGACAATCAATGCGTAACATTGGTTTTCGTTAAGGTATGCGAAACGTTCAGGGCGCCCCATAGTATGTTTGACTTTCTCCATTTCAAATGGCAAAAGTCCTAGTGTTTTAATATCTGCTTTGTACTTTTCAATTTGTTGCATAACAGCTTTATGAGCGACTCCTAGCCCTTGCGCAATGACTCTTGAATCAATGCGCGCTTCACTTTTGATGATCTTAGCTTTGATATTCATGCAGGGCTCCTTTACTTTTGACGAGATTCGATAATACGTTGCGCTAGCCAGGATTGAACTTCGCTTTCTAGCCAGCCACTAGAATGAATACCAAGTTTGATCGGGGCAGGAAAGCGTCCTTGTGATGCTAGGCGATGTATATAAGCGCGAGATAGGCCAACGAGCATATGTACTTCTGGCCAACGTAGTATTCGTTCTGTTGGCTGTACTGTTTGGCTTGTCTGTTGTTTGTATGCGTGAGTAGTCATATGTATGCCTCCATAGACATTGTTGTAGATGGAGGCAGGTTACATGGCTCGTATGCGATAAATAATCCGAAAAAAAATATAAAATTTTCGTATTGATTTAGTGGGTGTGATAGCTTTCTAAAGCTCTTATGAAGGTGGCGTTGATATTTTTAACAAAGGGTATGATGGTTTTATGTAAAAAAAGCTCGTCGTTATGATTGCGGTATAGTGCATTCATTAAAGCTACGTTTGTTATTGATTGACCAGATTGTAATTCCCAGATTTTTAAGTCGAGGTAGGGCAGAACTTTGTAATCATTTAGCTTTTTGTAAACGGCTGGAGTTATGTGTGTCTTATGTGTTTGGAAGCCTGAATGTTTTCTAATTTGTTTTAAATAACTTCGGAAATCGCTCTCAATGTCGACATCAGACCCTGTTAGATCAATGAGCACAGGGGCTTGTGATGATAGGTAAGAATTGCTTTCATTAAGAAATTGGCTTACTTCTGTTGAGGATATGCTTACTAGGTCATTATCTTCACTAACGCCGTAGAATTCTGCTATGTCTTTGCTAGTTGCTTGGATGTATCCGCACTTAATAGGCTGAACATATGATGTTATTCGTGTAGCACTCGGGCTTTGGGAGCGGTTGGGTATTATTGGCATCGTTTTTATTTCTTCAAATAATTCCCATGCTTGAACATGATCAGATTCAGAGTCTCTGGATAATAACCATTTAATTTCTTGTCGACGATCTAATTGCTTGGCCCATTCAATTGGGGTTAATTGGCTAGAGGTATCGTATTTGTTTAAGTCGAACCAACTTGGTAATTTTGCTGCGTCCCTTATAAGTTTTTTTGTCATAGGACTTCTCTTAGTTGTCATTGGTTAGTTTTTCAAGCTTGTCCAAATAATTAGCCCACCAGGTCATCATTCGGGTTCTCTCAGGCAAGTATTCAGCATGTTGGGTATATGCTCCACGCACCTGGTTTCGTTCCATATGTGAGAGTTGGCGTTCAATTGCATCGGGTGTAAAGCCTTCTTCATTTAATATCGATGAGGCACTAGTACGAAAACCATGAGGTGTGGCTCGGCTTTTGAAACCCATGCGATACATCGCATAAATCATAGTGTTATCACTGATGGGCTTGAGGTGAGAGCGTTCCCCAGGAAAGAGTAGATCACAATGCCGAGAGTAAGGCTTAAGCTCAGTTAGAAGTTGGATGACTTGTGGAGATAATGGTACTAAATGCTCAGTACCCATTTTCATGCGCTCCCCAGGTATACGCCATAGTTTGTTATCTATATCAAATTCATTCCATTGGGCAAACCTGACTTCGCCTGGTCGGACAAATGTGAGAATAAGCAGCCTAAGGGCAAAGCGGGTGAAGATATGCCCGTCGTATTCTCTGAGAGTTCGGAGAAATTCAGGTAGTTCTTTGCGTGTTAATGCTTGGCGATGAACGGTCTTTCTAGTCTGTAGTACACCTTTTAATTCTGATGCCGGATTGCTTGCTGCTCTGTGAGTTTGGACTGCAAATCGGAAAATGGCTGAGCAGCGTTGTAATATTCTGCCTGCAACGTCAATGGCTCCACGTTTTTCTACTGAACGGATAACTTCAAGGACTTCCGGCGTGGTTATATCTGCTATGGGCCTATGGCCAAGTGAAGGTAGTACGTCTGCTTCTAAAGACTTCCATACTTTATTGGCGTGATGTTCAACCCACCTTCCTTTCTGCTGCTTCCACCAATCTTGAGCGACTGATTTAAATGAGTTTTCCGTTTTAATTTTGGCGGCCAGTTTTTTTTCTTTCTTTGCTAAAGCAGGGTCAATAAGGTCACGTAGTTGCCGCTTTGCATCGTCTTTAGCTTCTCTGGCTTCTTTTAGTGAAACTGAAGGGTATACACCGATGGCAAGTAATTTTTCTTTACCTGCAAATCTGTATTTATAACGCCAATATTTGGAACCGTTAGGGTGGATCAATAAAAACAAGCCTTCACCATCAGTTATTTTGTACTGTCTGTCTCTTGGCTTGGCGTTTTTAATCTGAGGTATAGTTAATGACATTGGGGTACATTTCGTGTTTGATTTGAATGTACCCCTACTTATACCCCTAATTTGGGGTACATGGCAATAGATGCTAGTATGCAGTAGTAGACAACCTGATTTGCCTCAGGCCTTTATATATGTGGGTTTTGTTTATGTTGGTGGATGTCGGTAGACATCAAAGTGGTCCCCTCGGTAGGAATCGAACCTACATCTAAGCCTTAGGAGGGCCCTATT
>ERZ1048686.1193-NODE-1193-length-20942-cov-7.694834_pt1 | contig 20942 bp, 25 predicted proteins | sample MGYA00383099_ERZ1048686 | MGnify/ENA primary metagenome ERZ1048686 (study PRJEB29581, sample SAMEA5548369) | metagenome | biome: marine; feature: coastal; material: water | depth 25 m | study: Short-term variability in the microbial, nano- and picoplankton... | reverse complement strand
AAGCCACCCAAGCCGCCGATCATGCCTACCAAGCCGCCAACGGCGCCGACGTTGTGAGGAAAATAGACTGGGATATGCTTGAATACGGCGGCCTTACCAAGGCTCATCACGAAGCCAAGAATGACTGTCAGGAAAACGAAATCGTAAAGTGGAATGCCAAAACTAAATTCGAAAATCCGTGGTGTACCGTCCGCTGCCGGAATACCCTGCACTACATAGCTCGTCTGGGGGTAGCTCATGATAAAAAGCACGATGAGAGACACTATGAATGTCACATACATGACAAATCGTGCGCCCCAGACATCGGACATCCACCCGCCAAGGGCCCGAAACACCGAACCTGGCAAAGAGTACATACCCGCGAATACACCAGCAGAGGTGAGTGCGACACCGTAGGCACCGACGTAGTAGCGCGGCAAAAACGATGCGAAGGCAACAAAAGCGCCAAAAACGAAGAAGTAGTAGGTTGCAAAGCGCCAGACCTGAATGTCCTTCAACGGCTCAAGTTGCTCGGCTGCGGATACAGGTTTGGCCCCAGTCTTACGCTGTTCAACGCGAACTGGGTCTTCTTTGGCGAAGACATAGAAGACGACGGCCATGAGAACCAAAGCCACGGCATAGATGCGTGCAGTGTCTTCCCATCCAATCGCGATAACCAGAAACGGAGCTGCAAAGTTCGTTACCGCAGCGCCGACGTTACCAGCACCAAATATACCAAGCGCGGTTCCCTGACGTTCAGCTTCGAACCAACGCGAGACGTAGGCCACACCAATGATGAATGAACCGCCTGCCAATCCAAGACCAAGGGCGATCATCAAAAAGACCGCATAGGTTTGAACCGAAGCCAGTAACCAAACAGATACGGCGGTAATCAGCATTTGCAGCGGCAGCATAATGCGCCCACCAAACTGATCTGTCCAAACGCCGAGGAATATGCGGCTAAGCGACCCAGTCAGAACTGGTGTCGCAACCAATAGTCCAAATTGCGTCTCAGAGAGACCGAGATCCTGTTTAATTTGAACGCCGATGATCGAAAAAATCGTCCAAACAGCAAAGCATACTGTGAACGCCAGCGTGCTAAGACCAAGCGCGCGATACTGTTCACCAGATGTTACACCACCTATATTATGCATAATTCAACCCTCCTGAAGAATGCGATCAGTTGTTGGAATGTGTCGGGGAAAATCGGCCAGAACCATATTTGTGCTTTGACCAACCAACATCGAAGAGCAAAAAGGGTAGAGCCAAGCGAAAGACCCAAGCCTTAAGATGTGGAAAGGGTTGAGGTGCCCAATTTTTGCACTGAAGACGTTAAGCCATGGAACCTTCGCGTTGATCTGAAATGCCATTAGCTGTTGCCCTCATTGTATTGCGACGAGCCGTCACTCGGGTTTTGCGCGTTGAGAGGACAATCAAACTTTCATGGTCAGGAGAGTTTGATCCAGATCAAGGTGCATTGAAAAAAGTAGCAAAATAAATGGGTTATACACATTTGTCAGGAAGAGTGCTATCTGGCGTCAATTGCAGTTAGGAAAACCATCAACCGTTTCATTGACATTTATCAAGACGTGAGATGATAAATATTAAAGGAGATTTTTAGAATGCATTTGGGCATGACCGAGTCGGACTATCCGGATATCCGAGAACTCCATCTCTTCTCTGATATCGCGGATGAGAACTTTAACGCTCTGATGCGCGGAACGTATCTTCAGAACTTTCCGCCACAAGTGGACCTCATAACTGAGGGCGAGCAAAGCGACTTTTTGCACGTTATTCTCTCTGGATCAGTTGAGTTATCTGCACGCTGGAACGGGCGCGAAACGACGATGGCGACGGTGCGGCCTGTGTCTACCTTCATTTTGGCGGCGACAATCAAAGATGCGCCATATCTGATGTCAGCAAAAACGCTGGAAAAGAGCCGTATTGCTTTGATCCCAAGTCTCGATGTCCGAAGAGTGTTCGACACTGACAACAACTTTGCCCGTGCAATCGTTACTGAACTCGCACAGTGTTACCGATCTGTGATCAAATCTCAAAAGGACCTGAAACTTAGAACATCTCTTGAGAGGCTAGCAAACTACTTGCTGCGCCAACAACATTTGGCAAACGGGCCGCAAGAATTTGAGCTTAAGATTGAAAAAAAGCGGCTAGCATCTTTCTTGGGCATGACCCCTGAAAACTTGAGCCGAGCGTTTAAGGGCTTGCAGCCCTATGGCGTGGAAGTGAACGGAAACCTCATCCGCATTTCTGATCAGGAAGATCTCGTGAAGTTTGCGAAGCCCTTTTCGCTTATTGACGACTATTCAATCTAAGGAAAACACAGTGACACGGGCTATGCCCGGTGCTGCAGTAGACCTCGCCAAACAACACTCAGACATCTGGTTGGCTTATTCTGATTTAGGCAAAGCTTGCGCCAACGCTGGTCCTCTAAGTGATCGCGAAAGGCGACTGGCCAAACTGGCCCTCGCAATTGGGGCCGCTTCCGAAGGGGCGGGACACTCGCATACCCGGCGTGCACGTGCTGAAGGAATAGAAAACGCGGCACTAGATCAGGTCGCGTTGCTTGCAATTGGCCCCTTAGGCTTGCCACGCGCTGTGGCCGCAAAAACCTGAATCGAGGATGAATAAGTCCGAGCCCTCACCTAGAGAGCTACGAGTTGCTCCAATTTTGAAGCGTTGGTGTAAGTGTAGCAGTGTTGGCGCTTGCTAACCATGTCTTGCAAGTTGCCATGCTCTTAGTGTCGATATGGTTTATCAATTGGATAAGTCTAAGGATGTGCAGCCATTTGCGTCTAATGTTAAAAAGGCCAGCTTGCCCCTCGATGGGCTTTGTTGCACAAATGGGGTGAAGTGTGTTCTTCCCCTTTCCCCAGACGGACATATCCTACGGATTCTGTGACAGAGATGCCAAGAGCTGTGTAACGTTTTAGCACGGCGATGCGGATTTGGATCTCCGCGACCTGCCGGTCGAAGTCCCGCGCTATGAGGCTCTGACCTAGTCGTTTCACACAATGCATCTTGGTTTTGACGCGGCTTCGCCCTCTGCCTTGATCCCCGTGCTGTCGATCAGAAGGTTCAAAGGGCCAGCCCCACCACGATACTGCAGGTTTACGTTCAGCGTCTTCTGACGGCGGCAAAGGGTGTTGAAATTCGGCACCTCCCAGCTCAACCCCACCAATTTCAGCAAATTCTCAACAAAGCCTGTCGTCTGCCGAAGCGGCATCCCGAACAACACCTTCAGTGTCAGCCAGGCTTAGATCGCGGCGTCACTGAATTGTTGCCGCCGACCGCATTTACCCGTTACGGGCGGTATCCAGACCGTCTGGGGATCAAATCAGATTGATAGCGACCGACGTCGCTTCAAGCTGTCATTGTAGGTTGACCAGTTCGTGGTCTTGTACTTCGTAGGGACCCAGCTACTCATGCACTCGATATATCATGCTGGATTCACAAAATGAATCCCTCAATTCGTTTGTGCAACAAAGCCCTATTTTGGCATACAATTAGGTTTTTCTAGGATTTTAGTGTATTTTGGCTAAATAATTGTTTTTGATAGGTAAATAATTCACTTGAGATTGATCATGAAAATCGCGTTTTGCGCACGCTTCTCCTTGGTCTGCCTCTAAGCCAATGACACTGGGTGTGTGATGGCGCAGCAAGCGCTTGCGTCAGGATCGCCACAAAACAATCCGGGTGTGCCGAGCGCGGATGAGATTGTCGCGCTATATCAGCAAGTTTGGTGGAAGAGGGCGCGCATAACTACGCGCCCTGATCTGTTATTGAGCGGCGATGAGGCCCATGCTTTCAAGCTTCAAAAGAACCTGATGCGCGCAATTGTCTACTTCGACGTTTTCAGTTTCAACGCTGAGTTCAGGGTTCGCAGGCACATCATAAGGGTCTGAAATACCTGTGAACTCCTTGATCTTGCCTTCGCGTGCGAGTTTATAAAGACCTTTGCGATCCCGCTTTTCGCATTCCTCAATCGACGTTGCTACGTGGATTTCGACGAAGGCGCCAAAGTCTTCAACATCCTCGCGCACAGCGCGACGGGTCGTTGCATAAGGTGCGATGGGCGCGCAGATTGCGATACCGCCGTTTTTGGTGATTTCAGAAGCCACGTAGCCGATGCGGCGGATATTCAGATCGCGGTGCTCTTTGCTAAAGCCCAGTTCGGAACTGAGATTCTTGCGCACTATATCACCATCCAACAGCGTGACAGGACGACCGCCCATTTCCATCAGCTTGACCATCAAAGCGTTGGCGATGGTGGATTTTCCAGAGCCGGAAAAGCCCGTGAAGAAGACTGTGAAGCCCTGCTTAGAGCGTGGTGGTTTAGTGCGGCGCAATTCTTTGACGACCTCTGGGAAAGAGAACCATTCAGGGATCTCAAGGCCTTCGGACAAACGGCGGCGCAGTTCTGTGCCGGAAATATTGAGGATCGTGACCTCATCCTTGTCTTTGATTTCGTCGATCGCTTCGTATTGCGCGCGCTCTGCGACCCAAACCATGTGTTTGAAATCAACCATTTCGCATCCAATTTCTGATTGGTTGGCGCGGTACAGATCTTGAGCGTCATAGGGGCCGTAGAAATCTTCTCCTTGGGAGTTTTTGCCGGGGCCAGCGTGGTCGCGGCCCACAATGAAGTGCGTGCAGCCGTGATTTGCGCGGATCAAACCGTGCCACACCGCTTCGCGTGGGCCAGCCATGCGCATGGCAAGGTTAAGGAGCGACATAGACGTGGTGGAGCTTGGGTATTTATCAAGAACTGCCTCGTAGCATCGCACACGTGTGAAATGATCCACATCGCCAGGTTTGGTCATGCCAACAACTGGATGAATAAGCAGGTTTGCTTGCGCTTCCTTCGCCGCACGGAAGGTCAATTCCTGATGTGCGCGGTGCAGTGGATTGCGGGTCTGGAAGGCAACAACTTTGCGCCAGCCCATCTTGCGGAAATATGCGCGCAGCTCATTAGGCGTGTCGCGGCGACCGCGGAAATCGTAGTGAACTGGCTGTTGAATGCCTGTGACTGGACCGCCTAGATAGATTTTACCTGCTTGATTATGAAGGTAATTCACCGCTGGATGGGCGTCATCGTCGGCGCCGAAGACCTTAATCGCCTCGTTAGATTTATTCGGTTCCCAACGATCTGTAACGGTCATGGTGCCCAGAATGACGCCCTCTTGATCGCGCAGAGCGATGTCTTGGCCTAGCTCGATGGAACCGGCGAAATCCTCGGAAACATCCAGAGTAATTGGCATGGGCCATAGCGTGCCATCTGCGAGGCGCATGTTTTCGACGACACCGTCATAGTCTTCCTCGGACATGAAGCCTTTGAGCGGGTTGAACCCACCGTTCATCAACAGTTCCAGATCACATATCTGGCGCGGGGACATATCAAGTGATGTAAGATCAGCAGCTTCCAGTTTCAGCTTTTGCGCGCTGTCATAGGAAACATAAAGCTCTGGAATCGGGGCCAAATTCGGTGTCATACTCATATTCTGCTCTCTTGCATCACGATTAGTCGCAGTGAATCTGCGGTGTTATTGGGCGCGGGATATGAGAGAAATATGGCATAAATCAAGCAAAGCTCGGAAATTTGCGAGACAATGGCGCGTTTTTCTTGGAACTGTTGCTAGATTGGAGGCGATTTTAGTCGTTTTCAGCAAGCCAGCGTTCTGCTTCCAAAGCGGCCATGCAGCCCATGCCAGCTGAGGTGACGGCTTGTCGATACTTGTGATCCGTCAAATCACCTGCCGCGAATACACCTGGAATTGAGGTTGCCGTGCTGTCGGGTTGGGTCACCACGTAGCCGCCCATGTGGGTGTCGAGCACGTCTTTGACTAACTCGTTCGCGGGTGCGTGGCCGATGGCGATGAACACGCCTTTGCAGGGCAGATCGGTGATTTCGCCTGTTTTCGTGTGTTTCACTTTCACGCCTTCTACGCCGAGCGGAGCATCGGTGCCGTAGACTTCTTCGATTTCATGGAACCAGAGCGTTTCGATCTTTGGGTTCTTCATCAAACGATCTTCAAGAATTTTCTCGGAACGCAATTCATCACGGCGATGTACCAGCGTCACTTTGGAGGCGAAGTTGGTTAAGAACAGCGCTTCTTCAACGGCCGTGTTCCCGCCACCTACGACGACGATTTCCATGCCGCGATAGAAGAAGCCGTCACATGTTGCGCAAGCGGACACACCAAACCCTTTGAATTTCTCCTCAGACGGAAGGCCAAGCCATTTCGCGCGCGCACCTGTCGCGAGGATCACAGCGTCGCACGTATAAAGCGTGCCGCTGTCACTATTGGCTTTGAATGGGCGTTCAGACAGATCGAGATCAGAGATGATGTCACCGACGATTTCGCAGCCCATTGCTTTGGCGTGGGCTTCCATACGGACCATTAAATCAGGGCCTTGGACCTCTGTATCGCCGGGCCAGTTTTCAACTTCTGTGGTTGTTGTTAGCTGTCCACCGGGCTCGATCCCTTGCACTAGCAAAGGGTTCAACATCGCGCGACTCGCATAAACGCCTGCGGTATAGCCAGCAGGACCAGACCCAATAATAAGTACTTTAGAATGACGGGTTTCGGCCATGTGATCGGTGTCCTATCCTGAATTTCGCATTCCCTATACCGTGAAATCGGGGCCGCTAAAAGCGCCAAGCGCTCCAATCACGGATTTGCGAGTATGCGGACCAGTTTTTACGGTTCTGATAATTATGTTGCGCAAACACGAAACATTATTGCGTATCTGTGGACGGCTAGGGTATATTGGCAAAGTTATTTGAGGAGGCACTGATGGCTGGTACGCGACTTGATCCGATTGATCGCAAAATTCTTGCGGAATTGCAGGCTGACGGTCGCATGACCAATGTTGAATTGGCGAAACGCGTTGGAATCTCTGCGCCACCCTGTTTGCGCCGTGTGCGCACGCTTGAAGAAGCGGGCTATATCAAAGGCTATCACGCGGAGGTTGATGCGCGAGAACTTGGGTTTGAGGTGCAAGTCTTCGCGATGGTCGGGCTGCAAAGCCAAGCCGAGGCAGATCTAAGCGCGTTTGAAGAGCAGTGCCGCAGTTGGCCGCTTGTGCGGGAATGTCATATGCTCAACGGCGAAGTGGATTTCGTGCTGAAATGTGTCGCGCCCGATTTGAGCTCATTCCAAAGCTTTCTTACATCGCAATTGCTGACCACCGAAAACGTGGGTAGCGTCAAAACTTCGCTCGTCATTCGCGGTGCAAAAGATGAGCCCGGGGTTCCGTTTGATGTGCTTGAAGAGCGCTTAAGTCAGTCCGAGTGACTTAATTAAGCGTCAGGCTTTCGAGAGTGTCTTTTGACATGCGCGGGTAAGCCAACGCGCCGAAATCTTCGAATTTATCAATGTCTGGAAAGAGCGACAGAAAGAGCGAGCGGATGTTGTTGCCTAGCAAGTCCTCGACACCTTTGCCGGGATGATAGGTTTCAACCGCGCGTCCATTTGCATAGACCGCTGCGTGTTTTGCGGTGCGAATATGGAACAAGCGCACATGGCTTGGGGGCGAAACCAAGAACGCGGAGAAGCCGTCTTCCAGATCGCGCACAGGTGTCAAAACAGCGCCGACCCCTATCTTTTCTTTCAGCGCAGGTGAGCTTTGGAGCAAACGCGCGTTCTGACCCAAAAGTAGATCGCCAAGTGCGCTGGAATTAGAATAGCCATCGGCAACCAAGCGAACAAGGCCTTTGAGAGAGGAGGTTGGAAGGGCTTGGGCTGGCACAAAACTAGTGGATCCGATCCAAGTGACAGGCATCGGATCGCCATCGACCGTGTCCACGAGATCGCCGGGATAAAGGTCTTCAATGGCAACAGGCCCCATTGGCGTGGAGATCAATGCGCCACGTGCAAAGGCCGAACATGTTGCTTCAAACAGATCAGTGGCGGGCGCAAGGTGATGAGAGGTGCGCGCGTCGCCACAAGGCAGGAGCGTTGCGATCTCAAATTTGCGCATGAGAGGTTGAGTGCGCTGAGACCGCTCTTGGGAAGGAGCAAACCGATCAGTTTTGACCGGGAGGGAATATGTGTTTTCCGACAGCAAAGCGGGTGAAAGCTGATGAGCCATGATGATACCTATCAAGGTATGTCACAACCGCGTCAGCCCCCACCGACAACGACGACCGGACAAGTCGCTAAATCTGAATTATGGATGTCATGCCCTGAGGGCGTTTGTCAAAATCTAGGTTAATTTTGTCATTTTTCTTCACCAATCTTACTTGTTACGCGCAGACTGTTTCACCAGAAAAAGGCAAAGCTGCCACAATGTTGCCCAGAAGCGGGCTCGTTACACACCATCAGGGCCGAATCGCGGCGCTGTTATGGGCCTCAAAGGGAGACCTTGGAATTTCGGTTAGGCTGATTTTCGATCTGTTTTTTCACCCGCGCGCTTTGCGATGAACGCTGCACGACGCGCGCCGCGCTCAAAAGGGAGTGCCGGGATGTCAGATTTTGCTGTCTTCACAGCTGATGCAATAAAGCGTGCCTTGGGTTTCATATCGAATACTGCCTGATACTTGTTTTTGTTTACGTCTCAGGAACAGTGATGCCGCCCGATTGGGGCGTCAAAGTGGCGGGCTTTGGGTCGATTTGGGTTAATAGCGGAGAAACCCCATGATTGTTCACAAACGGATACAGGAGATCAGGCGTCCATAGTCTGCTTCTTTATGGTGCGTCGTGCGACGGTAGGAGTAAAAGCGCGCTGCATCTTGGTATGTGCAGTGTCGGATCCATTCCGCAGAGCCAACACCCGCTTCGCGCAGCATGTGCAGGCCAAAGCTGGGAAGGTCGAATTGCATGCGATCCTCTTGGCCATTTGCAAAGAAGCGCGAAAAACTGTGCTCTTGCGCGATGAAGTCTTCAAAGAACTCTGGACCGACTTCATAAGCGGCTTGCGAAATGCAGGGCCCGATTGCGGCTGAGATGTTGTCGCGTTTGGCCCCGAGCTGTTCCATAGCGGCGACCGTGTTGGAGAGAACCCCGCCAAGCGCGCCTTTCCAACCTGCATGTGCTGCGCCGATGACGCCGGCCACCGGGTCCGCAAATAGTACCGGCTGACAATCCGCGGTGAGGATACCCAGCGCGATGCCTTTTTGATTGGTGACCATCGCATCGGCTTTCGGGCGCTCGGTTGTTGGCGCGTCAATGACGGCGACATCGGCACTGTGATATTGATGTACGCCCACAAGCGCGATTGGTGGTACCCCTGTTGTTTCAGCCACGCGCGCACGATTTCTGGCAACAGCCTGCGCATCATCATTGGAGCCGACACCGCAATTCAGACCCTCATAGATCCCGCTTGATACACCACCTTTGCGTGTGAAAAAGCCATGCTGCACATCACTAAGACTGTCTGCTTTGAGGGCCTCAATAGTCATACTTCATATCCTGCGGGTGGATGTGCGCCTTTTGGAAAGAGCGCGAGGGTTTTGAATATCGTTCCCATTTCATCGGGATGGGTCAAGCGGCGATGCGCGGCGATGTGGTGCTCCAAGGCTGTGCCGCCTAATGATTTCGCCAAGGCTTGTGCACGATCTGTGATGCCGAGACGTTCTAGAAAGACGCCTTGGGTTGTCAGACGTGAATGCGTGCATGGTAGATCGGTGATCAGTGCCTCAAAGTCGACATGGGAGGTCAGATCGCTTTGCCCGGGTTTGAGCAAGGCGGGCACTTTTTCATGAGCGTAGACCGCTTGCAAAGTATCCCCAAGCGAGCGCCAATCGCCGTAGTCGAATATTACAGCCGCGCCGCCATTTGCCTGGATCCGCTCCGCGAGCGTTCGCATAATAAGGGGGGCTTGCGCGCAGAGTTCAACGAGGTCGCCGTCTTTCGTATCGCTCAAGCGATGATCCAAAGCGGCGAGCGGGGCAGAGATGCTTAGGCCAAAGGCGAGTGCGTCATTGTCGAGGCCAATCTGGCGTTCTCGCCATCCTTCACCGTCGCGGATCATTTGACGAATTGGGAGTGCGTCGAAGAATTCATTCGCAATAGCGTATAGCGGAAGATCGCTGGGGAGCTGATTAACATGGTCGTGCCAAACTGGGGTATACGCTGACAAATTTGCTGCCTGAACCTCGCGCAGTTTTGGGGAGGCCTCAATAAGATGTATCTCGCAGGCTTGCGCGAAACTGGGCACTGCCTTGGCCGTGCGCAATATATCGGCCATCAAGGTGCCGCGCCCGGGGCCGAGTTCTGCCAAAGCGATTTTTGCGGGTTGGCCTTGATCCATCCAGACTTGAGCAAGCGTGAGGCCGATCAATTCGCCAAACATCTGGCTGATCTCCGGCGCTGTGATGAAATCACCGCCTGCGCCAAAGGGATCGCGCGTGCTGTAATAGCCGTACTCGGGATGGAGCAAGCATGTGCTCATATACTCTGCCACGCTCATCGGTCCTTGCGTGGTGATTTGGCTCTTAAGGATCTGCTCTAGTGGGGTCATGCTTTGCGGGCGCGTATAATAAACCAGATCCCGATCAGGATCATTGGGATCGACAAGAGTTGACCCATTGTAAACCCGTAGCCGCCTGTTTGCAGCACAAGACCAAGCGGGTTTTCGAGGGTGATGAATTGCGCATCAGGTTGGCGCGCGAATTCAACAAGGAAACGCCCAATGCCATAGCCCGCAAAAAAGGTGCCCATGATGATGCCCGGTTTCTTTAGCGCATCGCGCCGCCAGACGAGCCAAAGGATAAACGTGCCTAACAGAAGGCCCTCTAGGATAGCTTCATAAAGTTGTGAGGGATGGCGTGCGCAGATGTCGATGAAAGGACCGCAGGCTTGGGCGGCGCGATCCGGGAAGATAACGCCCCATGGTAGATCCGTGGGTCTGCCCCAAAGTTCGGAATTGACAAAATTAGACACGCGGCCAAGGAAAAGCGCAGGGGCGACGGCCAATGCCATCATGTCCGCTGTGTGGAGTTTGGAGATGCCTGTGCGCGCACAGAAATAAAGACCCGCAGCGATCACACCTAGGAGACCGCCGTGGAAAGACATGCCACCTTGCCAGATCATCAACGCTTCGAGCGGATGAGCGAGATAATAAGCGGGCTGATAGAATACCACGTAGCCAAGACGGCCACCCACTATGACGCCTAGAATGACTGAGGTCAGCAAGTCTTCGACCTGCGCAGGCTTCATGGGGGATGCGTTGTCGGGCCAAAGCCTCGCGGCTTTGACAGCCATCAGCGCCAAGCGCCAGCCGATGAGAATGCCAATAATATAGGCCATCGCGTACCAACGCAGCGCAAAATCAAAGCCGAACAGCTCAATCGAAAAGATCTCTGGTGAGATCGGCGGAAACTGGATCACTGCGCGCATGGTGTTTGCCTCTCGCGTGGATGCGCCGAGTTGACGCCTTGTGGCCTGCTGCTTTCAAGCCCATATAACAGTCAAATGGCGCGATGGAGGCAAATATGCAAACTCGAAACAAAGTTCTGGACGATATTTCGCAACTTATGACCAACGCAATGGGCGTGGCGCAGGGGGCAAAGACCGAAGCAGAGACCGCGATGAAATCCTTGATGGATCGCTGGTTGGCGGATCGTGATTTTGTGACACGCGAAGAATTTGATGCGGTGCGTGCGATGGCGCAAAAGGCACGCGAAGAGAACAATGCGCTTAAGGCGCGCTTGGATGCAATGGATGCTGCCTCTAAGTAAGCGTTTCTAGAACTTCAGCTCATGAACGACCCGCTGCATTTTGTGGCGGGTCTTTTTTTGTCCACAACTTATTGAGGTTATCCCCAAGTTATAGCTTTACAGGTTGATGCAACACCCTCACGATATGTGGTAGGATCAGACCAAGCTTTCACAAGATGCATTGGTGCAGACCAGATTTAGGGGCGTAACATGGCTAATCTCGAGCACTATATCGAAGACGACATTCACCCGATTGATCTGGTGGAGCATCTTGCAGAGCATCACGCATGGGAATTCGATCGCATTCATGATGATCAAATCGCGATGTCGGTGGAAGGTCAGTGGCGTAACTATTCGATCACGCTGGCGTGGTCCGCCTATGATGAAACTCTGCGCATGATTTGCACGTTTGAGATGGAGCCACCCAAAGCGACGCTGCCGAAGCTTTATGAAGCTTTGAACGCGATCAATGATCGCTGCTGGGCGGGGGCCTATACATATTGGGAAGATCAGCAGTTGATGGTCTACCGCTATGGTTTGGTTTTGGCAGGCGGTCAGGTGGCGGGGCCGGATCAGATTGACACGATGATCAGCGCGGCGGTGACTAGTGCGGAACGTTATTATCCAGCGTTGCAATTGGTTTTGTGGGGGGATCGCAGCGTGAAAGACGCGCTCGAAGTCGCCATTGCAGAGGCCTACGGGCGCGCGTAACACTTTCCCTTACAGGTAGTTTTGGGGGATCACATGACACTAGAGACGATAAACGCACGCGGCATGGTTTTGCTGGGTTGTGGCAAAATGGGCTCCGCCATGTTGGCGGGATGGCTGGCGCGTGGTGTGCCTGCGGGATCGGTTTGGGTGCAAGATCCGTATCCTTCAGAGTGGCTGATCGGCACGGGTGTTCATATCAATGAGGGGTTTCCTGAAGCTCCGGCCGTTGTGCTGATTGCTGTCAAGCCGCAGATGATGGGCGAAGCCTTGCCCGCGTTGGCAGCCTTGCCGAAAGAAGGGGTCGTGTTCTTGTCTGTGGCGGCGGGGGTTCCGATTGCAGCTTATGAAGCAGCGCTGGGAAATAATGCGAGCATAGTGCGCGCCATGCCTAACACACCTGCGGCCGTGGCCAAGGGGATCACGGCAATCATCGGCAATGGCAATTCATCCAGTGCAGAATTGGATTTGGCTGAAGCTTTGTTAAGCGCTGTCGGACAAGTTGTGCGCCTTGAAAGCGAGTCTCAAATGGACGCAGTCACAGGTGTCTCCGGCTCTGGCCCAGCCTATGTGTTTTACATGATCGACGCGCTGGCAGCAGCGGGAGTGGCGCAAGGATTGCCCGCAGATTTGTCGATGCAACTGGCGAAAGCGACGGTTGCGGGGGCAGGGGTTTTGGCGCAAGCCGCCGAGGAAGCCCCAGAGCAATTGCGCATCAACGTGACCTCGCCTAATGGCACGACGCAAGCGGGGCTAGAGGTGTTAATGGGGTCTCAAGCGTTGATGCCTTTGATGGCGGCGACCGTGAAAGCGGCGACCGATCGCTCGAAGGAATTGGGAAATGGCTGAGATAAGTTTTGACGATTTCATGCAGGTCGATATTCGCGTGGGCCGCGTTATCCATGCAGAACCTTACCCTGAAGCACGCAAACCGGCGATCAAGATGCAGGTGGATTTCGGGGGAGATTTGGGTGTGAAGAAAAGTTCGGCTCAGGTGACGGCACATTACACCCCAGAGGGCTTGATCGGACGACAGGTTATGGCCGTGGTGAATTTTCCACCGCGTCAGATTGGTAAGTTTATGAGCGAAGTTCTAGTGCTTGGCGTGCCTGATGACAACGGTGAAGTGGTGCTTATTGCACCGGATCATAATGTGCCGATGGGAGTGAGATTGTTTTGATGAAATTGTTGATTACGCGGCCTTTGCCCGCACTGGTTGTCGATGCTGCGCGCAAGGTTTTTGATGTGGACGTGCGCGACAACACAGCTGTAATGAATTCAGATGAGTTACGTGCTTCCTTGCGGGACTACGATGTCGTTTTGCCGACCTTGGGTGACATGTATTCGGCTGATGTTTTTGCGGATGTACCTGAAGCACGGGCCAAAATCTTGGCGAATTTCGGTGTGGGCTTCAATCATATCGATACGGATGCGGCGCGCTCCGCTGGAGTCGAGGTGACCAATACGCCGGGTGCCGTAACGGATGCGACCGCTGATATTGCGATGACTTTGATGCTGATGAGCGCACGGCGCGCGGGCGAAGGCGAACGCATGGTGCGCGCAAATGAGTGGGAAGGATGGCACCCGACCCAAATGCTTGGGCTGCATTTGAGCGGCAAACATGTGGGCATAGTTGGGATGGGGCGCATTGGCCAAGCTATCGCGCGGCGTTGTCATTTCGGTTTTGGGATGACGGTGAGTTACTTTAACCGCTCGCGTAAAACGATGGATTTTCCGGCAACGCAGGTGGAGATGCTTGTCGCATTGGCCGCGCAGGTCGATGTTCTTGTGGTGGCCGTGCCGGGTGGCTCGACTGCACATTTGATTAATGCTGAGATCTTGAATGCGATGCAATCGCATGCGCATTTGATCAACATCGCGCGCGGGGAAGTGGTTGAAGAGGCCGCCTTGATCGCGGCTTTGCAAGCATGCGACATCGCGGGCGCTGGGCTGGACGTGTATGAATTTGAACCCGAAGTGCCGGATGCTTTGAAAACCATGGAAAACGTCACACTACTGCCGCATCTTGGAACCGCAACGCTGGAAGTACGCACGAGTATGGGGCTGATGGCGGTGGAGAATGCGGTGGCTTTTGCAAAAGGCAAGCCTCTGCCTAATCCGGTCTAGCTGCCCGTCGCTTCGCGCCAATGACGGCGGCAAAGGGAGACGTAGACCTCATTGCCGCCAATCTGCACTTGTTCACCCTCGGTCAAGGCACGGCCTGTTTCGTCCTGACGAATGACCATCGTCGCCTTTTTTCCGCAGTGACAAATCGTACGTACTTCGCGCATCTCATCGCTGAGCGCGAGCAGGGCAGCGGAACCCGGAAAGAGTTTACCCCTGAAATCAACGCGCAAACCGTAGCACATGATCGGGACCTTCAGATCATCGACAGCACGGGCGAGTTGCCACACGTGATCGTCGGTCAAAAACTGTGCTTCATCAACAAAAATGCAGGCGCAGGGACCGTCGTTCAGGCGTGCTTCGATCTTGGTAAACAGATCATCTTCTACATCAAATGTATCCGCTTCTTTGCCGATGCCGATTCGGCTCGCGATCCGGCCATCCCCTGCACGATTGTCGAAACGCGCGGTGAGCAAATACACTTGCATCGCATTTTCGATGTAATTGTGTGCGGCCTGAAGCAGCACAGTGGATTTGCCTGCGTTCATCGTTGAATAGTGGAAATACAGTTTTGCCATGTTCAGGGTTTTGGCGATGAATTGGCGGGCTGGCAAGGTTAAGATGAGGATGAAGATGAAAGCGCCAAAAAGAAAAGGGCGCGACATTCAAAAAACCTGATCGTCACGCCCGACACTCTTACCCGAGCTAGAGATGCACCATGGCAGAAAGAGTGCTAAAACGCCTTCCCTAGCGAAACGTCCCTATACAAGGGTTACTGGCTACCCACACGATCCGAGAATTTTCGGAACGGTTTACAAATCTCACATTACCGCTAAAGGATTAACGGGAACGTTTTTGAGAACTTCCCCGTAAATGCACTTGGGGACTTTGAGGGTAGACGTATGGCCGGTATTGGCAGTTATCTTAAGAAGCATACCGAAGCGTTGGTGAAGGACGTGGGTATCGAACCTGCGTGCGAGTTGACGGGCAAGTCCAAGGCGACGCTCGGGCGTTATTATTCCGACAATGAAGAGCATGCGGATCGCTTTATGCCCGTGGATGCGGTAGCGGCCTTGGAAGAAGCGGCCTCTTATCCGCATGTGACGGCTGCTTTGGCGGAGCTTAAAGGGATTTCCCTATCCTTTGAAGAACGCCGCAAGAATTCAGATGACAAAGGTGGCGTCAATCAGGACGTTATTGCCCTGAGCCAACGTTTTGCGATGCTGATGGCGGAGTACAATATCTCTATCGAAGACGGGGTGATAACGATGAATGAAGCGAAGCGCTTGTTGAAAGAGACGGTCGAGATCCAGCAGGTTCTTATCGATATGAAGCTGCATCTTGAGAATGAGCACATTTAACGCGTCTTTAAGAATTGAATAAGGAAAAGCCCCGACGCAATGTTCGGGGCTTTTTTTGTTGTCGGTCAGCAAACGTCTTAGACGAAGAACTGAGCGCCGTTGGCGGAGATCGTGGAGCCGTTGATAAAACCCGAATCGTCGGATGCAAGGAAAGCGACGCATCGCGCGATTTCTTCTGGTTCACCAAGGCGGCCTGCCGGGATCTGGCTGATGATGCTGTCGCGGACTTTTTCAGGAACCGCCATAACCATTTCTGTTGCGATATAGCCCGGGCAGATTGCGTTGGCTGTGATGCCGGCGCGCGCGCCTTCTTGTGCGAGGGATTTCACTATGCCCAAGTCACCAGCTTTCGTTGCCGCGTAGTTCACTTGTGCGAACTGACCTTTTTGACCGTTGATCGAGGAAATCACGATGACGCGGCCAAACTTGTTCTCGCGCATGGAGGGCCAGATTGGGTGAACCGTGTTGAACACACCTGTGAGGTTGGTGTCGATGACTTGGTTCCACATTTCTGGAGTCATTTTGTGGAAAGGGGCGTCTTTGGTGATGCCCGCGTTTGCCACCACAACTTCGATCGCGCCTAGGTCTGCTGTGACCTGTGCAATGCCCGCGGCACTTTCTTCATAGCTGGCGACGTTCCACTTGTAGGTCTTGATGCCTGTTTCAGCGGTGAAAGCTGCTGCGGCTTCATCGTTTCCGGCGTATGTGGCCGCGACTGCAAAGCCTTCTGCATGTAGCTTTTTCGAAATGGCCGCGCCGATGCCGCGTGATCCGCCTGTGACGAGTGCAACTCTTCCCATGATTTAGTCTCCGATTCATATTTGCGTCGGTAATCTTGTTACCAACGACATTCAGTTTTAGCAATAATGTTTCGTGAAGGAGTGTGGGTGAGGGGTGAAGGGCACTGCGTTTCGCCCTTCACATCCAAATTTAAACGCGCTCGAGGCACATAGCGACGCCCATGCCGCCACCGATGCAAAGCGTTGCGAGACCTTTTTTCGCGTCGCGGCGCTTCATTTCGAACAGGAGCGTGTTGAGAATACGCGCGCCGGATGCGCCGATTGGGTGACCAATCGCGATCGCACCGCCGTTGACATTAACGACTTCTGGGTTCCAGCCCATGTCTTTGTTTACCGCACATGCCTGCGCTGCAAACGCTTCGTTCGCTTCGACAAGGTCGAGATCTTCGGCCTTCCAACCCGCTTTTTCCAGCGCTTTGCGGGATGCGTGGATCGGGCCAACGCCCATGATGGATGGGTCCAAACCCGCAGTCGCGTAAGATGCAATGCGTGCGAGTGGCTCGATGCCGCGCTTCTCTGCTTCATCAGCGCTCATCAAAAGTGCGCCAGCCGCGCCATCGTTCAAGCCAGATGCGTTTGCTGCAGTGACAGAGCCGTCTTTGGTAAAGGCAGGGCGCATCTTTGCCATAGCTTCTAGGTTTGCACCGTGACGGATGTATTCGTCTTGATCGACGATGATGTCGCCCTTTCGCGTCTTAACCACGAATGGAACGATCTCGTCAGCGAACTTGCCCGCTTTCTGAGCTGCTTCCGCTTTGTTTTGGGACGCGACGGCGAATGCATCCTGCATGTCACGGCTGATCTGCCATTGCTCAGCGACGTTTTCAGCGGTTTGACCCATGTGATAACCATTGAAGGCATCCCAAAGACCATCGCGGATCATGCTATCGATGTACTTCATATCACCCATTTTGTGACCCGCGCGCAGATGCGCAACATGGGGGCTAAGGGACATGTTCTCTTGACCGCCTGCAGCGACAATAGACGCATCTCCAAGCTGAATGTGTTGTGCGGCCAGTGCAACGGCACGAAGGCCGGAGCCGCAAACCTGGTTAATGGACCAAGCAGAAGATTCGATTGGTAGACCCGCGTTCACATGTGCTTGACGCGCAGGGTTCTGGCCTTGACCGGCTGTCAGAACCTGACCGAGGATTGTCTCAGATACGTCAGCGGCATCGATGCCCGCGCGCTCGACAAGGCCTTTTAGCATTGTGGCACCAAGATCATGTGCAGGCGTGTTAGCGAAGGATCCCGTAAAGCTGCCAACGGCAGTACGGGCGGCGGATGCGATTACGATATTTGTCATTTGATCCCTTTGTGCTCAGACGTGATGAGACCAGCTTAGCATAAATCTCGCGCAACCCCATGTGGAGATGGTGCGGGATTCTGCTCAGGTCAGCATTCCGTGAGGTCAATAGCGTGAGCAAGCACTATCTGTAAACGGACAGGGTGTCTCAGTCAAAGGTATCGGGACTGGGTTGCATGCGGTGCATGGCTCGCGCGAGATCAGGCGCTGGCTTGCAAGCCGTTGTTCGCGTCGGCCCAAGGGGGGCGCACTGTGGGTGCACCGAAGTAATATCCTTGCAAGCAGTCGACCCCGTTCTGGGCTAGAAATTCCGCGTCCTGCACGTTCTCGACAAACTCTGCGACAGTGAACATGTTAAAATGCTTAGCAATCGAGACAAGCGCCTGCACAAGTACTTGGTTGTCTGGATCATTCGAAATGCCACGGATGAACTGGCCATCAATCTTGATCATATCAAAGTAGAAGTCGCGCAAATACCTGAACGAGGTGTAGCCAGACCCAAAGTCATCAAGCGCAAAGCATACGCCGCGTTCTTGCAATTCTGCCATGAAGGAGATCACCAGCTCCGGCACAAGCATGGCGGATGTTTCGGTTATCTCCATGATCAAGCGTTCGCCCAATGTGGGGTCCGTGCGCAAATTACGTTCTAACACCTTTTTCCAGCGCCCGTAGCCGATGGAACGAGCAGACATGTTAATTGATAGGCGAAGCGTTGGATTTTTGCGCAGCGCGCGCATACCTTTTTCAAGGGCAAGGCAATCGATGATGCGTCCCATTTCGGTTTCTTCAATAACGTTAATAAATTCGCGAGCAGGGATGATACGTCCGGTTTCATCCAACACGCGAATGAGACCTTCGTAAAACGCGACACCACCCGTTGAAGCCATAACGGGCTGATAAGCCAGCATAACCTGCTTATGGTCCAATGCAGTGCGCACCATATCCAAAGTCGAGCGATCACGCTGGCTCACCGCCGCTGAAAGTGGATCGCTATTGCTCTGAGGATCAATCCTGTTGCGTTTGCGCTCAGGCGCCATGGCTGCTCTCCTTGGGTTTGACACTTGATAGGCTCGAATCCATTTACAAGAGTTTAATATTCCCACTTTGTTCCGATTTGATTAGAACATTAGATGAATCAAGATCGAAGGTATGGTGATGAGCGAAATTTGCGGCTGGGCGGGTTCAGAAAAAATTTACATTCAATACCATGACACAGATTGGGGTGTGCCTGAATATGACAGCCGCGCGCTTTGGGAGAAGCTGATCTTGGATGGGTTTCAAGCAGGTCTTAGCTGGATAACGATCCTCAAGAAGCGCGAGAATTTTCGCGAAGCGTTTGCAGGTTTCGATCCTAATATCGTAGCAGGTTGGGGAGACTCAGATATCGAGCGTTTACTGCAAAATCCTGGGATTATCCGCCATCGCGGCAAGATAGCCGCCACCATCAGCAACGCGCGCGTGTGGCAAAGCATCGAGCAAGAGCAAGGCTTTGATCGCTATCTTTGGGACTATGTTGGGGGCAGTCCGATCCAGAATGCGTGGACCACCTTGGCGGAGGTTCCAGCCTTTACGGATCTGTCCACTCAGGTGTCTAAAGATCTTAAGAAACGTGGGTTTAAATTCTGTGGCCCTACAATCGTTTATGCCTTCATGCAGGCGGTTGGCATGATCAATGACCATCTTGTGACGTGTCCACGGCACGCAGCCTGTAAAAAGCTGGCTCGCTAGCCCTTAGGGCTGTTGACTCGTCCATACCCCCTCTATATGCGCGCCTTCATTGGTGTTGGTGGCCCTCGTAAGGGGATGCCTGTCGGGATCGTTCTGCTTTTACTTCACATGCAGGATTGTTCAAAGGACAGCACCTTTCAAAATTGAAACTTGAAAGGATCCAGATTGTGACCAAGCGTACATCTGCCAAATATAAAATTGACCGCCGTATGGGCGAAAACATCTGGGGTCGCCCGAAGTCCCCGGTGAATCGCCGTGAATATGGCCCCGGCCAGCACGGTCAGCGTCGTAAAGCCAAAGTATCCGATTTTGGTCTTCAGCTGCGTGCTAAGCAGAAACTGAAAGGCTACTACGGTGATTTGACCGAGAAGCAGTTCAAGAAGATCTTTAAAGAAGCGGATCGTGTTAAAGGCGATACGGGTGAGAACCTGATTGGTTTGCTCGAGCGCCGTCTCGACGCGGTTGTGTACCGTGCCAAGTTCGTTCCAACAATTTTCGCTGCACGCCAGTTCGTGAACCACGGACACGTCCGTGTGAACGGTAAGAAAGTGAACATCGCATCCTACCGCGTCAAAGAAGGCGACGTTGTAGAGGTTCGCGATCGTTCCAAGCAGATGGCCGCGATCCTTGAAGCGGTTCAGCTTCCAGAGCGTGACGTGCCTGACTACATGGACGTTGATCACTCCAAGTTGACAGCGACATTCACACGCACACCTGGTCTATCTGATGTACCGTATCCGGTACTGATGGAACCAAACCTCGTCATCGAATATTACGCACAGAACTAAGATTCTCCGCGATAGAATTAGAGAGGCCCGCACATGTTGCGGGCCTTTTGCGTTTGGGGGGTGTTTTGGATGCGGCTTTGCATATGGGCTGCCGCAATCATTGTCGAGTCTCTTTTTGATGTCCGCTCAGCGGACGAAGCATGCGTAATCGGGCTGACCAAGCTGATGGGTCAGGTTCTTGATATAGTTGCAGTAGATTTCTGCAATTTTTGGAGGACGAGATGGATTACTATGTTGGATTAGATGTTTCGCTGCGTTCAGTCGCCGTTTGCGTGATTGATAGTGATGGCAAGGCGGTTCTTGAGCAATCCGTGCCTTGTGAGATTGAAGATATCGTCGAGTGCTTGCTGGCTTTCCGCACCTTTGAATTGCGTCTTGGCTTTGAAGCTGGCGCGATGAGTCAGTTTCTGTTCTTCGGTTTGCAGGCAGTAGGATTTGATGTTGTTTGCATGGAAGCCCGTCAGGTGA
>ERZ1048686.1183-NODE-1183-length-21047-cov-5.526486_pt1 | contig 21047 bp, 17 predicted proteins | sample MGYA00383099_ERZ1048686 | MGnify/ENA primary metagenome ERZ1048686 (study PRJEB29581, sample SAMEA5548369) | metagenome | biome: marine; feature: coastal; material: water | depth 25 m | study: Short-term variability in the microbial, nano- and picoplankton... | reverse complement strand
TAGATTAATCCCCTGCCTCTGTGACTACAATCCCTTTTAAATTTTTAAGTTCTGGAATCAGAGCCGAATTTGAAATGGGCACACTCAATGTGAGCTTTGGACTTTCTCCAAAATCTTGTTCTAATATGGTGCAGTCTGAGGCCTTAACGGTATTCATTACAAAGGGCATGGCCTCATAGGTAAAAGTCAACTCAACCGTTTCTCTGTCCTCGTCTTCAATAATAGTGGCGTTATCAAAAGCTTCTTTAGCTGCGGTGCGGTAAGCATTAATTAATCCACCAACACCTAGGTTGGTGCCGCCGTAATAGCGCACAACTGCAACAAGTACATTTGTCAGCTCAAACGATTTGATCTGCCCGTAAATAGGAGCTCCTGCACTGTTTGAAGGTTCGCCGTCATCACTATATCGATAGTCTTCTTTTTTACTGCCAAGACAATAGGCATAACAAACGTGAACGCAACCAGGGTTTTCTTTTCGGAGTCGATTGAGATGCTCTTTTATGACTTCAACCGAAGCACATGGATAAGCGTATCCATAAAACTTAGATCCTTTCTCTTTATAGACTCCCTCTCCCGTATTTTGAATGGTTCGAAACAAACTCTACCTATTGATCCAATTGAATCTTGTTATCGGAAATAAGGAATCGGCATTTGGATTTTATAATTTCGGAGTCATCCTCTACTTCTCCCGTGTATTCTTGGGTATGGGTTATTTCTATAAATGTATCCGCGATATTGCTTGTTGCCAATACGCTGCCCATATACGGAGGGTCTCCTCCGCCTGAATCCTCACCAATAAACACCGTATTTGATATCTTTCCATTTGTACACATTGTAGCGAGGACATACTGCCCTGCATAAAATGGACAAGCCTCATAAGTGCTGTAATCAAAAGACCAAATCAGCAAATAAGTATTCTCTGATAAATTGACTCGATCATGCAAATACGCACCGAAATCAAGTGTCATTCCAATATCCATTTGGTTTTGGTATGCTTCTTCTCCAATAGAATCAATGATGTGATTGAATCGGAAATACTCTTTCATCCTCGAGTCAATATCACCAAATCCTGGCTTAACAAGCATGTGTTGGGACAACAATTCAACCTCTTCTTCAGAAAGCCAATTGTCGGAATTTTCCAATGATTCTATGGCGTTTTTATCTAGGCGGTATGGCGCATCAAATGTTCGATTTACGCGGCCTGATATTGACTCAGGCATCTCAATCAAGGTGTCAATTTTCGTTACAGGTTCGCTTACAGCATCTGTTCCCGTTTTAACTGATTCTTTTGTATCGTTTGATGTATGATTTTGAGCTGTGGCTCGACACGAAATCAAACCAAAAAAAAGTAAAGAAACGAAAAGTGCGTTTTTCATATAAATAAGATTACGTCTTAAAAGTACAAAACAAAAATGATGCCCATAAAAAAGGCAGCCGAAGCTGCCTTTTACTAAGTTTTTAAAAATTATTTTTCAGAATAATTGTAGTCATCGTAATAGTCTCCAGGCATATCTACGTCAGCTTCCGCCTCTCCACCATAGTAGTCTGCGCCTTCAGCTGATTCTGTTGCTGATTCTGTTCCATATTCATCATAGTAGCCTTCATATTTTCTAGAAGGAGCTTCCTTAACAGCGTCGTAGCCGCGCTCTTCATTATAATATATGTCAGGGCCAGCATCAGAGGAAGCATCTCCCCCATAGTAAGAATTGTCATCGCCGTCTTTCATTCTTCTTTTCATTCGTTTGATCTCTCTTTTAAGTTCTTTTTTCATATCACCAAACTCTAAATCCTCCATACCTTCTGACACACACTCTGTATCCAACATGGATTTGATGAAGTCTCTAAAATATTCTCCTGTCTCATCATCATCCATATCACTGATATCCTCTTCTACCCCTTCTAATACGGCAAGAACACATTTTTGTCCTTTTTTCTTGGACATTTTATTAACAATCTTTTCAATATCATTTGGATCTTCAATGCCATCAAAATCGACTCCCGCATCTTTAAAGCAATCGCATAAATCATCAGCCCGAGCATCTGGACCAGAACCACAACTTGATAAAACCAACCCTAACATCAATAAGGCAAAATACATTTTTTTCATATCTAATAATTTACATTTTTGTAAAACAAAAGTAAGCAAAATAATAAAGGCAGCTTCAGCTGCCTTTTAACAAAAAGTGTAATGTTTAATTACTTAATCACAACTCTTGTTGTGAATTCATTAGCATCATCAGCAACCTTAACAATATAAACTCCACTATTCAAATCCAAATCAAAGTTTTGAGTTGAATTAGAAACTGAAGATAGAGCCTCAGAATAAACAACAGATCCCATCATGTTTGTGATAGTCATTGCCGCATTATCAAAAGCGTAATCGTTAAAATTAACAGTGAATTTACCATTAGATGGGTTTGGTGCAATATTTAATGACATTGGGTTGGTCTCATCAATTCCTGCTAAAGGATCTACAACAAGTAAATCATCAAAATAATATTCTCCAGGCAATTGGACTCCTGTAAAAGGGTTAAGTGCTTGTCCCCAAAAGTTAACAGCACCAAAACCAAGACTTGGTCCAAAAGAAGTTCCTCCTGTCCCAATACTTATTCCATCTACGATTAATTCAGCCGTTTGATTGTCAATATCCAAAATGAAATCTATAGCAATCCAAGAATCAGATACAATTTCTACAGGACTTCCAATTAAAGCCTGAGCCTGCCAATCTAATGCAATTAATAAGGAGTCCCCTAGTACATTTATGCTATTTGGTTGATCACTCGTCGCTGCATCACCTAATCCCACATAAGCACCATTGCTCCCATCAGGAACATAGAGCTGCATACTGAACGTTATGGTTCCCGCGGTAAAGTCTGGCCAAGTCCACAAACCATTGTCCCCGCCAATTGCCTTTCCTGAATTTACTCCAGAAAACGCATACATTGAACTCACCTCACATGATTCTGAAGTTCCAGAACCACCACTCCATTCGCCCCAGCCATTAGAGGCTCCAACTAAACTTAATAGCTCTGCATCAGTATAGCTATCAAAATGTTCACTCATTTGAGCACTGTAAATGAATGGAACAAAAAATACTGCAAATAGTAAGGTTTTTTTCATATTGTATATTTTGCATTTAAAGTAAGATTTAAATTTAATAAAATCTCTATTAACTTCATAATAATTAATTTTAGTTCTCACAAAAAAGCGATACTCTACATGGGAGTCAAAGTAGCGGTGCATATTTTTGATTTCCTCCTCTTAATTAATGTACCTTAGTTCCTTATATTATCGACTTAATGAATAAGAATCTATTTTTCATAATTGCTTTCTTTTTTTTAGCACCAAATTGTATTATTGCCCAAGACAATATACGTTCAAGTAACTATAAAAACTCAAGCGTGGTTTGGCTGGACGATATTGCCTTTATTCTAGAACATAAAAATGAGTCGATTAAAGAACTTTATCGTGACAAAAATCGATCCTTTTATATTACCGAAACTGGAGAATACGACGTCGAAGAGGTAGAAAAAATGACACTCGACAAGGAAGATATGCTATATTGGGAGGAACAATCGAAATACCTAAATCAGATTGACAATAAAATGCTTTCCATTGTCGGTCCATACATTTGTTACCAAGAAGAATATTATACTGAAGGGGGAGCGCACCCCAGCTATGGTACAATTTACCATACCTACAATATGAAAACAGATACTTCAATTCGGATGCAAAATTTATTTAGCGAACAGGATATTTTAAATGCCCTGCAAAAAAATGAGCTTATTCAGGATTATTTGATTGAGCAAAAACCATCTAGTTCTTTAGAATCATTGTTTGATAACCTTGATGGCGAATGTGACTTTTATTTTACAATGGGCATCCTCGAAAATTTCGCATTTCATCATTTAAAAGATAATCAAGTCGAAGTGCGAATAGGGGTTTCGTATGGGTGTGAAGTAATGAGAGGAAACTTTGAACAAATTGCTTTATCTTTACCTATACCAAAATCAATAAAAAAATCAATAAAAAAAGCATTAAAACGAGCAGAAAAAAAAGGCACATTAATGTGTGATCTGAACTAAATATTATATCATGAGAAACTTCATCATATCCCTCCTTCTATTTTTAAGCCCAGCATTGCTGATTGCACAGGATAGTGCATCAGTCCTATTTATTGGTAACAGCTACACATACTATAACGATATGCCTGGCCTTTTCCAAGATTTATCAAGCTCTCTTGGAAAAGCCACATATGTGGACTCTAAGGTGAACGGGGGTGCTACTATGCAGGTTCATGCCAATGACCCCGTTAGCTATCAAAAAATGCACAATTCAAACTGGGACTACGTAGTATTGCAAGCTCAAAGCCAGGAGCCCTCTTTTCCGTATGGGCAGGTAAATTCACAAACATTACCTTATGCCGTTCAGTTGGCTGACAGTGTTCACTCTATTTATGATTGTTCGCAAGCCATGTTCTTTATGACCTGGGGAAGAGAAAATGGCGACCCACAATGGGATTCAATAAACACATTTGACAAAATGAATGAGCGCCTCAGAAATGCCTACCTACGCTTTGCTGAATCATCAGACGGCTCAGTATCACCTGTTGGGGTTGCATGGAAATACGTAAGAGACAATCATCCAACAATTAGTCTTTATGCAGGAGATGGCTCTCATCCCAAACCCACAGGCTCGTATCTTGCCGCCTGTACTTTTTACGCATCAATATTTCACGAATCACCTGTTGGTTCAACTTTCCTTGGGGGCTTAGATGCTTCAACCGCCGAAATACTTCAAAATGCCGCGGCAATTGCTGTCCTAGACAGCTTGCCTACCTGGCACCTTAAACATCACGACTCACTTGCCCATGTTTCGTTTGAAAGCACGCTTGACCCCGTTGCGTTTTCTGCCTCATTTGAAGAAAACACAAGTTACATTGACAATTTCATTTGGGACTTCGGAGACGGAAATACGTCAACCGATTCGAACCCCTCACACACATTTGGTCAATCAGGAACCTATAACGTTCAGCTTATCGGTTATGGGCCTTGTGGCAATGACACCATTACGAACACAATTGTTTTTGAAAACACATCAGGATTAGTGAGTCATTACAACGAAGCCAGCTCTTTTGAATTTAGAACAATTTCCGAACATGTTTTCGAGCTTCAGGGGAAGGACGGTATAGAAATTGGTGCTATTCAGCTTATTGATATGACGGGTAGACCTGTTAAATACAAAACCATTCTTGAAGAAAATTCAAGAATTCGAATTGAAACCTTACACAAAGGAGTCTTAATTCTAATTTTTGACCAAATCGGTAAACGACAAATATTACGTTTTTACAAATAGACCTCATTATACGACAATGAAATTCAACACAAGAAAATGGGTGAAGCCCGAAGACCTAAATCCCAACGGAACACTTTTTGGAGGTCGACTATTGGCATGGATTGATGAAGAAGCTGCACTTTATACGGTAATCCAGCTGGAAAACCCCAAAATAGTCACCAAATTCATGTCGGAAATCAACTTTATGGCTTCCGCAAAACAGGGAGACATTGTAGAAATCGGCATGGAGGTTATAAAATTTGGTAGATCTTCGATAACCATGAAGTGTGAAGCCCGAAATAAAATGACGAGAGAAACCATCTTAACGGTAGACAACATGGTAATGGTCAATTTGGGAGAAGACGGAACACCAACCCCTCACAAAAAGAAACAAGTAGAGTTTGTTAAGGATCGATTGAATAATGAAAAATAATGCTTTTTCATTTTTTTTTACCTTAGTTCTAATTCTTATAAAACAAATCGATAATCATGAATGTAATTGAAGCCATTGGCTTATCTAAAAACTATGGAGAGGATATTGGAATCAAAAACATTAATCTCGAAATTAAAAAAGGTGAGGTTTTTGGTTTTATCGGTCCTAATGGTGCAGGTAAATCAACTTTTATTAGGACGCTTTTGGGATTGCTCATTCCCACAAGTGGCACCGCGAATATCCTTGGGCAAAGCATTGAAAACAAACCAGAGGAAATTCGAAAAAAAATAGGTTACCTTCCTTCAGAAGTCAATTATTATGATGGAATGAGCTCACGTGAGCTTTTGGAATACCATGCTGGATTTTATGATTCTGTTGAACACGGGAAAATTGAAGTTCTTGGCAAGCTGTTTGAGCTTGATCTCGATAGAAAAATTGAAGAGCTTTCATTTGGAAATAAAAAGAAATGTGCAATCATTCAATCGGTATTGCACAATCCGGAAATCCTTATTCTTGACGAGCCCACTTCTGGTTTAGATCCCCTCATGCAAAATCGGTTTTTTGAGCTTTTGGAAGAGGAAAATAAAAAAGGCACAAGCATATTTTTTAGCTCTCATATTCTTGCTGAAATTCAACGTTTGTGTAATCGAGCAGCCATCATAAGAAAAGGAGAAATAAGTGCCGTTGAGGACATACAAAGTCTCTTAGAAAAGCAAATGAAGAAAGCCCGTTTTATTTTCACAGCGCAAAAAGAGCTCAAGTTTATTGAGGGAGTTCAAAATCCTATATGGACCAATAACAAGCTTACTTTCGACTATATTGGGCCAGTAAAAGATTTAATAAAATGGATGAATGATCTTGACCTAAAAGATGCGGTTTTGGAAGAGCCTGATTTAGAAACAATATTTATGAATTATTACCAATAGATATGAACCTGAATTTATTTAAAAAGGAATTCAAAAGAAGCAGAAAGAATTTTTTGATTTGGACGGGTATTGCCGTTGGTTTCACGATCATGATCATTTCCTTATACCCTTCATTTAAAGATATGGGAATTGAAATGGGCAAGGCCATTCCTAAAGAAATGGCAAAAGCTTTCAATATGGACATGTCTTCATGGCAAGAAATTTCTGGTTACTACAAAACCTATTTTGGCTTTCATATCATCATTATTCTCACCATTTTTTCTTGCTCTTTTGGGGCTTCAATTATTTCCAAAGAGGAAAGTGAACGAACTTCTGAATTCCTTTTCACTAGGCCCATTTCAAGGAAAGAAGTATTTATGACCAAAGTATTGGCTTTGTTATCTATCATTTCATTAAGCTTTCTGATTCAAACCCTCGTTGCTTTGTTAATGATTGTCATGGTCGTAAATAACACCGTGAATTGGAACCATATTTTTGAAATGCACCTTAATGGTTATGTGCTTTGTCTGTTTTTTGCAGCTGTTGGAGTTGTTTTTTCCCAAATACTCAAAGGGATAAAAAATTATATGGGTCCAGTTGTTGGAGTGGTTATGGGAACCTATTTTCTTCATGGTATTGGTTCTGCGGTTGATGATGCCAATTGGATCGCAAAGCTTTCTCCATATCACTATTTAGGTGTAGATGAATTTCATCCTTTGGCCATTGTTTTTTTCACAACAGCGATGCTTTTATTGATTTTTACAGGGTTAAAGATTTTCAATAAAAAAGATATCGGGGCGTAAGTCTTATTGAAAGACTCTTACATAATCCACTGCCATGGTTTGAGGGAACTCAGTTGAACCATCAGGACTTCCCGGCCAATTTCCACCAACTGCAACATTAAATATGAAGAAGAAATTCTGATGAAACTCTGTCAGCTCCGATCCGCCAATATCCATAATGTGATATTGCACATCGTCTCTTAAAAATCGAATACTGTTCTGGTCCCAAATAATTGAAAAAACATGAAATTCTTCAGCGAACAATTCTCCTGATGGAAGAGAGTTGTTACCCCCATAATTGGCGTGGCTTCCGTTGTCTTGCCAATGAAGAGTTCCATAAACGGTTCTGTCATTAAATCCAGAACCACCAATCATTTCCATAATATCAATTTCACCACAACCTGGCCAGCTTGCTGTTCCAATATTATCACCCAGCATCCATAACGCAGGCCACAAGCCCTTGCTGTATGGCAATGCCGCACGAATATCAACACGCCCGTACTTGAATGACTTCATGCCTTGGGTTTTAATCCTTGAAGAGGTATAATTGTATCCTCCATAAGCTTCTTGCTTGGCCGTTATTTTTAAAAACCCATCGGAAACTGTTGTGTTTTCTGAGCGATAATATTCAAGTTCATTATTCCCCCAGCCCCAAGATCCATTTCCGATTTCTTGAACCCAGTCCGAAGAAAGCTCAAAACCGTCAAATTCATCATTCCAAACCATTGTCATGCCTGGGTAGCTCATTGGAGTTTCATAACCTGAAGTTGGGATTCCACCAGTAAAACCCTCATCTGTTATTTCAACGGTTTCAGAGTATTCAATAAAGTCATAATAGCTCGAGTGTGCCCTTGTTACGATTTGATAGACACCAATGGCAGAATAAGTGTAGGATGCTGCTCCATCGGCAGATTCAACATAACTCGAATCTGCTCCATCATAAAAGGTAAAGCTGTAAAAGTTGGCATTGTCTGCATTCGCCACAATGTTTACCGTCGATTCTTCAACCTCAATAATTGTCGTTAGATTTTCTGGTAAAACTGCTGATGGCGAAGGATCAGGATTACAATCTGAGGCCATGAGCAATAGCGAAACCAACATCCAAAAAGAAAAGATCTTTACCATGTTATAAATGTAGTTATTGTGCTCTTAATTTGAGGTACCAATGTAAACCTTCCGATGCGGGCTCGTGGTCATATTGAAGGCTCATAGTAGAATCTGATATTTCTAAAATTTTATAGGTTCTAACTCCCGAGTAAAAGCCAATAAATGAATTGTTTGAAACGGTAAGTGTGGCTTCTCCGTCTTCTTCAACAACTGACCACTGCTCATTCAATTGGTCATCAAAGGGTGCTGTAAAGTCTCCTAGATTCTGAAAAGAACCAGGAAACGCACCTTCAAAAGAATTGTGAATGTAAACATCTCCGTTGGTTACCATATCAAATTTAAATGCATTCAAATGAAATGTATACCTGTCATCATACAAACCACAACCTGGCTTATCATTTGGACCTGCAGACCACCATTCAGGAACATTTCCTAATGGACTAATTGGATCTGGACCAACACCAAAATGTCCTGTTTCGCTTGAGTCGATATACCAAGTTTTAAAACCTGGTCCGTTTGCCCCTCCGGTTAACGCATTATAATAAGGGTTGTCTAATAGCGACAGATCTGTTTGGTCAATGACAACTTCTTGTGAACTAGAATTGCTTCCGCCCTTATTAAAAACTGTTAAAGTCACTGTATAGGTTCCTGCATTTGGATAAATCGCATGAACATTCGTTCCTTCTCCTTTTAATCCATTTCCAAAATCCCAAATATTTACCATATCTGGATTTGTTGCAGAAAAGTCAATGATGTTGTCACTAGAATCTGTAGGAGCATATGTAAAAACCGCATCCTCATCTAAAGGTGCATCTCCTAATTGAGGATTTTCTTTCTTACAAGATGTTAGAGAAAGAATTCCAATTGATAAAACTGATAGTACTAAATATTTCATTTCGTTTAATCTAAATTAATTTAATATCCTGGGTTTTGAGACCAATTCCCTCCTGCCAAATCAATTTCAAGCTGAGGAATAGGGAAGAGCTCATGCTTACCAACAACAAATCCGTCAATATGTTGTTCTGCTTGACCTGTACGAACCAAGTCAAAGAAACGATGACCTTCACAAGCCAATTCGAGTCTTCGTTCATTATAAATGTCTTCAATCGAACTTATTGGAAACGGTTGAACACCTGCCCGAGCTCTAATTTCATTAAAATAGCCTTGAGCTGCACCACCATTTCCTGATTGAAAATGAGCCTCAGCCGCCATCAATAAGACATCTGCATATCTGATTACCCTGTAGTTCACTGGACTCGTTAAATCATTATCCGGCAATCCAATTTCTCCTTGGCGTTTGATGTATTTATTGTTATAATATCCTGTATGACCTCCTGCGCCGATTGCATAAGAAATCAAGTCTGGATTGTCCTGTTCAGCAATAAAAGCTTCAATGTCTAAAATGGTCACCCCTCTTCTGCCGTCAAAAGATGAAAAAGCATCGTATAAGTCTTGAGTAGGTAGGTTGTAGCTGTTGCCATCACCATATACGGGACCTACATACTGTCGGATTCCTTGAAACCCAGGACCAGCATTTCCTTCTAAACAAACCAAACATCCGTAACCTCCTCCTTCAGCTCCGGTATATTCAACGTCAAAAACAGTTTCACTGTTGTTTTCACTGGCCACTGAAAATAGCTGAGAATAATCATTGATTAAAGCATAAGCTCCACTGTTTATCACCTCATCAAAGGTGGTCGCTGCTTCTGAAAATTTATTTTGATACAAATAAACCTTTCCCAATAAAGATTGTGCGGCGCCTTTGCTTGCTCGTCCTTTTATTAAGGAGATTAAATCTAAGTCAGGAATCGCACTGGTCAAATCGGATTCGATTTGTGCGTAGACCTCTGCTTTTGGCGCTCTTTCAATCTGAGTGACTTCTTCTGCTCCTATTCTTTGATCTATAACCAATGGTATATCTCCAAAAAACTTAACAAGCTCAAAATAATAAAACGCCCTTAAAAATTTGGCTTCAGCTATAATTTTGTTTTTTCCGGTAAAATCAATATTGTCTTTGTTTTCCATGATGAAATTACAACGGGTAATTCCAGAATACATCCAACGCATCACGTTCCGTAATTCATTATTTACTCCTCCATGCGTCATATTGTCTATTTGATGAAGTCCTTGAGTATCATTAACACTTTCACCTCCTGCAATGGTATTGTCTGAAGCAATTTCACTAATCCAAACATTCATAAATGTGCTTTGAAGTAAATCATATGCCCCCGTAAGTGCCATTTCGTAATCCGCAGGTGTTTGAAAATAATTTTCGGCATCCTGAGTAAAAGGCGGCGTTACATTCAAAAACTTTTCACAGCCTGTAAACATGATACATGCGAATACTGAAAGAACTAAAAAAGAATTTTTAACTGTTTTTTTCATCTCTTAAAATTTAATATTTACACCACCCATAATTGATTTGGCCTGAGGGTAAAAGCCGTAATCTACACCACTTGAAAGTGTTCCACCTCCAATCTCTGGATCATAACCATAATAGCGATTTAGGGTCACTAAATTATTTCCTGCTAAATAAACCCTGAAGGATTCGATTTTTAATTTACGCATCCATTTTTTAGGGAAGGTATAACCAATTTGAACGTTCTTCAATCGAACAAACGATCCATCTTCAACAAAATAATCCGAGAACGAATTGTTTCTTGTTGCTCCTGTAGTTACTCGAGGATGCTCATTTGAGGTTCCTGGACCTACCCACCTATCAATGACATAGTCCAGCTGATTGGCATATGGCTGCTGTCTTTCATAGTTTCTGATGATTTCCTGACCAATAGCCGAGTAGATGTTTGCAGAAAAATCAATTCCTTTGAATCTCAAATTCATATTAAAACCCATCACGAAATCTGGAATTGGTGAACCAATAAATGTTTTGTCATCATCATCACCGAAGCTAATGACTCCATCACCATTCTGATCAACAAAAATCAAATCTCCTGGCTGTGCTCCATCCTGAACCGCCTTATGATTGTCAATTTGTTCTTGGGTTTGAAAAATCCCTTCCGTCTCGTATCCATGAAAATATCCGATGGCATATCCTTGCTCAAAACGCGTTGCATTGTCTCCGCCAACACTAAATTGTGCTCCTGGCAGGTAATCAACTCCCTCTGGAACACCGGTTACCTTATTGGTAATGGCTGAGAAGTTGAAATTAACATTTGCCATTAACGCACTTGTAAAGCTTGTATGGTATCCGAGCTCTATTTCCAATCCTTTATTCGATACATCACCTGCATTGATAATTGGTGAAGCTCCCCCAGGTCCATAAGATCCTAGAACTGCAGATACATCTGGTTGAAATAGAAGATCATTCGTGTTCTTAATAAAGTAATTGGTCGTGAAGTCGACATGATTCCAAAAAGTCATATCCAATCCTGCATTAAACTGTCTGGTGGTTTCCCATTTCAAATCAGGATTGGCAGCCCTTCCAAGCGCCGTTCCTATGGTAATCAAATCATCAAAAACATAAACCCCTTCTCCATTCAATAAAGCCCGATAAGCGAAATTGGCTATTTGGTCATTTCCAGAAATACCATAGCTCAATCTCAATTTCATGAAATCAATAAATTCCACATCAAAAAAGCTCTCTTCAGAAAGCAACCAAGCACCAGAAATGGTTGGAAAAAATCCATATCGATTGTTTGGTCCAAATTTACTCGACCCATCCCGTCTGATAATTCCTGATAAAATGTATTTGGAATCGTATATATATTCAGCTCTCAAAAACGCCGAGAGTAATCTTTCTTTAAATTCCCAAGAGCCCACATTGTTCAAATAACCTCCGGCAGCAGTATTAGCAGAAATATCCGCGTATTCCCATGAATTGTTCGGAATGTTAAATGCTGTACCATTGAGGTTTTCACCCTTTCTTTGAAATATAGACATTCCAAGTGTTGCCTTTACTTTGTGAAGCTCTGCAAACGTCCTGTCGTAATTAAAATAGCTTTCAAAAGTCAAATCTGTAAATGTTGACCGCGATTCATAGACGCTTGATCCTCTCTCAATAAATACGCTGTCACCTATTTCAACAAGAGGAGATTCTAGCTCAGCATTTAGTGCTGTATTTGCATATTTACCAGGCCCGTACCAAGCCAGTGGAGAGAATGATTTACTTTCTACAGCTGCATAGTTGTAATTGAATCGATTTGTAAATGACAAGTGCTCATTGAACTTGTATACCAGCTCTTCTTTTCCTACAAACTTATCTGCTATACTATAATTGTAGCTGTTTTCCATTTGAGCTATTGGGTTTATGATATCAGCTACCTCATCTAAATAACTATAATTTCCATCTAAAGTACGAATGGGTTTATTTGGGAACGCATTGATTGTATTGTACAAAACCGAACCTATTCCGTTTTCAGCAAGAGAAGAACGGTTATCACTTGAAAATAGAAACACTGAATTTAAGGTGAGCTTGCTGGATAAATCTGTGCTCAAATTCAAACGTGTATTGTAACGGGAGAAGTTAGATTTTGATCCTCCTACGATACCCTCCTGAGAAAAATAGGTCGCCCCTAAAGAGTATCTTGTATTTCCTGTTCCACCACTAATAGAAAGGTTATAGCTTTCTACTGGTGCACTTTGAAAAACAGAATCCTGCCAATTCGTCCCTTCTCCTAAAGCTGTGTTAGCGAAAGGCATTTCCTGTCCTCCAAAAGCAAACATCTCGTTTTTGATTACGGCATATTCTTCGGCGGTTAAAAGGTTTAGCTTTTTAGCTGTCTGCTGAACGCCTCTGTAGGCATTAAATTCAATTCGAGGTTTGGAATTAAGCTTTCCTTTCTTGGTTTCAACAATGATTACTCCGTTGGCTGCACGAACACCATAAATACCAGCCGTAGCATCTTTAAGCACATTAATAGATTCAATATCCGAAGGGTTCAACGCATTTAAACCATCAGAATCATACACTACACCATCTACCAAAATCAAAGGGTCATTATCGCCAAAAGTTGAAAGTCCTCGAATTCTTATACTAGAGGAACCCCCGGGGGATCCAGAATTGGTATTGATATTCACTCCAGAAATTTGACCTTGGAGTGCTTGATCCATTCTTGATAAATTTAGTTTTTCAATGTTTTCACCTTTAACTTTCGCAGAAGCCCCGGTGAGCTCCTTACTTCGCGAACTTCCGTAACCTACAATAACCACTTCATCCAAAATCTGACCGTCAGTAGACATTTGAACATCAATAGTGCTTCGGTTTGATACAATGATTTCTTGCTTGTCAAAACCAATAAAGAAATACGTTAGCGTGAGTTCTTCATTATTTTGGACCGTGATGGAATACTTACCGTCAAAATCTGTCAGCGCACCGTTGTTGGTACCTTTTTCAACAACTTTAACTCCCGGTAACGGGACTTCTTTGTCGTCCGTTACGATTCCCGATACCGTAATCTGCTGAGAAAAAGAATTGAAATTAAAGGCAATGATTAGGCCTAAAATCGTCATGAATTTTTTCATAAAATGGTTTTTTGATTAGGTAAATATATTACATTATTTTTAATAAGTGTTAAAAATACACTATCTAGTTGTAAATCCTTGATTAACAGATTTTCAATTTAAATAATGTAATGTTTTATTATTTGGTATTTATACATTTGTACGTCTCTCGACTCTGTTTTTCAAAATTAACAATCAAATAAGGATAATGAAAATTCGACTAACACTGATATTCTATTTTTTTATTCATCTGTTTTTTGCTCAGGTGGACACACTTATCGTGTATAGTGAGGTCATGCAAAAACCAATCCCAAACTTGGTCATCAAACCCAAAAGCTATAATCATAATGGCAATTCTTATCCTGTTTTATACCTACTTCATGGTGCTGGCGGATATTTTAGCAATTGGATGTTCCGTGTACCCGAGATTGAACAATATGCTAGTGACTATAATATCATAATTGTATGCCCTGATGGAAATAAAACAAGCTGGTATTTTGACAGTCCCATTGATTCATCGAGTCAATACGAAACCTACATAGCCAAAGAGCTGATCAAGGATGTCGACAATAAATACAATACCATAAGGAATAAAAAGGGAAGGGCCATAAGCGGCCTAAGCATGGGGGGCCATGGAGCTTTATATTTAGCTATTCGACATAATAGAATATGGGGTGCAGCAGGAAGTATGAGTGGAGGAATGAACATTATACCCTTCGCTGAAAAATGGAACATTCACGAAGTGATAGGAACATACACGGAAAACAAAGCGTTTTGGGAAAAAAATACAATAATTAATATGACAGACCTTATTGAAAAAGACCTTAAACTAATTATCGATTGTGGAACAAGTGATTTTTTTGCTGAGGTAAACCAAGCCTTTCACGAGAAGCTCGTTTCAAAAGAAATACCACATGAATATCTTGTTCGACCAGGCAATCACAACTGGGAGTATTGGCGTGAATCTATCAAAGAACACCTTCTATTTTTCAATAGCTACTTTCAAACAAATCAATAGATGTTTTAGTATTAAAAGGGCGCCAATAAAGAATCTATCATTCGATTTTCTCGTCAACATCAAACGATTATAAATCAACTTATTACATCTCAGGACTATTTTAAAATTAATTTAACAAAACCACCGTTTTAAATAGTCCGAATCGGTACCTTTGTCGTAGGGGATTTATGCACGTATTTTATTTATAGCTTAACATTTATGGGAATTAAAAAAATAAACAAGCTCTTAGTCGCAAATAGAGGTGAAATTGCTATTAGAATTTTTAGAGCTGCCACAGAATTACAGATTAGAACTGTCGCTATTTTTACCTATGAAGATCGGTATTCTCTTCACCGCTACAAAGCCGATGAATCCTATCAAATTGGCAAAAATGATGAGCCATTGAAGCCCTATTTAAATGTCGAGGAGGTGGTTTTATTGGCAAAACGAGTTGGTGCAGATGCCATTCACCCGGGCTATGGTTTTCTTTCTGAAAATGTAAAGCTCGCCGAGCTATGCAGAAAGGAAAACATCATTTTTATTGGTCCAAAGCCAGAGGTCATGGTAAAACTTGGAGATAAAATAGAAGCAAAAAAAATCGCAGAAAACGCCAATGTTCCAATAATTCGAGGTGAAGAAATTCATAACGATGACGAGACCACTATTTTTAAAAAAGCAAAAAAAATCGGTTATCCAATTATGCTGAAAGCTGCCTCTGGAGGTGGAGGGAGAGGCATGCGAATTGTAAGAGGGAAAAATGACCTTATTCGGAATTATCAAGATGCCAAGGGAGAGGCTGAAAAGGCATTTAATGATGGAACGATTTTTATTGAAAAATATATAGATTCCCCAAAACATATTGAAGTACAAATACTGGCAGATGAGTATGGAAATATTGTTCATTTGTATGAAAGAGATTGTTCGGTTCAACGAAGGTTTCAAAAAGTAATTGAAGTAGCGCCCTGTCAAAATATTTCTAAAGAAACTAAAGAAAAGCTATACAAATATGCTCTAGACATTACCCGTTCTGTTGGATATAATAATGCCGGGACTGTAGAGTTTTTAGTGGATTCGGATGAAAACATTTTTTTCATTGAAGTAAATCCACGAATTCAAGTTGAGCACACCATAACCGAAGAAATTACCGGTATTGATATCGTGAGGTCACAAATTCAGATTGCAAGAGGTTTTGCATTGTCAGACCCTCAAATTCATTTAGTGAGCCAAGAGGACGTGAAGTGCTCAGGGTTTGCTATACAATGTCGTATTACAACGGAGGACCCAAAAAACAATTTTACGCCTGATTATGGCACTATTATAGCTCGCAGAATGGCTAATGGATACGGTATTCGAATTGATGCTGGAAGTATTTATACCGGCTATAAAATCTCTCCTTTTTTCGATTCAATGCTTATTAAAGTGTCTTCTCATGGAAGGACATTGAAGGGCACCTGTAGGAGAATGATTCGTGCGCTAAAAGAATTTCGAGTTAGAGGTGTAAAAACAAATATTAAATTTCTCGAAAACGTAATTAGCCATCAGCAATTTCAGGAAGGCAACGTAAGCGTAAATTTCATTGATCAAAACCCAAGCTTATTTGAGTTCAAAAAAGGAAGGGATCGTGGTACTAAATCTCTCAGATTTATAGGGGATGTCATTGTTAACGGAAATCCTGATGTAAAACGCATCGATCCTACTAAGGTGTTCCCTGAACAAATCTTACCGGATTATGATAGATACGGAGATTATCCAAAAGGAACAAAAGACCGTTTAAATGAACTTGGGCGAGATGGATTTATTGATTGGGTAAAATCAAATAAAAAAATAATGTATACTGATACAACATTTAGAGATGCTCATCAGTCATTACTTGCCACAAGATTACGAACAGTCGATATGATGAAAGTTGCGGAGGGGTACGCCAAAAACTGTCCTCAGCTCTTCTCAATGGCAACTTGGGGAGGAGCAACTTTTGATGTTTGTATGCGGTTTCTAAAAGAAGATCCCTGGTTAAGACTTGAAATGCTTCGAGCGGCGATGCCTAATGTTTTGACTCAAATGCTCATTCGTAGCTCCAATGCGGTTGGTTATACTTCATACCCAGACAATTTAGTCGAAGAGTTTATCGAAGAATCAGGTAAACGAGGCATGGATGTTTTTCGAATATTTGATTCATTGAATTGGTTTGAATCTATGAAAACCAGCATTAAAGCTGTTAATGAACGTACCGAAGGACTTGCGGAGGCATGTATATGTTATACGGGGGAGGTCTTAAACAAAAACGAAAAAAAATACACGCTAAATTATTATTTAGACCTGGCTAAAAGGTTAGAAGATTCTGGTGCACATATGATTGCCATTAAAGACATGGCCGGTTTATTAAAGCCTTATTCAGCCAATAAATTAATCACAGAATTAAAGAAGTCAATTGATCTTCCTATTCACCTTCACACTCATGATACCTCGGGGCTTCAGGTTGCCACCTATTTGCAAGCCATGGAGGCTAATGTTGACATCATAGATGTGGCGATAAGCTCAATGTCTGGGCTTACCTCCCAGCCTAATTTCAACTCGGTTGCCACTATGTTCGATGGGCACCCAAGAAGTGAGAGGTTAAACATGGATAAATTAAATGAATATGCCAATTATTGGGAAGCAACTCGAGAATATTATTATCCATTTGAGTCCGAATTAAAAGCAAGTACCTCTGAGGTTTTTGATCACGAAATACCCGGAGGACAATATTCAAATCTAAAACCACAAGCCAGAGCTCTTGGATTAGAAGATAAGTTTTCCACCATTAAAAAGAATTATCAAGAGGTTAATGAGCTCTTTGGAAATATTGTAAAGGTAACTCCTTCCTCAAAGGTGGTCGGCGACATGGCAATGTATCTAACAGCAAATGATTATACTGCAGCTGATGTCCTTGAAAAAAGTGAGAGCATGGCATTTCCAGAATCAGTCATTAATTTTTTCAAAGGAGACCTCGGACAACCCTATCAAGGCTTTCCAAAAGATGTGCAAAAAATTATTCTCAAAAACATAAAGCCCTATACAAATAGGCCCAATGCTCATTTATCCCCGATAGATTTTGATACAGAGCTTCCGAAATTTCGAAGAAAATTCCCTTTGAAATCAGAAAAAAAAGACTTTATTTCCTACAAACTATACCCCAAAGTATTCAAAGATTATTACGACCATTTTGACTTATTTGATGATGTTTCTAACATCCCTACAAAAGCTTTTTTCTATGGGATAGAATCTGGCGAAGAAATCTTAATTGAGTTTGAATCTGGAAAGGTGATTATTGTTGAGCTTATCTATCTTACAAAAGCCAATGATGAAGGGAAAAGAACAGTGTTTTTTAAATTGAACGGACAAACTAGAGCTGTTGAAATCAAAGACAAGACAGTAAAAGTAACCAAGAAACAACATGTAAAAGCATCTGAAACCAATCACATTGGTGCGCCTTTACAAGGAAAATTAGTTGGTTTAAAAGTAAAAAAGGGGGACTTGGTAACTGCAGATCAGCCCTTATTTGTTTTGGAAGCCATGAAAATGGAATCATCAGTATTGTCGCCCATAGCCGGTAGGGTAAAAAGAGTACACCTTGCCGAAGGAACTATGGTAGATCAAAATGATATGGTGGTCGAGCTAGAATAAATTTTATCTATGGATATTTCTAAAAAAAAACCTTTTTACAAAATAAATAAAGACCTTAAAGGCTATTTGCTTCAGCATGGACGAGCCGTTAAGCTTCCCGTCTTGTATAGCGACCTTCTAAGGTATACCGAAGGATTTCCGTTATACGATAAAACTGGAAAAGATACCTTGTGGGAATCGGTCATGTATGGAGAAGAGGTCATTAAAGAATTCAATGAGAGTTTAACGTATGTATATTCCTTATTAAGAACTGATGGAGATATGTCTGTTATGCAGCACCTTGTCGTAGACCGGATTGATTACTGCCATTTTGGAAATTCAAAACCATTCAGAATTAGAATCGTCAATAAGCTAAATGATAATTACGATTACTTCTATGTTAAAAAGTCAGACGCATCAAGGGTATATGGACTTGAACTAGAATATATATTGAGTCCTAATAGAATCAATTTTTTTATTGATGGCGATACTTTAATTGAAGAACATATTCCGGGAATTCCTGGAGACATTTTTTTTGAAACATACACCACAAGCCCCAGCTTTAATAAGGTCCGGATAGCAAAAGAATTTGTAAAGTTCAACGAGAGGTGCTTTGTTCGATTACTGGGAGATATGAGGTCTTATAATTATGTAATCGATATAACTCCAGACTTTGAAGATGAGCAGTACCGGGTCAGAGCAATAGATTTTGACCAGCAGTGCTATGAGGGTCGAAAAAACATGTATTTACCTCAATTCTATAAAGAGAATCGGAAAGTCGTAGAGTTTTGCGCTGATGTTCTTACTGCGGAAACGATTGAACAATACCGACATGAGGAAAGGGTATTGATTCGAAGAAGATATGAAACAGCAAAGCACCGATACTCACAGCTCATAAAATGCCTGTGCAATGATACCTTATCTTCAACAAGCAAAATCAATGAGCTAAAAGCCGATCTTGAAAAGTATCATAAGACCTCTTTCAAGAAATGTAAAAAAATGGGAGAGCTACTTCATCTTCATTTAGAATTGATGTTATCTCGGAAACAAAGCTCTAATCGATAACTGTAATAGCATTAAAGAAATGTACTATAAAGAATCTATCATTCTATTTCTCACCATTTGAACAATTCGTTTATTGACTGATCGTTCCCAACTCAAATACAATTTGAACTCATCTTGTGTAAGCTGACCAATAATCATTCCTTGGATTTCTTTTTTCAATGCCAAATCATTTTGAAAAGCACTCTCAATTGCTTTGGTACGTTTACTTGTATCCATCAAATGAAAAATTACTTTTTTTGAGCTGAAATAGCTTTTGACTCTAAGAATTAAAAGATCGTGTTGCATTTTTATCACGGGTCGAAGCACCATGTTTTGGAACAACTCTTCCTCTTTTAAGTCTCCTTCGGTAAGGGATGAGGGTAAATTTGGCCTGACTTTATCCATTCAAAATCAATTGTTATAGAACGAACCAAGCACCCGGTCTTCAAACTGAAATCCTCCTTTATTCTCTTGCTTGTCAAGTTTGTTGTATTCCACCAATCCCCACAATAAAAATTCTTTTAAAAATAGCTTGTCTTGCTCACTAGCAAGAATCTGGTACATCTCAACAATTTCCTCGAGGGGAACCACATTGTTAAGAATCTCGGCATATTCTTTATCACTTAAGTCAGAAGAAAGTGAAAAAGAACTGTTTTCCATAAACCACGAAACAACCTGATCAAATTCATCGGAGCTCCCTGGCTTACTCAACTTTTTAATTTCTCTAAAGCTTTGATTAAAGAGCGTTTTGATGGCATTTCCTAATAAGAGTAGAGCTACATTTTCGGCTCCTTCTTGTTCGCCCTCATACACCAGCTCAACTTTTCCTGTGATTGCAGGAATTACTGCGATAAAGTCTGTCATTCGAACCGACGTCTTTTTTTGATTTGACATAAGCATTCTATATGTTGCTCCACTGATCAAGTTCTCATACATGGTAATACTCATTCTTGCAGACACTCCACTTTTGGCATCAATCAATTCATTGCTCCTTGCTTCAAAACCAATCTGTTCAATGAGTGTTTTTGCCAGGTCAGGAACATAAATGGAATCAGACTCAATATGTTTTGTTACCTCTTGGCTCGTGATTGCTTTTGACAATTCAATGGAGTTTGGATAATGTGTAATGATTTGGGATCCAATTCTGTCCTTGAGAGGGGTTACAATACTTCCTCTATTGGTATAATCCTCAGGATTTGCCGTAAAAACAAAATTCACGTCTAAAGGCAAACGGATTTTAAATCCTCTGATTTGAACATCCCCTTCTTGTAGGATATTAAACAAAGCCACTTGAATTCGCGCCTGCAAATCAGGAAGCTCATTGATGACAAAAAAACAGCGGT
>ERZ1048686.1182-NODE-1182-length-21056-cov-7.305985_pt1 | contig 21056 bp, 29 predicted proteins | sample MGYA00383099_ERZ1048686 | MGnify/ENA primary metagenome ERZ1048686 (study PRJEB29581, sample SAMEA5548369) | metagenome | biome: marine; feature: coastal; material: water | depth 25 m | study: Short-term variability in the microbial, nano- and picoplankton... | reverse complement strand
TCCATCCAATCAACAACTTCTGAATCGGAATGTTTAAAGGTAGATGTAGCACCTAATGCTATTGCTGACTGACCAACAAATTGTTCAAATATTGTTCTTTCTAACATTTTTATGCTCGTAAATATGTTAAACAGAGAGAAGTACCAGTAGTCGCACCTGTGATATTAAGTGTGCCTCCACTGTGGTAATGGTGATGTCCGTAAGTACCCGTAGCAAGATAGATAGTACCAGATCGAGACAGATTAGTATAACCGTAGGAACTTAGAAACCTCCAATCTATGCAATAAGTTTGATCAAAATTTGAGCTAGCATCTTTAGCCAACTTTGCGCTTGTATAACTATTGTATTGAATGTTCGATGTGTAGTGGTGAAGATCATACCTATACCACCCTGCTACTGCTACTGTGATCCCATTAGTGGATGTTGAACCCTGTGTGAATAGTGCTGTGTCATCATTAAAATCTTGAGTATATCCAGTAAGATATACAGTAGTTGCTGATTGTCCAGAGATTGAGGAAGTCAAATACATCCGACAACTTGCTCCAAATCTTGATATGTCAGTTACAGATTTGTCAACTATAGTTCCTGATGTAACTGTCCCAAGAGCATTCAATCCCGATCCGCCTGTTACTGCAACTGGCAGAACTCCTGTAACTCCTTCCGCTGGTATTCCAGTAACAGTACTTCCCATTGCTGGTTCAGCAGATCCAGATTGCGTAAAGACTGTTTTTTCATTGATCTTAAAATCACCCATGTTTATCCTATAATGTTAAGTGTTCCAGCCGAGCCAATATCCAGATCCGTCGTCACATTAAGCTGAGTTGTTACGTTCAGATTCCCATTGACTGTCAGACTCGGAATCGTGATTGCTCCGCAAAGCAGAGTTGATTTTCCAGCCTCTTGATTGTAATTGTAACCAAGCGTTGTCATGTTCTCAGCTAATCCAGTTGACGGAACTGTTGTTGCTTCACCTTTGAGTAGTCTTGCCATGATTTACCTTTCTATGCGTCGTCAAGAACTTCGTAGCTAATGAAAATATGTGCGGTTGCTGGATTTGCCCCACCTTCCAGAATGTCTGTTTCCTGAAGATATATTGGCCTATCTACAACGATCAAAGTATCATCCGCTGGCAGATTCATTGTTGAACAAAGGTTGAATGTTCCAGCGTTATCCTCACTTGATAAAATACCGTTTGAAGTGAAATTCGTTTTCACGACACTAAGCGTTACAGCAGTTGCTACTGTAGGATCAGTATTCGCCACTGAGATGAAGTTAATCTTAATCAGCTTATTTGCTGAGACTGTCATTATATCTTGCGTTACGGTCGTTGTGAGTGCTTCACCGATACTTTCACCGTAAATCGTACTGACAGAAACTATATTGGGATTTGCCATATTCTTTTCCTTTCGTTAGTTATCCAAAAATCATGGACATGGCAATCATTTTGCCAGTTGATGAAACAGGTTTCCACTCGGAGCCTGTGTAATATTTCATAGTTGATGTCGCTGAATCAAACCAGAGTTTTCCAGCAACCGCTTGTGATGGTGCTGTTGACTTAGAATTACAATTCTGGATTTCCAGAAACAAAGCATTGAGATCCGCTCTAACTGCGGAACCTACATCGTTCGCTATTGCATAATCGTGATCTGCCATATTATCCTATCCCTTTCGCTAAGTAGTTATAGTTCCGTGTTACTGCTCCGTCACTAGCATTGAAAAAATTAACAGAAAATCCGGTTTTAGATTCGGATGATAGTGTCATATAATCACCTGAAACCATGTTCTTTGGAGTAACAACCAGATTCGGACGTTCATAAAAGTTTTCCAGATATGTAATTGAAGTTGCAGACTTGTCATTTTCACCAATGACTTTTGCTGACATATCAATTAGCAACTGAAGCCCTGACATCCTGAACTGCTCTGCACCTTCTTGGTCAGATGAGAATTGAACTTTCAGTTGAATACCTCTTGCATTCACATCTGCAACTTGGAACTTCTTCCATGTACTCCATTCCGAAGCAGGATTAGCAGGATCATCAAGAGTCGTTCTTATGTACGAAGTAACACCTGCAAGCCTTGGTATATCATCCCAACTATTCCTTGAATCAACTTTACCCCAAGTGTCTACATAATTACTTCCGTCACTCACACCTGAAGTGAAGACCTTTTTCGTATAGAGGCGCATTTGATGAGCCTGACCCATATCGTGTATGTCGGCTATATACGTTCCTTCTGTTTCAGAACCACCTTGCTCATCAAACTTGGTAATCATCGAATCCAGAGCAGGGAAGTCATCCATCCTTCCGGTCGATATAAACTTTAACAGTTTCGTTCCATCATTATCTGCAATATATAAATTAGTCAGATCACCTGCATACGTATCGTGATAAGTTATAGTGTCGATAGTATTTGTCCAGAATACAGTACCTAATCCAGATTCCTTAAAATTAACTGCCTCCAATCCTTCTGATCCAATCCATTTTGCAACGTAATTTCCTTCAAGTAGCGGTAGCAATACAGAAGTCGTAGTGCCTGAAACTGTCGCAAGTGTTTCTGCTTCTTCCCATTGTGTAGCACCTTGCATTAAATTACGGATTTCAATATGACCACCGGTTTTCAAATCAGCATCAGTCGGTGGAGCCCAAGTTGCCAATACTGTATTTGCTGTCGAAGAAGCAATGTTTACTTCAAAATCACCAACGTCCTCTGGTGTTGCTAATATTGCTCCGCTAACTTCTTGGAGTGTCAGTGTTGTCCATGAAGATGTTGAGCCTACTGAATTAATAGCTCTTACACGAAAATCAAACGTGCCAGTAGAAAAATCTTGAAGCAACATTGAACGACCATTCGTAGACCCTGCGCTTGTCCAACCTGAAATTGAATTTAATTTATATTCAACATCATGTCCAACGGTGAATGCTCCTGCTGATAACCACTCCAACTGAACAGAAAGCCTTGTCCCTGAACTTGCGATTGACTGATAACTACTCGGTGTCATTGTCAAATCTGTCGGTGCAGTAACACTTTTAATATCTGGCAGATTTGTGTTTGGTGCTTCTGCTGGAATTGCAACTGTTTCCCAAGCATATATTGCATCATTATGTTCAAGACAAGATAACGAACAACTACCATCTGCATTAAGTGATATTGAGCGAACAATAAATTCCTTTGCAGACCAACTAGGTGTTGAGTGAGTAATCGTAACAACATCACCAATAACCACATTCATTGCCTCTGAAGTACACCTAAAAGATACTGACAAATTATCTCTTGAACGTAGACACGCTTGTTTTGCTAGATACCTTGCTTGATTCAGGTTTGTAACGCCTCCGACATTAATTGTTTTCGTGTGCTTTACATCATTATCTTTATCCAGAAAATCATCATAAACTGCTTTTTCATTAATGGGTGAGATCTTATTTATGTCTGGATAACGTACCTCGTCCGACTTCCAATTTTTATCTGGATTTATGAATTTAGCAGTAACTTGATTCAGTCTTTTACCAACCGAATCACCTGTTATATTTAAGCCTCCAATAATATGCTTTTCTAGGAAATTGAACTCACCTGTTCCTGTGTACTTATCATCAATCTTTATTGTGTAAAGACCATTGATCCAATGAAGACGACCGTTGCAGGTTGCTAAAATCCGCTTTACATTTGTGATAACTGGTTGAACAGTGTCGAGAATTATATTGCATTCATGTCTTGGTGTATCTGCGTGTGCAACTCCGTCTGTAGTTTCTTCGCAACAAATATCTGAAGCAGAAGCAAAAGATGCTACATCAATTTCATCTACTGGAATTGAACAACCATATCTTGGATCAGTCAGATAATCGTAGAGAATCCAAGCAGGGTCTTTTGACGATTTTGTTGTTCCATTATTATCTTTAATTACTGGCCCTACTACATCAAACGCCATTTTCGGCAATCCTGTTCGCCAAATATCTTTGCCTTCTTGATTATGTGCATTATCAGCATTTACAGGTGCTTGACCAAAAGCATAACGTGATAGAGAACTGCCTGTGTATGCTTCTTTCCAGTGATGGCGATACGATATTTGTTCGCAAGCAATTCCTTTCATTTTGTGAGTTGCACCGCTGTCGCTTCCTCTCCAATTTGCACCAGATGCTCTTACTCCATTAGTAGTAACTGCAGGATAATCAATTCCACCATCATCACCTAAAGAAGTTCCCCAATTAAAATGTGATGTATTATTAACTTGAATCAATCTGTCAGTAGACGAATATCCTTTATTTGTAACACCATTTGCAGTTCCATAGTTGAACGGATTATCACGCCAATAATCTGATTGACTTAGTTCTGTATCATCAACAAACACTTGCCATGATTGAACTTCTCCTTCACATAATGCCCAACATTGATACAAATTCAATAATTCATTATCGCCATCGTCGGCTTCCACTTCTTGATATATTAAAATCCCCCCAATTCTTCTTGTTCCATAAATGACTGGGATGCCAAAATCAGTACCTTGCTTTGCTCTAAGTTCGTCACCTGTTTCTTCTTCATCTTGTATATTTGGAGTTGAAGGATGGACAGTTTCAATTAGTGCTTCCCATTCCTCCTGAACTTGAGCAAGATTATCTTGGCCTTGATTGCCAGTATAATCATCAACCGTGTCCCAAAACTTACTTTCTAAATCTTGCCAAGAACCCATGATTATAAACCTCTCCGTGTACTTCTAGTGACCTGCATCGTAGGAGCATCACTTGTTATTTCACCCCAATGCAATTTCTTGCCTGTTTGTGGTGCAAATTCCATTGAAAGATCATCTGGGAACCAATGTTGTTGTGATGTTGTATTTGTCTGTCTTCCATTATCTCTATTAAAATCAGCCCAATGATTTGCAATAGATAATTCCATGACTGATTCATCACCGGATTCTTTAATATTCATTCCTTCAATCCTTCCAGAATAAACAGAGAACATCCACGGAGTATAAGAAGATCCATACCCAACAGGAACATAATTTGAATCAAGAAATATTCTCTTAATCGTTACTTTTTTATTTAAATAATTGTTATTTAATAACTCAGAAACGAGAGCTTGATTTACAGCAGATATGCCAATAGTTAATGATCCAGTATTAATATTTGAATTTTCCTGCACTCCGTCTAACCCAAGTAAAAACCCATTTGCTTTGTATGTTGGTGCGCCTGTAAAGTACGCTAGATGCAATCCTGTTGATCCGGTGAACGCATTATTAAGTGTAAAATTAGGCGCAGTACCTAACGATTGAATACTAAGTCCAGTTGGGAATGTAAATGGCGAAGTGATAGTCATTCCTGCAATTAGTTGCTCAAATAATATTTCGGCAAGACCGTATGCCCCGTCAGTACTCGCAGTTGTAGAACCATTCGTGAAGTTTGCCATATAGCGAAATGTTGACGTATTCTCTGGCATAATATCAACAGGCGCATCAGTAAACAGTAACGTAGAGCTTAATTCTAATGAAACAAGATGCGCCATTCTAAACTGACCCTTTGCAAGTTCATCAGTAATTGTAGATGTTAAACCTCTGCTCATAGCACCTCTGCAAAGTCAAGTTCGTAAGAAAATAGACCACTGGCATTTGTAGCAAATTCCTGCACTCCCGAAGTTAATGAAACAAGAAACGGAACATTCGTATGAGTAATTGCAGAATTATCAATAGGACTTGTTATAAGTGCTGGTTCAATCTGTAATGTTGCTGTTCCTGCTGAAGCATGACTACTAACATCTGCTGTAATCTTGTAAACCTTATCGTGATTTGCAAACTTGACAAAATCACCTGCTTTGAATATTTGAGTGTCATTTGTCCAGCCATCTGTAGTAACACTTCTACCTGTTTGCGAAGCATCTTTGACTAACGGAGTTCCAGCCGGTGAACCTAACCCTGTAGATAGAACTGGTAAGATCAGTTGAAAAGTTTCGTACATTCCACGTTGCTTCATAACGAACGCATCTATAGGAGCAAACTCTGCTCGGCTCATAGGTGGGAAACTGGCTCGCATTCCAAAATACTGACCTGCTATCTGCCTTGCTTGTCTCCGTCCTGAAATCGTTCGTGAGACAAACGTAGGTTGAATACTTGTAACTTCTAGAGAACTAAATGCAGGTGATGATGGAAAAGTACCACTCATAATATTCCTGACTGTGCGTTATTCCTCATTGCTCTATTAATCATGCCAACAATCATTCCACGACGTGCTTGGAGAAGTTGATCAAATCCTTTTGCATCGTTTGCATTTATATTGAAAGTAACATTTGCCGATCCCATATTACTGTTTGGAGTAATACCACCGCTTTGATTAGGTGTAAATAATTCTGGCCCTCTTTCTCCAACCATAAAACTCTTGCCTCTTGATACTGGCCCTCCTGCTTCCCTTTTTGGTGGCTTTGCTTTTTTAATATTATCTACTTGCACCATTGCCATTGCTAAAGTCAATCCAGCCGAAATTGCACCGAAAGCACCACCTTGAGCCCATGCTTTTGAAGCTGCGACGTAAGCGTTAATTGATGCCTCTGCTATCGCAAATGCTTTCATTGCATCAAAACCCATCACACCCTGTTTATTTAACTCTTGAGCAAGTGCTGAAGCCTGACCTGCAATAACTGCCGTTCGTTCTGCATTCAATTGCCGAACTGCTTTGTCGTATGCTTCTTCAACTATCAACATGTTTCTAGCGTGTTCCTCTTTCGATTTTAATTCTCCCATGTAGGATTGGTCTACTAATTCCTTTTGTCGAAAGTATTGATCCCTAAGTGCCATCATATCTGAGTCACCCATTGCCCGCTTTTCGCCCATCCATGTTGCGTGTGCCTCTTTCTGAGACTTTATATTTTCTATTATTTTAAGTTGTTCTTGTACGCTTAATTGGATCTTTTCTTTCGTTCTTTTCTTCGCGTCTTCAATCAGCATAGGACTAAGCTGTAGTTGTTGTCTCAAGGTTTCCTGACCTAAATCGTATGCTTTTTTATCAACTACTGTCTCTTCTTTTTTCACCTTCACTATAGTCTTCTTTACTGACAACTGATCTTCTAACTCTTTCTGCACTTTTTCTAATTCTTTAGCTTGGTTTTCTAATCCTTCTAATGATCCGATACCAAGTTTATGCCACCATGTTTCGCCTTCTGCTAATTCTTTATTTACATCTTTTAATTCTTGTGAAACATTCTTGTAATGCTTTTTTAGTTTATCTAATGACAGACCCGCAACATCAGTCAATTCTGCTTGTGTCTTAAAATGGTTATTTAATGCAACACCAGCGGTCATCATCAAACTTATTCCAGAGACTACTGCTGTTATTGGCCCTCCTAATAAAGCAACAGATAGCCCGACTGCCGTTATAGCCCCTGCTAGAGCAGTTAAAATTGGATGATCTTTTGCAAGCACCATAAAATCACTTAATGCTTCTGCAACTGCTTCTAATGCTGGTGCTAATCCTGAGATTGCTTGCGTAAATGCAACCCTGAATTGAGTGCCAAGTTTATCAAGTGCATCGTTTGCTGACTGAGCATCATTTATAAAGTCATCACCCATGATTGCGCCAGTATCAATAAGTGACTGCCGAAGTTCATCAAATCCCTTTTTCCCACCTTGAAGCATATTGACCATTTTAACGCCCTCACTATCAAACATCTTAAAGGCTAGTTCTACCCTTCTACCTTGATCTGGGATAGTAGCTAATTTATCTGATACTTCACCAAGTAATGATTCTGCGGTTTTAAGCGTGCCGTTAGAATTAGATAGACTAATTCCCATTTGCTTGAATGTATCTTTTAAAACACCTGTCCCATTATTTGCTTCAGAAATTCTACGAGTAAATCTCTGCATCGACATCTCAAGCATTTCTGTAGTCATACCAGATTGAGTCGCCGCGAATCTCAGAGTTTGCAATGCTTCTGTGGTCAAACCTAATCTTGCTGAAGTCTTTCCAAGTGCATCCGCTAAATCCAGAGTTGATTTAGTTGCTCCAACAAATGCACCAACAGACAACGCACCAATAGCACCTTTAATTCCAGCTTTCAAACCATCCATACTACGCTTAGTCTTATTGACCGCTTGATCCGTAGCTTTCAGGTTCTTCTGAACTTTATTAAAGGCTTGTTTGGTATTGTCCTTTGCCTCAATTATTATGGTTTTCTTTTGCGCCATTACTTAGCTCGCCTATTCATTTCTTCCTGCAATTCATTTTTGAGTTCGAAATACGAAATCCATAATTGAAATTCAAGAGTTGATATTTCCAGAATTTCATCAAGAGTCTTACCTAACTTTTCAGCTATATTCATTAGGCTAAAAAAGTCTTTATCTTTAGCTAATTTTTTTTTAGCTTATCGATGTCAACATTTTCGTCAGGAGCCATTGCTTCTACAATCCTTGAAATCACATTAGGATCAGTAAACCGCATCAGCTTTTCTAACGAATGCTGTTGAAACATATTATTACCATCTTCATCTAATGCTCTTGTAATTAAAGTTTGGCAGACTGCCTCACTTGTTTTACCTGCAGATATCAGAGCAAATATCTTTTCCTGACTTTTGAAGTTAATTAATGGTTTCCAGAATACCTTGAGCGGAGTGCCATTTTCACCCCACTCAGGAACTTCAAGGCTTTGCAGTTTCCCCGATAACTTTTCTCGGAAATCGGCTTCAGCCCTATCTAAGATTGACATAAAATTACGCAGTTAAAGTTAATGCACCTGTGCCTTGAATGCTGACTGAATTGCCAACCATATCTGCCATTGCACCTGAAAGACCTGAAGAAGTCACATACCCTGTGCCGACTAATTTAGTTGAATTACCAGTTCCATTTGGATAGAACTCTACATCAACAGTCTCACCGTTCAACATGTCTGCCTGTACTGCATTTGCAGGATCATAATTAAGTTCACAAGTTGCAGTCCAACCTTTTAAAGTTGTCTTGAATGATTTACTTGTATCACCCATAACAGTGTCTTCAACTGTGTCCATCGTCTGTTCTACCGACCACCCTTTTAATTCGTTAATCGCTGCGACGGTGCCCCCAGAGGTGACTGCCTTCAATTCTCCGTCAATTCCTTTCATAGTAGCCATAACTATTTCCTTTCACTTAATGATTATAATTTACCAGTATTCTTACCGGCATCTTTTGACTTAGCCCGAACAACAAGCTCTGCCAAACCTTTAAACACTAGATGATCTGCTTCAAATTTAGCGACATGAATCACATCACCTTCTTTACCTAAAAGACCATCTTCTTTCACAGTGCAATCCTTCTTTAACTTTACTTCCATTCCTTCCTTTCTACACCACTACATCTGGTGCTGTAAATGATGTTCGATATTGAACAAAATAAGCCATTGAGACAACTCCCAAGGGTCTTGTTTCCGTATTCATTATTTCTATATCAGTAGATTCTAAAAAATGGTTCTGTACTATTGAATCACCACCTGAGTCAACGATCCCTGTTGTTGCTAGTGCTGTTTCTACTTCCTTACTAATTAAATCAAGAGTATCTAAAACTGTTGCACTTGCCTCTACATATCCGTCTATATGCAACACGCACTCACGGTTGATGGTTGTCATAGTTGCAGTTTCACCAGATATTTCAGCATCTATATAAACAACCAATGCTGGAAGTGTCTGTTCTTCTGCAGTGAGCATCGGTGTCTGGTATACATTCGATCCTGTTGTAGTCAATCCTGTTACTGCAACGACAACCCGATCCCGAATTTGATTACGAACATGATCTGCCATTACACTGAAACTCCAAATTGAACAACTACCGGCACATTCCAATATTCATCTTCACGGACAAATCCGCTATGAACTTCTGTCTCCCGAAAGTAAAACTTCACTGATTCGTTTGTAAAACTGGTTCGGTTATACAGAGTAACTAGATTTGCTGACCTTGCACTAAAGTTGCTTGTTCCTGAATCTCTTTTGCCGACAATATCTACTGTCAACAAATACAACTCTACTTTCTTTGCAAATGCAGTTGGATTTCCTATTTGACCTTCACTTTCAAGTAAGTCAATTTTCGGTTCAACCCAGATATCGTTGTTCGTATATCCTGTACGAGTTTTTCCAGCATCATAATACGAATTGAAATTCGCCCAGCTAATCTCTGTATGCGACCAATTATCTGAAAAATGATCTGCTAGTGCTTGAGTTGGTGTCGCCATTTCTGTCTTCTGATACCTTTAATAGTTCTTTCTTACGTTACAGGTCGATCTGAAGGTCTGCTTCTGCTAATCCAGAGCAACTATTCTTACGTCTGCCCTATTTAGAGCATTTTGCACAAATCCTTTAGATTGTTTACTTGCTCCTTCTTCCAACTCTCCTATGTAAGATAAATTGTTTGCAATGAAAACTGACTTGCCTGCAAGTGGTCTTTTAGTTCTTGATTCTGCTTGCCTACGTTGACTTGATCCTTTACCTTTTTCTAATCTTGCGACTTCACCAGATGGGGCAGAACCAATTGCCAGTTGCCAGTTACCTCTTGCACGACCTGTATCAACAGGCGTTCCAATTATGACATCTTTATAGATGCCAAGAGTTACTGACCTGAATACTCTATCCAAATCTTTTCGGTTAATATCTCCGGTCATTTGTATGCTCATTTTCATAATGGCCTGCTTGCTTTACCGCCAACTTGGACATCCCAAAGTAATTGATCACTGCCAAGAACAACCCTGCTAACAGACAAAATCCGATGAGTACGACCACCAAAAGTGAGTGAATCACCCACTGCATTTTCGATATCAACACCTGTAACAGGTTCAACCAAGATCCTCCTATCCATGTTGTTAATCGACCCACCTGAAGCCAGTATTTCACTTGTCGTATAATCCTGTTCAATGATATTGACTGTAACATTGGTTTCTGTTTGCGATGCTATTACTCCGGTTAAAGGGGTATAAGTCCCAACTGTCCTCTTTACCCAAGTTGCACTTTGAGAAAGAGTTAAACCAGAGACCAACGTGTTATCAAATGTCTTACTGATTAGATTTGATGCAACAGTATTTAATCCCATTATCTATCCAGATATTTGCTCGCTCGCCACGGAGACATTAATGCGAAAACAGACGCAATATTACCTCCTTGAATCCTTTCAAGTGCAGAGGCATCGTTTTTTCTTTGATAATTAACTGATACAGTTCCAGACAACGCACCAACTGAGGATTCAGTACGCACTTCAATATCGCCTGTTGTACTGTCTTGCTTAGATTGCAGTAATACAACAAGCTCTATCTGAGCTTCTTTAACATTTCTGTGGATTTCATCGGAAGGATAATCGGTAGACTCGTCAATGTCTCTTGGAAAAGCCAACCGCTGAGTATCTTCAGTTACTCCACCACGCCATTGTTGTAAACGATCCAACGAACGGCAGGCTTCTCGTAACCACTTCTCTTTTACAGCATCGGAAAAGGCAGACCAAGTTGCACTAAACCATTGCCGATCCGCAAGTAAGGAATCGGCTTCGGCTAAAGTTGCATAACTGTCGCTGGTCGTTCCCGAAATGGTAGTGACCAACGCCATCTATTCCTCCTTTTCTTCGGTTTCTTCAGGAGTTGATTTGCTTTTCTTTTTAGACTTCTTTACCGCTTTTTCTGCCTTTTCTTCGGCAGGATCGGTAAAACTAGCTCTACTCATACATCACCTTTTTGCGAAAGATAAAGGTAGCCACATTAATGACTACCTTTACCGAGTTGTAGATTTAGACTCCTGCAATTAGACAAACCATCTTAATATTCTGGTCGTCCCATACTTGAGTCCAGTCTGCTCCAGCGGCGACTTCCGCATTAGTAGGTGAAGCTCCTGCAACTGCGCCAACAAACTTCAATCCACGAGGATGAAGGATATAGTGCTGGCGATTAATCAAGATATCCTCACCTTTCAAGGTATCTCTATCAACTTCAGTTGCATTGTCGATACTACCAACACCGTAAGCAAATGCACCATCACCGAATAAATAACTGCGATATTCAGTAGTAGCACCAGAGCCAGATGTAGTACAACTATCGTCTACAATCAGTCTCTTGCCTAAGTATGTTGAGAACATGATGTTATTATCAGCATCACGGACAAACGTAATCAGACTGTCCTTTTGCAACTTAGCATAAACTGCAGAGTGAACAATCATTGTGGTTAATTTATCTGCATTGTCACCAAGCAAAGCCATAGTATCAACTACCATTGAACTTGTGATGTCAGTCGCAGCTTGGTCATTACAGTGAGTAGAAAACAATTCACCTGTATTATCAACGAACATTGCATCTACAATATTCATTAAGGTTGTCTGAATTGATCTTGACCAATAACCAGCTACCATGTCACCAATTGATCTCATGATATCTTCGCCAGCTACTGCTGAAGCCAAATCAGTTGCACCCCATGCTTTTCCACGCATGAACTTTACTGCGGTTTCTTGTTCTGCTGTAATGTTGTTGATTGTAAGTGCTGTCCCATCTGCTAAGACTTCATCTGCACCAGACAAATCATTGAAGTATGGCATTTCAAAGAGCTTACCTTTTGCTCCTGCCATTTCATCAAATACAGGGGATCTCGTGGCAATGCCAGAGTTTAGGATATTGGATAGAGTAGTGCTTCTTTCAACCACATAAGGGCTGAAAATCTTAGGTACTACGATGTTTGCTATTGCTGTTGCGGCCATTATTATGCTCCAAGCTAATGTTTAAGAAAACCCCAATGGTTCTCTTACAGTTGCGCTCGTAGCCTCCGGCCACTTTACAGAATATTCACACCGTAAATCTCTGTTGCATTAATTAATTACGTTTACTTAATTCAATCCATAGAACTAAATCATTGAAGTAGTTACAAAGCTACTCCTGCTTCAGTTGCCAATCGCTCCGCAAGTGCTGGATTATCCTTTAGTATCTCGCCTTGCTTCGTCATATTGAAATTACCTGAAGCCCATGGATTGTCTGTCTTTGTACTGCGCCCCGATCCGTTAGCACCGCCTCCCGACGAGGATGCAAATAAATGTGGGGCAGTTTGGATTAGTTCCAAAGCCCACTCTTTTGGACTCAAATATTGAGTTCCATTCTCAGAATATCTTGCTTTCCCTGTTTCGTCAACGCAAAATAAATTCCCTTTATCGTCAATGTTCCAAGATGTCTTTGCTCTTGCTAGAATGTCAGCAATAGCAGAGGATTGCGGAGTACCGGCTTCATTAACTGCCGTCTGTATTGCACTCGTAACACGATACGTTTCAAGTTCCTCTTTATACCTTGAAGCAGTGTTTTCCTGTTCGGTTGCGTGACTCTGTAGAGCATCTATCTTCCCTGTTAGTTCAAGTTCTTTCTTTTTAAACAGTTCATCAAACTGTCCTTGATCCATTAGTTCTTTATCTTCAAGACCAGAAATCTTTTTTAATGCGTCCTTTGCTTTTGTTGGATCTATACCGTTAAACGAATCTAAACTCTGAGACATTTGCTCAACTTGTTTTTTCAGTTCTATATTTGAATTCCTGAATTCATCAAGTTTTGCTTTCTCTGTCATACCTTCTACTGCAAGATGAAACTTACCATCTTTTTCAACATAGAATTCATTCAATCCTTCTGGTATTTCTTCGCTTGTTTCGTGTATTGATTTAAGTGCCATATTAGCTTCCTTTTCTTTTAAGTTCTTCAAGTGTCAATGGATCACCACGACGATTAGTAAAATCTTTGAGCTTTAGCTTTCCTTTTCTAAATAACTCACCTTTTGCTTTTCCACCTACAATTCGATCCTGCCTAGATGCCGATTGTTTCTTCAACCATGAATCCATACTCTGAGTTGCTTTCTGAGGGCCAGAAACAGATGCCCTTATTGCTGGTGGTATTTTTAAACCCTTTTGCTTTGCTAATTGATCTAATTTATCTAATTCACTTATTACTGGAACATGAGTTGAACGACATCCCCAATGCCTTGGAGTAGGTAAATATGCTTTGCCATGTCCTCCGATTGGTTTATGTCCGTCTGCTGTCCAGCGTAAACCATCATAAGATGCACAGAGAGTAGTTGTTCTGCTATCCAAAGTGGCTACTGACTCAACTGCATTAATTACATCTAAATTTGCAATATAGGTATCATCTCGCACTTTTGACGAAACATTATGAACAGCAGTTCTAATTAGACTTTCTGCTTCCCTATCTGACATTGATATCCAACCACCTTTTCTTTCATATCTTCTACGTGTTTTATCACCAACTACATATTGCTCAAATTGCCCTGTTCGTTTACCAAGCAATCTATCTTTCATATCTTCTATGCTCTCGCCTTCAGAGAAACCAAGCTGAATACCTTTGACAATCCTGTTCTTCGTATTATCTTCTAAACGATCCCACCAATCAGAAGCAACCGCACCTCTAATTAAAGTATCATCAACGATTGCTCTTAACTGTGCTGGTGTCATTCCTGTAGTCAGCACTTTAACCTGCACAGCATCATTCATAATATCAACAGTCTTCTTTTCTTCTAGTGGTGCAAAGTCAATCAACTGTGAACGCATATCTGCTTTTGCAGAACTTACAGATTCAGATATTATATTCTCAATCTGTCGTTTCAATTCATTGAGCCTTGCACTGTCGTCTGTCCTTATTGTTGTTTCTGAAAGCAACTTATTTATATCATCTGCCATCTCACGCAAGAATCCAATTGACCTTCGTTTCATATTTTCTTCGAAACGATTTAAGTCAACAGCATGAGAATAAATCCCATCTTCCAGATTATCTATAACAGAGGCCATTAAACACCTTGATTAGAAAGTAATGCAGATTCTTCCTCAAATGTCCATGCTTCAGGATACACTTCCATTTTCTGCCTTATCTGGAATGCAGACTGTTTGGATATTAAACCTAACATTTCTGCTTCATTAACTGCCTTCAATTCTTCAGGACTCCAACGGTCATCTAAGTAATCACGATTAAGTAAGAAAGATATCTCACTTGGAACATTCAACCAGACAGCAGACATTTGAAGCAACTGCTTTATCCCTGTTTCAACTGTTGTAACCATAGTGTCGAGAGTTGAGTTTTCACTTGCAGAACGTAACCTTGCAGTCTCAGCAGTTTCAACTTGCTTCCTGTGCCGTTGCACTAATTGACCACCTATTGTTGCCATCATCTGCATTTTCTCTAACATTGCAGATTCCATTGCGGAAGCAGACGACCCAGAGAACTCTAGTATGCCGTATTTAGCATTTGGGTTTCTAGAGTGCCAACGAACATCTGGGCCGACTGCTAGATTTGATGGATCATTAGCTTCGTCTTCATCCATTCCTGCTGTGAAGAAAGTCGCTGCGACTCCGACACGGTGAAGTAGTTGTTCATAATCTGCAGAGTTTCGATAATGAGCAACATTAAGATTAGCAAGATCCAGTAGTGGAGGCTTTGCTGTATTAACAGAAACAGAATCCGCATTAATAAACTGAAACGGAATATCTGTCATTGAAAGACCAGCATTCTTAGGCTCAATCAATTCTGCTTCATAATACTTACCATTCTTATCAAGCCAGATTGCAACTTCGTATTTCCCAAACTCATTGATCCGCAATTCTCTGTATCTGATATGACTTGCCTGAATATCTTTGCCTACTTTATTCTCTTGAGTTACTATATAACTTTCCTGTAAGACAACCCTAATAAGACGTTCATTTTCTGTTTCCCAATTAATGATGTCTTGTGCTTTATACATAACAACATAAGGCTCGCCACCATCCTCAAGACGATCAAGCAACATTCCTACTCTGCCTGTCGTAAGCACTTCTGTTAGAACACGCTTTGTCATTTCCGTTAGGTTAGATTGATCTCGCATTATTGTTTCTGTCCAATCCTGTAGCAATGGTGGAAAGTCAACCGTTGCTGGCAATCTCATAACCTGACCAACTCTGCCTGTCACTACTGTTGAAACAACACCAAAGAAAGTTGCTCTGCTAAGATAATCTGCATATCTTGCTTTGCCTTCGTTAGTATCATCGTGGCGATCCAGTTTAGGAAGGTAAGTATTCTGTTTTAACTTAATTGCATTTTCTCCTACATAGCAATCATTACATAAATCCCATTCCGCAACTCTTGATTTGTATTCGGGATGCTGTGCTTCAATATCTATCATATCGACCTTAACCTTTGAGTTTGAGTAACATTTCTTGTTTGCATAATCCTGTAACGACAAGCATCGGCAATATGATCCTCTGCTGTAGTGTCAAGATCATCCAGATCACGACTATCTCTAGGCAGACTTGGAACAGTACGAATGAAGTTTCTACAGGTCGAAAATATAAACAAACCTGCTTCTTCCATCCTTTCCTGTGATGATGCTTTAAATAATCGGCGCATCTTTTCCCATCCTGCCTTGCGAGTATTATCTGCACGATCCCACCGCACCCCAACTCTCGCCATTTCATCAGCAATGCTAGTTCCATTCTGATGACTGAATATAGAAGGATCAGCAGACCCTGCCTTAATCCTTCGATTCATTTGCTTTTCTGTATCAAGTATTCCTCTTGCAATCTCTGAAGCAAGCATCTTTACACCCTCATTTGGATTGCCTGTACAACCATACCATTCTGCAATATGAAACAAGGTTCCTCTTGGATAAGTATATCCTGTTGCCTGAACTGGTGTTCCATCTGATTCAGCCCACCATTGAACTGAGAACGGTGCAGAACTTCCCCAATCGAATGATCTGTCTATTCTCCATGTTTGAGGAATCTCAAAAGGTTCTACAACATGAATATCCCTTCGCCAGACATCATCAAACATTCCTCCTGCAACAATATCCCAATCACCATGAAGCCAAGCTCTTACTAACCACTCAGGGCCAGACTCTTTTAACCGATCAATGTAAGTCGGATCAGCTTTAAGTAATATCTTATTGTCATATACTTTTGCAGGAATATAGCAAAGAGTAGTTCCGTTTTCTGTTTTAATTAACGACCTTGCAGGTGCAGGATCAATGTATCTTGCCTTAATCCAGTTATGACCGACACCTCCTGGATTTCCTGTTGAAACCATCCTTGACGGAATACCATGCGGATTTCTTAAATTAGCTTTCAGTTTGTCAACTGTCGCTTGCTTCGGCCAGAGGTCTAATTGATCGAAACCCATCCATGTGTATTCGTGTCCTATGTAATGATTCGCTGAATCTTCATTACTTAAATATCTCATCTTTAAATTTGCACCTGACGGAAACAACCACTTTCTTGCTTGAGCTCTCCAAGTTGCATTTAGGTATGGAAATATCCTTTCAGCCTTTCCTTGTAAATCTTCCAACTCAGGATAAGAACGTCTAAACAGAATTCCATTAACATTTTCACCAAACTCCATTGCGTGTTTTGCAAAGTCTAATAAGACTCCATGACTCTTACCGCCACCTCTTGCACCTCCATAGAATACTTCATCAGCAGGACAAGCTAAGAAATCCGCTTGAGGGCCAGTTTGCGGTGCTATTCGGATTCTCTCTTTTCCCATTCTTCATTTGTCAAGGTTTCAACAGGAACAAAAGACACTTCAACATTACCGGAATGACTCAATGCTAGATTGTCTTTTTTACCCCATCTTTCAGGATAACGCCTTTCCATCAACCATGCTTTAGACTGCCATGCTTCATCCTGTGAGATATCAAATAGCCACTTCGCTTCAGCGATGTGTTCTGCCTTTTTTACTGCTTTTTCAAATTCCGCATATAACCCATCATTTGCAGTCTCACCTTTCTTAAGCCATTCATAATAAGCAGACTGGGAAATACCTAAAGTTCCGCAAGTGGTTACAACATAATTTCCTGCAGATAATAGCTGTTCAAATTTTCGGATCAGTTCTTTTGTTAATATTGTTTTTCTTCCTGCCATTTAATTCCTCTTTAGTTCTGCATCAGGATATTTTTCAAGTAAGGTTTTTAAAGACGTTTCTAATGTCTCTGCTCCTTCTTGTGGATGAATAATTGAAAACTCTGTTGAAGTTTCTGTTAAATCTTCTGGTGTGTAATCAGTATTAAAGTCTTCCCAATCAACACCAGCGAGATTAATCATGTCTTCTAATTCGTCAGGATAGTAGGGTAATCCAGTAATTAAGTCTGTATCAAATTCAGGTTTTAATTCTGCTAACAATTGAGCAAGAGGAATTTTTTCCGCATAACCTCTGGTTTCATTTGCAATTATCGTTAGTTTCTTTGCTTCTCCATCAGATAATCCATGAACTATATTTACTGGTATTTCTTTATAATCCAGCTTTAGACATGAAGCTTGACGGTGCGCTCCATCTATAATCTGGTACTTTCCTACTTCTTCAGGATGTGGCCGAACTGTTAATGGGTCGAGCATTCCAAAAGTTGCTATTGATTCTGTAGTTGCTTCCTCAACTCTTGTGGTTTGAATATTAGGGTTCCACGGATTAGGATAAACATCCTCAATCGGTATTGTTTTAATATCAATATTTATATTATTCATCAAATGTTATTCCTCTTGAAGTCCATAAGTTAGTGATATCTGCTTCCAATTTCACATAATAATCTATTGATTTTTTCAAAGAGTACAGTGATGCACTATATTCTTTTTCGCCTAAACTATATTTTTTCAATTTGTTAATACCTGCATGTTTCGCATTCCCATATTTAACAGCCTGTAACCAAGAACTTGAATCGGATGAATAGATAGGATATCGACTTAATGCCCATTCTTTTGTTACTCCTAATAAATGGATTTTTGGCATCTTCCCTGTTGCTTTAAACTTTTCCATAACTTTTGAAAAACATACGTCTAACCATGCTCTCAATGGTGCGTTTTTTCTTCCGACTAATCCCCCAAATAAAATATAATCATACTTATCTAAATACCTTACCAGATCATCTAAAGGTGCTTGATATGTAAGGACAGGCAATACTGAATGACCTTGACTTTCTAAGTATTGCAAATTTTTATTGCTGTCTTTTGCATCTCCTATTACATCAAGATTTACAAAATACAAATGTTTAATTTGCTTTTGAAATTTATCTTTAAACTTGCTGATAAAATCTGAGTAATCTTGTACCCGAATGACTTTCCCTGAGCTAAATGCTGTGAAAGCTCCTGAGTCAATTATTAATTTATTACCTCCTGTCCTTATTATTTCTCTATCCGCTTTTCCATCTGCATATGTTGATAATTGATTTTCTGTATTAAAAATATTCTCTCTACCGATTGGGTTCGGATTTCCTGCAAAATAAAAGTCCATAACATACTCAAACTCTTTTTGATGTGCGAATGAAAGAAGTATAATTTTTCTATTTCTTTCACTTAATGCTCTGTATTGGATATCAATACTCAACCATGGAACTAAGTATAAATTCATTACCTTTTTCTAATCTGCCAAAGCGGATCATCTATTCCTGCTTCTTCAAATCCTCTATCTCTAAGTACGCAAGCATGACATTTACCGCAACCTCCGAAAGTACCATCATAACAAGTATGAGTCATCCCCATGATTGCTTTAAAATTATCTTTTAAATATCTATCCGCAAGTTCTACGCTTTCTGCCTTAGTCAAATCCATCAACGGAGTATGAATCGTAAATTCATCATTATTCCCATGAATCCCTTGAGAAATTGCTTTCTGCATTTCGTCAATAAAGTCCTGCCGACAATCCCAATATCCAGCAAAATCTTCCTGACATACTCCTGTGAAAATATCTGTTATCCCTAGAACGTGAGCTCTATTTGAAGCAATCGTTAAGAAAAGTATATTACGACCTGCAACGAAAGTAGGCTCAACCCCTGTTGGTAGTTCTTCAGGCGAATCATATTTTCCTAATTTATTATCAGAAATCAGCGGAGAAGTACCTTTAAGGATTTTGCCTAATTTAATTACTTCATGCGAAGCAATATCCATTACTTTGACAATCTTTTCAGAACAAGTTATTTCTACTTCATGCCTTTGACCGTAATCGAAAGTAATTGCATGAACTTCTTTGTAATGTGCTTTTGCTACTGCTAAACAAGTGGTTGAGTCCTGACCACCTGAGAATATAACTAATGCTTTTTCATCCATGGTTTATTAATTTAAAAAATTCTTGCCGTACTGCTTTATCTCTAAATCTTCCTTGTAGAGATGAAGTAGTCATTACACTATTCTGTTTCTCAACACCCCTGCATACCATGCAAAAGTGCTTTGCTTCTACCACTACTCCGCATCCCAAAGGCTTTAGATTTTGCATAATTGCTTCAGAAATCTGTGTAGTTAATCTTTCTTGAATTTGTAATCGCCTTGCATATAATTCAACAAGTCGTGCTAATTTCGATATTCCAACTACTTTTCCTTCCGGTAAATAAGCAATATGAGCCTTACCAAAGAATGGCAACATATGATGTTCGCAAGTAGAATAGAATTCAATATCTTTAAGTACAACCATTTCGTCATAATCTGCTTCAAACTGAGTCTTTAAAATATCTTCTGGTTTTTTCTTATAACCACCAAATATAGTATCCCAAGATTTGACAACTCTTTTAGGTGTTTCTTCTACTCCTTCCCGAGCAGGATCGTCGCCAATATATTCAATCATTTTATAAATTGAACGTGTAATATCTTCTTTGTTTCGTTCTAATATCATGATGCTGTTGCGAATGCGTTTTCAGTTTCCCAGACTACAATCTTGCTAATTGTTATTCCTGTATCTTTCATTGCATCTACAGCAACAACAGAATGGAGATATTTTGCGAGATTTTCAGCAGTTGGATTGTAAGGTAAAGCAAATTTCTTCTGCCCTTCAATCATGTTTAATGCTTCTTCCATTTCTTTATCTTCCTCATAATAGATAAAACCATGATCCCAATTCTCATCAATCCAGCCATTGAACTTTTCTTTCAATACAGAAAAATCAATTATTCTTCCTAATTTGTCTAAATATTCTGCTGTTGCGTGAATAAAAACAACATACTGATGACCATGAGCATTCCTGCATTTAGATTCATGCAAGTGAACTCTGTGTCCAGCATCAAATTTTAAGCGTCTAGTACATTCAATCATGCTATGTTTAGTATTTTATGAGTCTGGAGAGATAACTTTGCATCTGGTATTCGTTGCAATAAGTCTAAAATCT
>ERZ1048686.1137-NODE-1137-length-21638-cov-23.514989_pt1 | contig 21638 bp, 24 predicted proteins | sample MGYA00383099_ERZ1048686 | MGnify/ENA primary metagenome ERZ1048686 (study PRJEB29581, sample SAMEA5548369) | metagenome | biome: marine; feature: coastal; material: water | depth 25 m | study: Short-term variability in the microbial, nano- and picoplankton... | reverse complement strand
TTATTGGATAACCATTAATCTCCATTACTAAATCATCTTTATGAATACCACAACTAGTGTACTGAAGAATTCTGTCTTTTTTGATACTATTTTCTAATAATGACTCTAAAGATTCAAATTCTAATTGACTTCGAAAAGATATATTTATTTCTTCTTTGTTTTGACTAATTGAATTATAATGCTTAAAAAACACCGGAGAAAAGTTTTTGAAAAATATTTTTCTTGTTTCGTAAATAGGTATACTTAATTCAAATAATTGATTATTGTAAATATTAATATTGACTTTATCGAAAGAATTAGTTCTGTTAAAATATTTTAATAAAGCATTTCTTTGATTTAAAACTTTATGATAATTTATAATTTGATTTAAATAGACTTTGTTGTTTTGTGAAATAATACTATCAATAAATTTTCTTCTATACGAACTCCCTTCTTGAATTAAATCTCTGTCAGACGGAGAAATCATTACCAGTGGAATTAAGCCTACATGTTCTGAAAGTTTTTTATAAACTTTTCCATTTCTTTTTAATGTTTTCTTTTTACCTCTTTTTAAACTACAAATTAAATTTTCTTCTTGATCATTTTTTATAAAACTTCCATCAATAAACATAAAATCTTGATCGTGATTAATAGTTTGTGAACTAATAGAATTAAAATAGCTTTTCCCTGCACAAAGGTGATAAATCGAATCTAATATGTTAGTTTTTCCAATTCCATTATCCCCAACAAAACAATTAATTTTTCTATCAAGATTATATTCAGCCGCGGTAATATTCTTATAGTTTACAACGCTTATTTTATCTAGATACAGAGAATTCATTAGTTATTTTTAAAAAATTAAAGAAAACAATGCAAATTATGTAAAATAATTAGTTTTTATCTCTAATTCATTGGAATAAAATTTTATTTTTACCCATTATTAAAAATCATTATGGCAACGTATAAGAAAAAGGGTTTAAAACGAAAAGCGAGTAATACTGTTACTAATCAAAGTACGACAGCTGAAGTATTTGATACATTAGACCAAAGTGCATCTACCACTGAAAAGATTGTGGCTAAATATCAAAACTTTATAGTGGGAGGTGTAATAACTATAGTAATTATGGTTTTGGGGTTTTTAGGTTATTCTAGTTTAGTTTTAGAACCTAATTCAGAGGAGGCTAATAATGAATTATTTACTGCTCAAACTTATTTTAGCCAAGCTCTTAATGATAATGAAAAAAGTGATTCTTTATTTTTACTGTCACTAAATGGAGGAAATGGTAAATATGGTTTTTTAGATATTATTGAAAATTACTCTGGAACTAATGCATCACAACTTTCTTATTACAGTGCTGGGATGGCTTATTATAATTTGAATGATTTTGAAAATGCCATTAAATATTTAAAATATTTTGACAGCGAAGATGATGTTTTGAAATCATTAGCTTTAGGGGGAATTGGTGATTCTTTTGCTGAATTAGATCAATTAGATGATGCTTTGAGTTATTATGAACTTGCGTTTAAAGTTTCGAATAATAATTTTACTGCTCCAAAATTTTTATTAAAGGCAGCCAATACCGCATCTGTTTTGAAACAAAATTCGTTAGCTAAAAAATATTATAACTCTATTTTAGAGGATTTCCCTAAATCATCAGAATCTTTTTATATTGACATTCAAATTGAAAAAAATTCATCGAAATAGTAAATAATGTCATCATCTAATAACAATCTCAGTTCTTTAGATTTAAATGAAGTACCGTCTGCAAAAAATTTAAAATTTGGTATTGTTGTTTCAAAATGGAATAAGCAAATTACTGATAAATTGCTGGAGGGTTGTTTAGACTTGCTTTCTCAAAAAGAAGCAAATATGGAGGATACTGAAGTTATGTACGTACCTGGTAGTTTTGAACTAGTTTACGGATCTAAAGTTATGCAAAATAAAGATTTTGATGCAATTATAGCTATTGGAAGTGTTGTTAAAGGAGAAACAAAACATTTTGATTTTATATGTAATTCTACATCAATGGGAATAATGAATTTAAACTTGTCCGGAAAATCTCCAGTTATCTTTTGTGTTTTAACTGATGATAATATTCAACAATCTATTGATAGAAGTGGAGGTAAGTACGGTAATAAAGGAACTGAAGCTGCTATTGCTGCTATAGAAATGTCACTTATTTAAAATATTTTTTTGGAACAACTAACATTCCAAAGCATTCACCATCTTTCTTTCCCAGATGTTTGTGATGAATCTTGTGAGCTCTTCTAAGTCCTCGAGCATATTTATTATCAATATTTCTTAATATTTTAAATCTTTGATGAATAAAAACGTCATGAACAATAAAATATGCTAATCCATACATAAATATTCCAATTGCTATTGGTAAACCTAACCAAAAATTGTATTCTCCCCACAAGACAGTAAAAAACATGCTAATAGCAGCATATTGTAAAAAAAACATATCGTTTCTTTCAAACCAAGATTTGTGATCTTTTTTGTGGTGATCTTTGTGTAGAAACCACATGAAACCATGCATGATATATTTGTGTGAGAACCATGCTATAAATTCCATAAAACAAAATGTTGCAATCACAGTAAAAATCCAAATAGCTATATTCATTTATAAAATATTTAGTCTGTATCGAATATAAGATCTGGCCAATACGTTAATTTTTTGATAGTTAGGCACTCTTATTCTTGTAGATTTAATTTTTAATGGATTAGTATTTCTAAGCTTATTTAAAAGTTTTAGATAATACTTATATGCGGTGTAGACTCCAAATCTTGCAGAGGGCGGTAGTAAGAAAATACCTTTTAAAGCATGAGAAAAATCTTTATTAATCTCATTTAAAATTATTTTTTTTGATTCTTCATCAAACTCTTCAATATTTAAATTTGGGAAATAACTCCTGTTTAATCCGTCATGATCAGCTTTTAAATCTCTTAAAAAATTAACCTTTTGAAAAGCAGAACCTAAAGACATTGCATAAGGTTTTAAGTCATTATACTGTTTTTGATTTCCATTAACAAAAACTTTCAGACACATTAGTCCAACAACATCTGCAGAGCCATAAACATATTCGTCAAATTCCTTTTTATTTAAATATTGTTTTTTATTTAAATCCCACTTCATGCTTTTTAAAAAGCTATTAACTAATTCATAATCGATTTCATATTTATTAAAAGTTTTTTGAAAAGAATTAAGAATTGGATTAAGGCTTATTTTATCTTTTATAGATTTTTTAAGATCTAACTCAAATAAATTTAAAAGATCTTGTTTGTCAAAATCATGGAAGCTATCAACAATTTCGTCAGCAAATCTTACAAAACCATATATATTATAAATGTCTTGTCTTATTGAACTGTCTAGCATTTTAGTCGCTAAAGTAAAAGAAGTACTGTAAGATTTAGTAACAACTTTTGAGCAGTTTTCAGAGACTTGATCAAATAATTTTTTCATTTTTTATAATTAAATCACTAACTAATTTTCCTGATACTATTGCAGGTGGAACACCAGGGCCTGGAACAGTCAATTGACCACTAAAATACAAATTTTTAAGTTTTTTACTTTTTATTTTGGGTCTTAAAAATGCCGTTTGAAATAATGTATTTGCTAAACCATATGCATTCCCGCCATATGAGTTGTAATCTTTGATAAAATCATTAACACAAAAACTTTCTTTAAATATTATATTATTTTTCAGTTTTTGATTTGTTAATTTTTCAAGTCTATCTATTATTATATTAAAATATTTTTCTCTAAATTCTTCATTGTCCTCTAAATTTGTTGCAAGTGGAATTAAAAAGAAACCATTTTCACAACCTTCTGGTGCTGTTGCGGAATTAGTTTTTGATGTAAAGTTTGCGTAAAAAAGAGGATCTGTAGGCCATTTTGGTTTGTCGTAAATGTCAACAGCATGATCATCAAAGTCTGTATCAAAAAACAAGTTGTGATGGGCTACATCAGAAATTTTTTTATCAAACCCAACATAGAATAAAAGAGATGATGGTGCCCAAGTTTTTTTTGACCAATATTTATTTGAGTATTGTCTATATTTAGAATTAAGTAATGTTTCGGTATGTGCATAATCAGCACCTGAAAGTACTATATCACTTTCAAATTTAGAGTTGTTGATTGTCAATGATTCAACTTTTGAATTTTTAATATTTATAGAGCTAATTTCATGATTGGTCAAATATTTAACTCCTAAAGATTTTCCAAGATCAACCATAGCTTGAACAACATCATAAAAACCATTTTCTGGTTGCCAAGTTCCTAAACCAAAATCAGCATAATTCATGAAATTATAAAAAGCTGGAGTATTTGATGCTTTTGCTCCTAAAAATAGAACTGGAAATTCTAAAATAGATCTTAACTTTTTGTTTTTAAATCTTTTTCTAACCTCTCTTCTAATGTTACTTAAGAAAGATTGTATTTTTAAAACTGTTTTCTTGGTAATCAGCTCTAATGGACTTAAACCAGGCATTTTGTATAACAAATCTGTTACAGCAATTTCATAATTTTCCTTAGCGTTTGAGATAAATTCCTCCAACTTTTTGGCACTACCTTTTTCCTCTGACTCAAAAACTTTTTTAATCTTTTCTAATGAATCTTCAATAGAAATACTTTCGTTTTCTCCAAAGTAAACTTTATAAGCAGGATTTAGTTTTTTAAGTTTATAAAAGTCTTCTCTTTTTTTACCAAAATCATTAAAAAATTTATCAAAAACATCAGGCATCCAATACCAACTTGGCCCCATATCAAATGTAAATCCTTTTTTTGAAAATTGTCTAGCTCTACCTCCTAATGAACTGTTCTTTTCGAATACTGTAACTTCAAATCCGTTTTTAGCTAAATAGCATGCAGAAGCAAGTGAAGAGAATCCTGAACCAACTATAGAAACCTTTTTTTTAACCATTATAAATTATTAGTGCGCACGAGAGGATTTGAACCTCCACGAGAAATTAATCCCACTAGGCCCTCAACCTAGCGCGTCTACCAATTCCGCCACGTGCGCTAAATGGAGTAGTGACCTGGCTGGGGCTCGAACCCAGGACCCTCTCCTTAAAAGGGAGATGCTCTACCAACTGAGCTACCAGGTCTAAAAATGTGACTTGGCTGGGGTTCGAACCCAGGACCCTCTCCTTAAAAGGGAGATGCTCTACCAGCTGAGCTACCAAGTCTAAATATATTTTAGAGGATGCAAATATAGCTTCAATAAATTTATTAATCAAAGAGATTTTCTTATAAATTTGTCTATTATATTTCTTTAATTAATATATTCACATTGATGAATAATTCACATATAGTTCTTCTTGGTTACATGGGCTGTGGTAAAACTACTATTTCTAAAAAATTAAAAAATATCCTTAACCTTCCATTAATTGATCTTGATCAATTTATAGAAAATAAATTAAAGATGTCAATTTCTCAAATTTTTGAAAATAAAGGTCAGATTGAATTTAGAAAAATTGAAAATAGATTTCTTAAAAAATTATTAAATAAAAAAATAAAAAGTATTATTTCTCTTGGTGGTGGAACACCCTGTTATCATGATAATATGGATCTTATACTAAATTGTTCTAAAAATGTATTTTTTATTAAAACTAGTGCAGAGGTTCTTTCTTCCAGATTGTTTAAAGATAAATCTAAAAGACCAATTATTGAATCAATATCCTCGATTTCTGAGCTAAAAGATTTTATTTCTAAACATTTATTTGAAAGAATGATATTTTATAGACAAGCTCATCATGTAATCGACGATAGTGATAATGGAATAGATTCTGTATGTGAAGAAATAGTTAGTAAGCTTATTTTATAAAAGCATAGCTATTATTATCTTCAAAAACAACTTCAACATGATCGCTTATAAATGTTGATAATGAAATTCCTTTAAAATCAACTTTAATTGGAAATTTTTTATGATTTCTGTCTATGAGCACCACTGTATTGAAGTTTTTAGGGATTATTTCTAGTAGATGTTTAACACAATAGATAAGGGTTTTGCCTGTATGAAGAACATCGTCTACAAGAACAATTGCTTTGTTTTTCAAATATTCCTTTTTACAATCCAATTCAATTTCTTCAGAAGGATTTTTTTTGTTTATTTTGATAGAGGTCAGTTCAATCCTAGAGTTGGAAATCTGTTTTAGTTCTTTATTAATTTTTTCAGCTAGTGTATAGCCGTTTTTATGAACTCCTATTAATATTATTTGTGGGTATTCTAAATTGTTCTCGTGAATTTGATAGGCTATTCTTTTTACAATTTTTTTAATTTGGTTAGTATTTAATATTTTATTTTTCAAGTTTAAATTTTATTAAATATAATTATTCATTTAGAAATTCATTGATATCTCTTCTTTCTTTTTTACTCGGTTTCCCTTTGAATTTAAAATTATTTTTAGTTTTCAATAGTATTTCTTTTTTTTCATTCTCAGACTGTGGAGTCAAATCTTTTAAATAAAGATCCACAATTTTAGCGCCAACTCTTGATGAGGGTAAATCTTTTATGTAGAAATTATGTAATATTTGTTTTTTTTTCACACTAAATAATGACCCGTTAAAAACATCAAAGGATGGTTTGACAGATTTGCCATCAATTTTTATATGACCTTTTTTACAAGAATTACTCGCAATAGTTCTTGATTTAAAAATTCTTGTATACCAAAGAAATAGATCAATTCTCATTAATAAATAAAATTTATAATTTATATCAGAAATATAAGAAAATTGTATCTTGCGGCATATTTATTTTAAATGAAAAAATTGTTCAGAAATATTATATTTTTTTTATCGATCGTTATTTTATTTAATTCTTGTGGTGGAACTGATGACGAAGAAACCGATTCTGTCCCTATGGAACCAATTTCGACTCAGTATGTAATTGAAAACGATTCCATAATTGAATATATGCAAACACATTTTTACAATTATGAAGATTTCACTAATCTTTCTTCAAACAATACTGTTGAATTGGTTATTGACACAATTTCAGGCGATAATAGTGATAAAATTTCCTTGTTTGATCAGGTAACTACTCTGAGTATTGATATTCTTGATGAAAATGACGAAGTTGTTCCTCACAATTTATATTACATTATTAATAGAGAAGGAAGTGGCCAAAGCCCTACTGTTGCCGATTCAGTTTTTGTTTCATATAAAGGCTTAACCTTGGGTAATAATGTTTTTGATTCAAGAAAGAATCCAATATGGTTAGACAATACAACTGTAGTCAGAGGGTTTAAAGAATTTAATGCATTATTAAAAAGAGGTGATATTTCAACAAATCCAAACGGTACTTATGAATTTAATAATTTTGGAGTAGGGTTTGTTATAATGCCCTCTTTTTTAGGTTATTATGAAAATAATACCGCTACAATACCAGCTTATTCACCACTAATTTTTCAAGTTAACATGCATACTATGAATACCGCTGATCATGATGCTGATGGAATAAACTCTATTGATGAGGATTTAAATGGTGATCACATATTCAGCAACGATGATACGGACTCAGATAATATACCAAATTACAGAGATAGAGATGATGATGGAGATGGTGTTCTAACTGAAGATGAATATGATGAGGATGGAGATGGTATTCCTGATGATACTGACGGAGATGGTGTTCCTGATTATTTAGATAATGATGAAAATTAGTATTTACAAATAATAAGATATTCCTAAAAGATACAAGCGTCCTTGTGATGTTATATATTGATTTTTGATTTCCGCTTGGTTTTCCATAAAATTAATTTCATTTTCAGAAAAACCTCTTTCAGCTCTGAGGTCAATTTCAAATTTTCCAAATTTCAAACCTATTCCGTATTGAAGACCTAATCTGTATTGATTTTTTAAATCATTTATATCAATATTTTCATAATTTACATTTTTAATAAACTCGAATCTTGGGCCAGCAAATATATTCACAAATCCAAAAACTTTATAGCCTAACATTACAGGGACGTCAATTTTATGTTGATTAAAATCTGTAATAACGTTTTGTGTTTGAACTAGAACATATGGGATGTCATAGCTGTTTTTTATTTTAGAATAGATTATTTCAGGTCTAATGAAAAAGTCAGAAATTGATAATTTGAGAAACACTCCAATATGTTGTCCATTTCTGGACTCAAAAATGTTTATACTATTATCAATTGATTCGATTTTAGAATTTATATTTAAATTGCTATTAAAACTTATACCACCTTTTAAACCATATTCAAATTGTGAAAATCCACTAAGAGAAATAATTAAGAATAATATATTAATTTTTTTCACGTTCTTTTTCTTTTAATAACTTTTAAACTTAAATCTATTATGGATTTGTAATTAATCCCGTATTTATCCATTAGTTGGGCTGGTGTTCCAGATTCACCAAATGTATCGTTTGTTGCTACAAATTCTTGAGGAACTGGTATGTTTTTGACTAAAACCCTAGCTACACTTTCTCCTAGTCCACCTAAAAAATTATGCTCTTCAGCAGTTACTACACATCCTGTTTTTGAAACAGACTTTATAATAGCTTCTTTGTCTAAAGGTTTTATTGTGTGTATGTTTATTACCTCTGCTGAAACACCTTGTTTATTCAAAATTTTTGAAGCTTCTAAGGCTTCCCAAACTAAATGGCCGGTAGCTATAATAGTAACATCACTACCCTCAATTAATTTTACAGCTTTTCCTATTTCAAAAACTTGATTTTCAGCTGTAAAGACAGGTACTGCTGGTCTCCCAAATCTTAAATAGACAGGACCGACGTAATCTGCAATAGCAATTGTAGCAGCTTTTGTTTGATTATAATCACATGGATTAATGACTACCATACCAGGAAGCATTTTCATAAGTCCAATATCTTCAAGTATTTGATGTGTTGCACCATCTTCACCAAGTGTTACCCCGGCGTGAGAAGCACAAATCTTTACATTTTTTCCAGAGTAAGCAATTGATTGTCTTATCTGATCATAAACTCTTCCAGTAGAAAAATTAGCAAAAGTTCCAGTAAATGGAATTTTACCTCCAATCGTTAATCCTGCTGCTATCCCCATCATATTTGCTTCAGCAATTCCAACTTGAAAAAATCTATTAGGATTTTCTTCTATAAATTTATTCATTTTTAATGATCCAATAAGATCTGCACAAAGCGCTACAACATTTGGGTTTTTTCTTCCCAATTCAGCTAAGCCGGCTCCAAAACCACTTCTTGTATCTTTTTTTTCTGTGTAAGTATATTCTTTCATTGTTTTGTTAAGTGATTTTATTAATAATCTCCAAGAGTTTCTTTATTTTGAGATAAGGCTGAAATCAATTGTTCATCGTTTGGTGCTTTTCCATGCCATGCATGGGTATGCATCATGAAATCTACTCCATTGCCCATCATAGTATTAAGTAATATACAAATAGGTTTTTCATTACCGCAAAGTGATTTTGCAGTTAACAATCCTTTTGAAATATCTTCAATATTATTTCCCTTTTTAATCTCTAACACATCCCATCCAAAAGCTTCAAATTTTTCTTTGATACTTCCCATCGGAAGAACATCGTCTGTGGAACCATCAATTTGTTTTCCATTTAAATCAACTGTAGCAATCAAATTATCAATTTTTTTTGCAGAAGCATACATAATAGCTTCCCAGTTTTGACCCTCCTGTAATTCTCCATCGCCCATTAATACATAAACTAAATTTGAATCGTTGTTTAGCTTCTTCGCTTCTGCACTTCCAATAGCCACAGATAAACCTTGACCAAGGGACCCAGAGGCTATTCTAACTCCGGGAAGACCTTCGTGTGTTGTAGGATGACCTTGTAATCTGGAATCCAATAATCTAAATGTGTTTAATTCATTAATGGGAAAATATCCAACTCTTGCTAAAACACTGTAAAAAACAGGTGATATGTGACCATTAGATAAGAAAAAAACATCTTCATCACGGCCATTCATATCAAATCCTTTTTTTCGGTTCATGATCTCATTGAATAATACAACTAAAAATTCAGCACATCCTAATGAACCTCCTGGATGCCCAGAATTAACTTTATGAACCATCCTAAGAATGTCTCTTCTAACTTGTGTAGTTAAATCGTTTAAATTGATTTGCATTTAATTATTTTTTGATAATTATCAAATTTAATTATATGAGACTCTATTGCAAACCAATTTTAATAATTAAATACAAAATTAATTAACAATTTTAAATAGATATTATTAATAACTATAGATGATTATCTTTGACCTTTTATTTATGAAATTTAAATTAGAATATAAAGATTCTGAATCTAAAGCGAGGGCATGTACTATTGAAACTGATCATGGAGTCATTCAAACCCCAATTTTTATGCCAGTCGGAACTGCTGCAACAGTTAAAGGCGTAGATCAGTTAGTTTTAAAAAAAGAAGTTAACCCTGATATTATTTTAGCTAATAATTATCATTTGTATTTAAGACCTGGTCCTGATATTATTTCTGAAGCTGGAGGAATTCATAAGTTTATGAACTGGAATTCTCCTATTCTTACTGACAGTGGAGGCTATCAAGTTTATTCTTTATCTGCAAACAGAAAAATTAAAGAAGAAGGTGTTAAGTTTAAATCTCACATAGACGGTTCTTATCATTTTTTTACACCTGAAAGGGCAATTAATATTCAGAAATCAATAGGAGCTGATATAATAATGGCTTTTGATGAATGTACACCTTATCCATGTGAATATAATTATGCTAAAAAATCTATGCACATGACACATAGATGGCTAATTAGATGTATAAATGAGTTTAAGAAAACTGATCCAATTCATGGCTATTCTCAAACTTTATTTCCTATAGTACAGGGCAGCGTATATAAAGATTTAAGGTTGCAGTCTGCAGAATTTATTTCTGAGACCAATGCTTTTGGAAATGCTATTGGAGGTTTATCAGTTGGTGAACCTGCTGAAGAAATGTATGCTATGACAGAAGTTGTGTGTAATGTCCTTCCTGAAGAAAAACCTAGATATCTAATGGGAGTGGGTACTCCTATTAATTTATTAGAAAATATTGCTCTTGGTGTTGATATGTTTGATTGCGTAATGCCAACAAGAAATGCAAGAAATGGTATGCTATTTACAGCTCAGGGAAGAATTAATATTAAAAATAAAAAATGGGAAAATGATTTCAGTCCTTTGGATAATGATAATTATTCATATGTTGACACGTACTATTCAAAAGCATATTTAAGACACTTATTTACTGTAAAAGAGTCTGTAGGAAGACAAATTGCAACAATTCATAACTTAGCCTTCTATTTATGGTTGGTTAGAGAAGCTAGAAATCAAATTTTAAATGGTACTTTTTTAGCTTGGAAAAAACTTATGGTTAGACAAATGGAAAATAAATTATAATTTTTTGAAAATTTTAGATAATTACATAATTAAAAAATATTTGATAACATTTACTGCAATGTTATTATTATTTATTCCAATTGGAATATTAGTTGATTTATCTGAAAAAATTGATAAATTAAAAGAATTCGACGTGCCGTTTAATGAAATTGTAGATTATTATTTAAATTTTGTTTGGTATTTCGGAAACACTCTTTATCCAATTTTTGTTTTTTTAGCCGTAATATGGTTTACGTCAAAAATAGCCAATAATTCAGAAGTTATTGCCATTCTAAGTTCTGGTATTTCTTTTAATAGATATCTAAAACCATTTATGATTGCAGCTTCAATTATAGCTGTTTTTGCTCTTTTTTCAGGGATGTTTATAGTTCCAGAAAAGAATAAAAAATATAATGAATTTCAATATAAATATTTGAAAAAAAATAAAAAATCAAGAGAAACTTCTAAGATTTACAAACAGGTTAATGATAATGATTTTGTTTATGTGAGTAGTTATAATCCTACAAGAGAAATGGCTTATGATTTTTCTTATGAAAAATTTATCGATAATTCTTTAAGTTATAAAATAACTGCCCGAAACATCAGATGGGTTTCTGAAGATAGTATATATCGTTTGAACGATTATTTTAAAAGAACTTTTAAGAACAACAGTCAGTTAATTGAATCAAAAAGAATTAAAGACACAATTTTTTCCTTTAAAATAGATGAACTTTCTAGTCTAAATTATATGGCAGAAACACAAAATTTTTTTCAGCTTAATGATTTTATTAATAAAGAAATTGAAAGTGGATCTCCATTAATAAATAATCATTTATTAGTTAGACATAAAAGATGGAGTATACCTTTTTCTGTATTTGTATTAACATTGCTAGCTGTCTCTGTTTCATCATTTAAAAGAAGGGAAGGAATGGGAATTAATTTAGCATTTGGTATCATTACTGCTTTTACATTTGTTTTTTTTGATAAGTTTTTTGCAGTTATGGTAAGTAAATCAAATTTGTCTCCTTTTTTAGGTGCATGGACACCAAATTTTGTTTTTTTATTATTAGCTATTTATTTTTTAAAAAATGCAAAAAAATAAACTTAATAGTTTTTTACATTTTCATTTTATAGTTTTCATTTTTGGATTTACTGCAATACTAGGTTCATTAATTTCTGTAAACTCTTTAAGTCTAGTATGGTATAGAATGTTAATTGCTTTTCTTATTTTGATACTTTTCTCTGTAATTTTTAAAAAAAAAATAAAAGTTTCTTTTAGGCTTCTATTTAAATTGCTTTTTTGTGGAGTATTAATTTCTTTACATTGGATTACTTTTTTTCAAGCCATAAAAGTTTCTAATGTCTCAATTACTCTAAGTGTACTTTCGTTAGGGGCATTTTTAACTTCATTTTTGGAGCCTTTATTTTATAAACGAAAAATAATTCCTTATGAAATTTTTTTAGGAATTTTCGTTGTTATAGGAACTTCTTTAATTTTTAAATCCCAATATTATTATGTTGAAGGAATATTTTATGCCTTGATTTCAGTTTTTCTAAGTGCAGTTTTTGGATTAATTAATGGAAAACTTATTAAAGAATCAACTTCTTTAATAATAACTATCTATGAACTTTTTGGTGGTGTTGTATTAATTACTTTGATCTTAATTTTTGTTGGTGATTTTAATACTGAATTTTTTAAACTTTCCACTTCTGACTGGTTTTGGCTATTGTTACTTGGATCAGTATGTACTGCTTATGCTTTTGTCATTTCTGTTGATGTATTAAAACATTTAAGTCCTTATTCATTAATGATATCCATTAATATGGAACCGGTTTATGGTATTGTTTTAGCAATAATTATTCTAAATGAAAACAGTCAACTTTCTACAGAATTTTATATAGGCTTTATTATAATTTTTATATCTGTTATTTTAAATGGAATTATAAAGCTTCGTAAAAATAAAATTTTTTAATTTTTATTTATTTATATATTTGAAAAATATTTTAATAACATGGAATATTTAGACTTTGAATCTCCTTTAAAAGAATTAGAGGACCAGCTAGCTGAATGTAAATCAATTGGTGATAAATCTGAGATAGATGTTTCTGAGACTTGCGAAAAATTATTAACAAAAATTGATATTACTAAACGTGATATTTATAATAATATTACTCCATGGCAAAGAGTTCAACTTTCCAGACATCCTTCTAGACCATATACATTAGATTATATTCAAGCTTTAACAAATGGATCATTTTTAGAATTGCATGGTGATAGAAATATTGGTGATGATAAAGCCATGATTGGTGGATTTGGTAAAATTAATGATCAATCGTTCCTGTTTATTGGTCAGCAAAAGGGATATAATACAAAAACACGTCAATATCGTAATTTTGGTATGGCTAACCCTGAGGGTTACAGAAAAGCTTTGAGACTAATGAGGTCTGCAGAGAAATTTAATATTCCTATAGTTACTTTAATTGATACACCAGGTGCTTTTCCTGGATTAGAAGCTGAAGAAAGGGGACAAGGAGAAGCTATAGCACGTAATATTTTTGAAATGTTTAATATTAGAACTCAAATTATTTCAATTGTAATAGGTGAGGGAGCTTCTGGTGGAGCTTTAGGTATTGCAATAGGAGACCATGTAATGATGCTAGAAAACACGTGGTACTCTGTTATATCACCTGAATCTTGTTCTTCGATTCTTTGGAGAAGTTGGGATTATAAAGAGAAAGCTGCTGAAGCTTTAAAATTAACTCCCAACGATATGAAAAGGAATAAGTTAATTGATAAAATTATTCCTGAACCATTGGGAGGTGCTCATAACGATAGAGAAAAGATTTTTAAATCTGTTAAAAAGGCTATTATCAATTCATTTAATTTATTATCTCAAAAAAATATAGAAGAGCTTATTAACGATAGAATGGATAAGTTTACTTCGATGGGTGTATTTGACGAATAAAAACTTCCTGATATTAACAATTATTATGATTTATTAACAAATTCTTGTTTGTTATATATTTCTCTTTTGTAGCTCAATCTATTTTACTTTTTCTAAGTTAGATGTATGGAAAAAGTCAAACCAAATTTTGATAGATCTTTTAAAAATCCTCAGGTTGTTCCTTTTGAAAAAGGAAAACTTCCTCCTCAGGCTTTAGATTTAGAAGAAGTTGTTTTGGGTGCTATGATGATAGATAAGAAGGGTGTAGATGCAGTTATAGATATTTTACATTCTGAAGCCTTTTATAAAGAATCTCATCAATATATATTTCAAAGCATAGTAAAGCTATTTGAAAACACTGAACCAATAGATTTATTAACCGTTTCAACAAAACTTAAATCTGATGGAAAATTAGAAAAAGCTGGAGGGGATTACTATTTAGTTCAACTTACACAAAAAGTTTCATCGTCTGCTCATATTGAATATCATGCCAGAATTATTTTACAAAAATATATACAAAGAAGTTTAATCAGGATTTCAACCGAAATTATTGAGGAATCTTATGACGAAACTAAAGATGTCTTTAATTTATTAGATAAAGCAGAATCTAAATTGTATGATGTTACTCAAGGAAATATTAAGAAATCTACCGAAACTGCTCAAAGCTTAGTAATACAAGCAAAGAAAAAAATCGAAGAAATATCAAATAAAGACGGTCTTAGCGGAATTCCCTCTGGTTTTTCTGATCTTGATAAATTGACCTCGGGATGGCAACCAAGTGATTTAGTTATTATTGCAGCCCGACCTGGGATGGGTAAAACTGCTTTAACATTATCTATGGCTAGAAATATTGCCGTAGCTCAAAATATTCCAATAGCTTTTTTCTCTCTTGAAATGTCTTCGATACAGTTAATTACAAGACTTATTTCCTCGGAAACAGGATTGTCCTCTGAAAAATTAAGAACTGGTAATTTAGAAAAATTTGAGTGGGAGCAATTAAATGTTAAAGTATCTGCTCTCGAAAATGCTCCTTTGTTTATTGATGATACACCATCATTGTCTATTTTTGATCTAAGAGCTAAAGCTAGAAGGTTGTCTTCTCAACACGGAATTAAACTTATCGTAATTGATTATCTTCAATTAATGACAGCTGGAGGTTCAAATAAAAATGGTAACCGTGAACAAGAAATATCAACTATTTCTAGAAACTTAAAAGCCTTAGCTAAGGAACTTGATGTTCCGGTTATTGCTTTATCTCAATTATCAAGGGCAGTTGAAACAAGAGGAGGAAGTAAAAGACCTATACTTTCAGATTTAAGAGAATCTGGTGCTATTGAACAAGATGCTGATATTGTATCTTTTATTTATAGACCTGAATATTATAAAATTGATGAATGGGACGATGAAGAACGAACTCCATCTGCAGGACAAGCTGAATTTATAGTTGCAAAACACAGGAATGGAGGTTTGAATAATATTAAGCTTAAGTTTGTTTCTAACCTAGGAAAATTTGAAAACTTAGATAATTTTGAAACGCCATTTGAATACCAATCAAAAATTAACAAGGATAGCTTAAAAGTTAATCCGGATCAAGCTTTTGAAAGTGGTGGATACAGAGACGATAATGAGGATATGCCTTTTTAAAAAAATGCCCTTATTTTACTTTATTTACAATTTCTGTAAAAGCTTGAGGATTATTCATCGCTAAATCAGCTAAAACTTTTCTATTAATATCAATATTATTAGCTTTTAATTTACCCATTAACTCAGAATAAGATAATCCGTGTAATCTTGCTCCAGCATTTATTCTAGTGATCCAGAGCGCTCTGAATGTTCTTTTCTTGTTTTTTCTATCTCTGTAAGCATAGGTAAGACCTTTTTCAACAGCATTTTTAGCTACTGTCCAAACGTTTTTTCTTCTTCCGAAATATCCTTTAGCTTGTTTAAGAATTTTTTTTCTTCTCTGTCTTGATGCGACAGAATTTACTGATCTTGGCATTTTATTTATTTTTTTGGATTAGGTGTCAAAATTATGAACTTTATACCTTTTTCCTGGTTAAACTTATTTTTATAAACCGTTCTATTTCAAACGTAATTGTTGTTTAATATTATCACTATCGCTGTCACTTACGAGTCCAGAGTGAGTTAGCTTTAACTTTCTTTTTTTAGACTTTTTTGTTAAAATGTGACTTTTGAAAGCGTGCTTTCTTTTAATTTTACCTGTTCCAGTAACTTTGAATCTTTTCTTAGCACTAGATTTTGTTTTCATTTTAGGCATAACTTCTTTATTATTTATTTCTTAGGGGCAACAAACATAATCATTTTTTTTCCTTCCATAGTAGGTAAGGACTCAACTTTTCCATATTCTTCTAATTCCTGAGCAAGTTTTAACAACAATATTTGACCTTGTTCTTTAAAAATTATCGATCTTCCTTTAAAAAAAACATAAGCTTTTAATTTAGCACCTTCTTTAAGAAACTTTATTCCATGTTTCTTTTTAAACTGATAATCATGTTCATCTGTTTGAGGACCAAATCTTATCTCTTTTACAATTACTTTAGTTGATTTTGCTTTTAAAACTTTATCTCTTTTCTTTTGTTCGTACAAAAACTTTTTATAATCTAATATTTTACAAACTGGGGGTGAAGCTTTTGGAGAGATTTCAACTAAATCCAATTCTAATTCATTAGCTAACTCAATACCCTTTTGAAGCGGGTATACACCAACTTCAACATTATTGCCTACGAGTCTAATTTCATTAGCTCTTATGAATCCATTTATTTTATGAGGATTCTCTTTAATTATTCTAGCAGGTCTTCTGCTTCTTTTTCTTCTAATTGCTATAGCTGTAAGTTTAAATTATTTAAAAATCTTTAATCTTTTCAGATGTTTTTTTCTTTATAAATTGAACAAAATCATCAATATTCATTTTACCTATGTCAATTCCGCCATGAGCTCTGATAGGAAATATTTCTTGCTTAATCTCTTCATCACCAACAATTAACATAAAAGGAACTTTTTTAAGTTCAGATTCACGTATTTTTTTTCCAACCGTCTCACTTCTGTCATCAACAGTGGCGCGAATTTCGTCATTTTCTAGTAATTTTAAAACTTTTTCGCTATATATTTTGTGTTTTTCTCCAACAGGGATTATAGATACTTGATTCGCAGTTAGCCATAATGGAAAATTACCACCCGTATGTTCAATTAAAATAGCTATAAATCTTTCTAAACTTCCAAAAGGAGCTCTGTGAATCATAACTGGTCTTTGTGATTCATTATTTTTATCAATATATGTTAAATCAAATCTTTCAGGAAGATTATAATCAACTTGTATTGTTCCTAGTTGCCACTCTCTTCCTAAAGCATCTTTAACCATAAAGTCTAATTTTGGTCCGTAAAATGCAGCTTCTCCATATTCAATTTTATAATTTAACCCTTTTTCTTTAGTTGCATTTAAAATAGCATTTTCTGCTTCCTTCCAATTATCATCAGAACCAATATATTTATCTTTATTTTCAGTATCTCTCAAAGAAACTTGAGCTGTAAAGTTTTCAAATCCAAGTGATTTAAAAACATATAGTACTAAGTCTATTACATTTTTAAATTCAGAATTTAATTGATCTTGAGTACAAAAAATATGTGCATCATCCTGAGTAAAACCTCTAACTCTTGTTAATCCATGTAATTCACCACTTTGTTCGTATCTATAAACTGTTCCGAACTCAGCATATCTAGCAGGAAGTTCTTTATAGCTCCATTGTTTTGCATTATATATTTCACAGTGGTGCGGACAATTCATAGGTTTTAATAAAAACTCTTCTCCATCTGCAGGTGTAGTTATTGGTTGAAAACTACTTTCTCCATATTTTTGGTAATGACCAGATGTCATGTAAAGTTCTTTATTACCTATATGCGGTGATATAACTTGTTCATATCCAGCTTTTTTTTGAGCTTTTTTTAAGAAATTCTCTAATCTTTCCCTTAACTCGGCTCCTTTAGGAAGCCATAAAGGTAGACCTTGTCCAACTTTATTTGAAAATGTAAACAATTCTAGTTCTTTCCCAAGTTTTCTGTGATCTCTTTTTTTAGCTTCTTCAATAAGTTCTAAATACTCTGTTAATTCTTTTTGTTTAGGAAAAGAAATTCCATAAACTCGAGTAAGTTGTTTGTTTTTTTGATCAGCTCTCCAATAGGCACCTGCCACACTCATTAGTTTGACTGCTTTTATGTATCCTGTGTGCGGAATATGACCTCCTTTGCACAAATCGGTAAAATTATCGTGATCACAAAATGTTATTTCTCCATCTGTTAAGTTTTTTATTAGCTCTACTTTATATTCATTGTTAATGTCTGAATAATATTCTAAAGCAGATGTTTTTGAAATTGTTCTGAGTTTAAATTCGTGTTTTTCTCTTGCAATTTCAATCATTCTTTTTTCAATTTTAGAAAAATCTTTTTCTGACATTATATGCTCTCCAAAATCTACATCGTAATAGAATCCATTATTTATTGCAGGACCAATAGTAAGTTTAATATTGTTATAAAATTCCTTTAAAGTTTGTGCTAATAAATGAGCTGAAGAGTGCCAGAAGGCTTTTTTACCTTCAGAATCATTCCATGTGTAAAAAGTTAAATCTCCATTGTCTATTAACTGACTAACTGTTTCAATTATTTTTCCATTGAATTTTGCAGAAATTATATTTCTAGCAAGACCTTCGCTAATTGAAGTTGCAATTAGAAAAGGTGTTACACCAGATTCATAAGATCTAGTAGCTCCATCAGGAAATTTTATTTGAATCATTTATAAAAATATTATTGCAAAGATAATATCATTGAATTACTTAACAACTTAACTGTCTTTTTTTTTAAAAATAGCTTTCATGATATTTTTTAATCCATTAAAACCTTGATAAATTGCAGTGAAACAAATAATTATACTAACGATAAAAACAATTAAAAACCAAGGATGTTCCTCATTTTTTAGGGATTGAAACATTAGAGTAGGGCCTAAAAACATAAAAAAGAAGGACAGTATTATCTGTTTAAAACCTTTGCCAAATAGATTTTCTTTCATTTTGAATGACTATTAATTGCTTTCCTAACACTTTTATGAATACTTAAAAGCTCATTTGCCTTTTTTTCATTTACCCTTAAGGTATTCATAATAATATTTTTTGCTCTGTTTACTAATTTGTCATTTGAAAGTTGCATGTCTACCATTTTATTTCCTTTTATTTTACCAATTTTTATCATTGATATTGTGGAAATCATGTTTAACACCATTTTTTGCGCTGTTCCAGCTTTCATTCTTGAACTTCCAGTTACTACTTCGGGTCCAACATTTATTTCAATTGGGTATTCACATGCTAAAGATAATGGACTGCCTGGATTGCATGTAATGCAACCTGAGGGTATGTTTTTTTTAAAACAATTGCTTATGGCACCAATTACATATGGTGTAGTTCCTGATGCAGCAATTCCAATTACAAAATCGTTTTTATTTATATTAAAATCTAATAAGTCTTTCCAACCCTTCATTGGTTCATCTTCAGCATTTTCAATACTTTTTCTTATGGCGTTATCTCCACCTGCTATGATTCCATTGAATAGTGTACTTTCAACTCCAAATGTTGGAGGACATTCAGATGCATCAACTACACCTAATCTTCCGCTTGTTCCAGAACCAATATAAAATATTCTTCCTCCATTACTAATTTGTTCAATTACTTTTAAAATTAAATTATTTATGTTACCTAATTCTTTTTGAACACTGAAAGCAACAGATTGATCTTCCTTGTTTATTATTTTCAACAATTCTATAGACGATTTTAATTCTAAATCATCATAATTTGAATTCGATTCTGTTATCCTTTCAAAACTCATAAATTACTTTTTAATCAAAAAAATCTGCAGGAGCATCTTTTTTTGGTAATCTAAAGTAATCAAATTCAGAAACTATGTAATATCCCAAAGGAAAATTTTCAGGATTTGATTGATTTATGATATTACCTTTAATAACTGAATTTGCCGTAGAAAATGGCCTTCCGCTTTGCGCTCCAGCTTGAGAAGTAAGTATGTTAAGATAATTATAATAGTCTTCACTTATTCCATTTATTTCAATATTGATAAAATCTACTTCTTTTAAATATTCAGTTTTATCAATAAAAAATGAAAAAGTAAATTCATTTCCGTTTATATATTTATCTAGGGCAGGTAAATAATCAAATTTGCCATTTTTTTTAGGGCCAAATTTCCACAAATAATAATTACCTGTCTCTGGTGGATCATTAAAAGTTATAAGTAATTCAACTTCATCTTCATTTAATGACTTTCTATCACCAAATTTTACAGAGTTAATTTTTGGTGTTTGAATTAATTTTTCAGTTGAAATATAAATGTTATCATCATGCTTTATTGATAAAATATAATCTTCATTTTCAATATTATTTATTTTGGACCAATAATATGATTTAACATTATCAAAATTTAAATTAAAATTTTCTTCATTTACTTTAATAGAAACCAGTGCATTTTCTACATTACTATTATTATCAGAAAAATAAGGCATGGTTTCGCTTAGCTTCACAACAGCTCTTCCATTGATACTATCTTTATGTTTTGATATACTAGCATCTATTACAAGTCTTTTATCCTCAAACTCTGTTTCAAGTTCTATTACTTTTTCACAACTTAATGTGAATGCTATTAAAGTAATTAATATAAGTTTTTTCATCAAAATTTAAAGTTGTAAGTTATGCTTGGTACAATACCAAAAATAGATAGTTGTACCGCCTCATTTTTCAAAGTTTCGCTATTCTCTCTAAAAAAAATAGAGTTTGCATTATCTCTGTTATATATGTTATAAAAACCAAACACCCATTCGCTTTTGTATTTTTTTATTTTTTGAGAATTCAATGTTACTGAAACATCTAATCTATGATAATTTGGTAATCTTCTAGAATTTCTAGGTCCATAATTTGGAATATTTAAATCCATATAAGTGTACTGTCCAACCGGATAATTAGTGGGTTGACCAGTTTGAAAAATGAAATTAGTATTTAATGTAAATTTATTTGAAATTTTATAATTTGAAACAAAACTAATGTCGTGGGTTTTATCATAAGGAGTATAATACCATTCACCATCATTTATCCCTTTTTCAAAACTTGTTCTTCCTTCAGTTTTTTGCTCAGATTTAGAAAGAGTATAAGCTAACCAATAAGTGTGTTTACCTTGGCTTTTTTTAAATAAAAATTCCCACCCATATGCTCTTGACTTTCCTGATAATAAAACACGTTCTACCGCTTCATTAGCTACTAAATCTGCTCCATCAATATAATCAAGTCTGTTTTTAATTT
>ERZ1048686.1113-NODE-1113-length-22014-cov-5.631404_pt1 | contig 22014 bp, 14 predicted proteins | sample MGYA00383099_ERZ1048686 | MGnify/ENA primary metagenome ERZ1048686 (study PRJEB29581, sample SAMEA5548369) | metagenome | biome: marine; feature: coastal; material: water | depth 25 m | study: Short-term variability in the microbial, nano- and picoplankton... | reverse complement strand
GATTCAAGCAGAGTGCTCTCTTTACCCGCAGACTCCATACGATCGAGCTCGCACGACATTTTAGTAACAAGAACCATTTTGGATTGATAGGTGCTGTCATTCATTTGCCCATCTTTTTTTGCAGCTTCAAGTTTTTGATTGTAGGCTTTTATTTGCGAATTAATGTCTGATAACGATTGATTCAATTGACTGGTGTTGTTTTTTATTTGATTGTTGAATTCAAGTGTTTTTACCTGCTTATATTGACTGTTGTTTATGGCATCTCCCAGAATATTCGATGCGGAAGCATATGAATCTCCTAGCTTGTTCATTTGGCCAGCCGAAGTTTTCATCGCTGCTTTTATTTCTTTGAGCTCATCCCATTCTTTTTCATTGGATTTAATTTCATTTTTTCCTTCAATAAGCTTTTCGAATTGACTTTGTTGGTCTAGCATTCGATTTTTTTCGTCAAGTAGACTTTGGTAGGCACTGTCAAAATCGCTTTTCTTTTTAGAGATCTGCGTAAATGAATTTTCATTTTTATCGAGGACATTGCTTTCAAGTCCTTGATAAAGCGTCTTTTTCTCTAAATAATCGCTTTTTGTCAATGAATAATTTGACTCTATTTGAGCGATATTGTTGTTCATGCTGTTTCGCATATCATTGGTGTTGTAAAACACAACACACGATTGCAAAAGGCTCACAATTAATAGTAAATAAAAGAATTTCATGGTGTTATTATTAAATCAAAGTAAATTTTGTGTTGGAGAGCTTCCTTTAAATTTAACAAAATACTTTTAAGAATATGAACCATTGTATCTAATTCATGGCCAATATGTAGCCATTGAGCGATGTCGCGATACACAACCAGATCAAATAGGGGAGTAGGTAATAAACGATTCCCTTGAGAGATTTTTGATAGCTAAAGAAGATATAGGCGATTAGGAATGTAAGACTTGAAATGATAATCAAACCGAATAGGACCTCATGCATATAAAAAAAGCTCGGGTTCCATCCAACGTTTAAGATCCATTGAAGGCCAAATAGAAGAATGAACTTTTTTCGATTTGTTATTTTTTCCCAAGCCAAAGTCATAAATAATGAATAACAAATCATGATTGTTGTCCATGCAAATCCAAAAACCCAACCTGGAGGCGTCCATGGCGCTTTGTTTAGAGCGTCATACCAATCGGAAACGGCACCTTGTCCTGCAAATATTCCTCCAAGAGCCAGAGCCCCGAAATTGAGAAAAAGAAATAAGATAAGTCTTTGAATCATAATGAATTGTTACCTGTAAAACACCAACAATAGGCAAATGTTGTGTTATATCACAACGAAAATGTATTTTTGCAAAAAAAATGAAAATATGATGCAGCAGATACTTGCGGGTTTATGGAGTAATGGTCTTGACTTCAGTGAAATAGGAGTAGCTTCAATGGTTTTATTTGCCGTGATTGATATCGTGGGTAATATTCCACTCATTATTGCTTTAAGGGAAAAAACGGGGGAAATCTATCCAATGAGAACGGCTGGAGCATCTTTGTTTATTTTGGTTGGTTTTCTTTTTGTTGGAGAAACCATCCTTGGTCTTATTGGTGTTGGAATTAACGAATTTGCGGTGGCTGGTTCGTTTGTGTTGTTCTTTATGGCATTTGAAATGATCTTAGGAATTGAAATATTTAGAGATCAGGGAGAAGGATCGACCAAAGTAGCTTCTATTGTTCCACTGGCATTTCCAATGATTGCAGGGGCAGGAACCATGACCTCATTGATTTCTTTACGTGCGGAATATGCTCTTGTGAATATTTTAATCGCTATTTTTTTAAATATTTTGGTGGTATGGATCGTACTAAAGTTGACCTCAACCTTTGAACGAATCATTGGAGCCACAGGAATTGCAATTCTTAAAAAGGTTTTTGGAATTATTCTTTTGGCAATTGCCATCAAACTCTTTAGTAATAACGTAAGAGAATTGTTCTAAACGTCTAGGGCTTATATACCTTCTCTCTAATAATATTCTGTTTTGTGTTTAGAACCACCATATACATACCCGAAGGGTATGGAAAGGGAAAGGCTATGTGATCTTCATTTTGAAGCCATTCCTTGGGAGTTAATCTTGCCAAATGAGCACCACTCATACTGAATAAAGAAATGGATTCAATTTGAGATATCGATGTGAATAATTTTGCTTCACGATTTCCAATTGAAATAGAAAAAGACATATTTTCATTTTCAATTCCGAGGGTTGATTGGTTTTGAATGACTATGGTTTCTTCTTGAATACAACCGTTTCCATCAATGACAGTAACCGTATAGCTTCCTGCCTCCAATCCTGAGATTTGACTTGAAGTTGTATCTCCATTCAGTAAATAGGTAAATGGAGCTGTACCACCAAACACATATAGATAAATAGCACCAAAAGAAGTATCTGAATACGGCGATACTTGTGTCTCTAAATAGAAATTATCCATTTCCGAAACACTTATGCTTCCTGAATAATTACAGCTGTTGATTGTAGTAATGGTGTACCCATATGTGCCAGCGCTGAGGCTGTCGATCTCCATACCATTTTGATTATTGGACCATGAAATTGAATCAATCAACAATGGATTTGCAAAAACAATACCCGCTACTCCTGATGAATCGTTATTGCAGTCTACCTCAATGCTAAATTCTTGATAGAGGGGCATTTCTTCAAGGGTAACAACAATATCTTCTGAGCGATAGAGAGAATCTCCCATTTCATTAAATGCTTCAAAATAATAGATTCCGGGTGATGTGATAATGAGTGTGGAGTCCGTTGTACCATCGCTCCACAAATAACTATCAAAACCAGAAAGAGCAATAGAAAGACTGTCATTAGGACATAGATATAATTCATTGGCATTTGGATAGATATTAAAGTTTGCATTCACATATTCTTCTTCATAAATCGTGATCACTTGGTTGACAGGCACATTAAATCGTTTGGCAATAATTCCGCTAGGGAAAAGAATCGAAATAGAATCAATAATTGAGTTAGAATCAACCCCAAAAATTTTATGTTGCGAATTTTGAGCAAATAGGTTTTCTCCGCAAAACACCGTTTGCAGCTGGGTGATTCCCCCTGCAGATACTCGGATTTGAGAACCAATGGCCATTCTATTGGAAATGAGACCTACAGGATTTATTTTGATGTAATTATTTGTATTTCCCTCATTTAAAAAAATATTGGGAAAAGTATCTTTGTTTAATACTGCAATATCATAAAACCCATCATTATTTAGATCACCTTTTACAGGACAGAAAGAGAAAGTCAAAGCATTACCGATGATGGAGTCTGTAATCGGCGTGAAAGTTGTTCCCTGCTCATTCCTGTAAAACAAAGACACGGTAGGAATCAATACGCCAAAGTTGTTACCGGTGGCAACATATAGATCTTCATATGAGTCATTGTTGTAATCAACCCACAATGCGCCCCAACCAAATACGTCAGGATCAAGGTTTTTTGCCGCCGCTTTATCAATGAAAGAATTTCCATTTTGGTTTTCAAATAGCTTGTAGCGAAATGGTCCCAAGCCAGATGAAGTCGAATCAACTCCAAAATCGGTTACAAAAATATCTTGAAATCCATCATTATTGTAGTCCGATATTGATGACGTCATGGGATTTTGGTCAGCATTGAGTACTCCCAATGAGTCAGCAAGATCATTGAAGGAACCATTTTCATTTTTATAAAGTGCATCATTGCTTCCAACTCGGTCATTGATCACGTGAAGGTCGAGTTTTTGGTCATTGTTGTAATCAAACCATACCCCAATAAATGAAGATTGAGTACCATTTCCCAAGTTAAACAGAGCTGTTTGATCTATAAAAGTACCATCTCCCTGATTTTCAAAATATTTATTTTGAGAATTGTTTGGATCATAGCTGCAGATATACAAGTCTAAATCGGAATCTTGGTCTGGATCAGCAAAACTAAATCCGTAGGGAGTTGTCACTGTAGGGTAAATTCCAGAAGTAATGGATACATCTGTAAAATTAAAATTCCCATCATTCTGGAACAATTTAACTTCTGAATTTTCAAAGGATATGCACAAGTCAAGTGTTCCGTTGTTGTCATAATCTACCCAGAGCATTTGTCTAATTGTACCTTCGGCATATAAATATGAATCGATTTGAGTAAGGGTTCCATTTATATTTTTATAAAAGAGAATCGAATCATTTTCCATTGGATAAGTTAAATCGTCCCAGCCGTCTTCATCAAAATCAAAAAATGACATCCCGTTAACATTGGTTAGGGTGAAATTTTGATGTTCATTGATGTCATGGTCGGCAATCACATCAATGAGCTTTTGACCTTCCAAGCCAAATGAACAAATTAAAAACAATAGGGTCCAAATTACTTTGATCATATGACGAGCAATTTTCGGGTAATATTATTTATCTGAACATAATACATTCCAGGTTCAATATGAAGTGGTGATGAATACCAAAATTGGCCATCTTTATGAAATTTTGTTGTTTTCAGAAGCTTTCCTTCACTGTTATAAATTTCTATAAAGTCAGTATTTTGTATGAGTGGATTTCCTTTGATAACGATTTTGTCTCCGCTGGAAATTAAATTTGGATAAAGCTGGATTGATTCCATTGCGTTTTCTATACCTAATGAACCTGGTATGGAAAACACTGAATCAACCCCAAATGGAATCAATAGGTTTCCAGCTTTATCTGTGCCCTCAATTATATTTAAATCAAATGAATATGGATTTACATCTGAATTAATAAGCTCATATTGTATATTTAGATTTGCGGTATCTGCCCAATTATAGTTTGTTTGGATTAGCTCTATTGGGCTTGTTATGATTGGGTCATATTCAAATTGAATAATTTGGTTGGTGTCCATTTCTTCATCAAAAGAAATTGAGATGTCTAGCTGATCTCCAATAGTCAGTGAATTTGTACTTGTAGTAAAAGTAACTATACTCGGATTCTTCGTGTCTAGCGACACAAAAAGATTTTCCGTGTGTTCTGTCTGGGAATTACCAGAAAAGTCTCTACCGTGTATAATGGTAATGTCAATAGAATCCTCTTCAATATTTTCGTCAATTACATTAAAGAATGCCCTATAATTGAAATCATCTAAATAATGACTTTCAATAAAGTTGTATTGTATAGAACCAGAAAGATTATTGTTTGATTCATGAATAATTAAAGGAATTGTTCCAAGTTCCATTGGCTCATTATATGAAATATCTACATAATACAAATTGCTTCCAATTAAGGAATCTGAAATTACTTGTGCAACTGGCATAGAATATTCAACATAAGGTTCTTTGAGATCGCTATATAAATCTGATGGCGTAATGGTATCATTTATTGTATTTCCATTGTTGTCTTTTGCTCCAAGACATATTAATTCTAGGTGAATAAAATTATTGGTGTCGCTCAATACCCAGAGCTCGGTATTCAGAGTTGAAGAATCGGTCCAAAATGTTTCGAAAGGATTCATTACAATACTTGAATGTATACCTGTACCGTCATATAATAGAAATTCAGGAATAATCGTAGTATCCATTGCTTCATCGAAAGAGACAGAAGCGTCAATCTGTGGATTGGTATTTAGGTCTTCAATATTGATTAATGTATCTGAGATGATTACTGCTGTAGAGGATGGATTCTTTGTATCTATACTACATATATTGCTGCCATTTGGATTGAGTAAGGGATTGCCGTGAACGTCTTCGATATTTTCAATCAATACATCCACAGATGCTACATTTTCATTGAAATCAGTAAGGTTAAATTCTGCTTGATATTCTTGAGTTGAATTCCAGGTAGAGTTTTGCGTATTATGATTAATAGTAGAATTGAAATAATTTGTTCCCGAAAAGAAGAAGTTCGGAATTTGACTCGTGTTACATGGTTCGTCTAATTCAATAATTGTTTGATAACCAGTAGGTATATCTCCATCAGATATAATAGGATTAGCACTTGATATTGATGTGATTTCTGGAAGCTTGGTATCAACCAAAAAATAGTTTTCTAAATTAATTTCAGGTAAGTGAAGACCATTTCCTGCATCTACGCCTTGTATTTGAATTAATGAAGTGAATTCTTCAAGAATATTGTTATTGATATCAAATTCAATATGCAATTGAAAAGAGTCAATCCAATACATTTGATTCGCTGATAATACTTGATATAAGCTTAGTGGGAATAATTCAACTTGTGGCAAACCTGAGCTATCCATAGGGACATTAAATGTCAAATCGATATCAATACTTGAACCAGCATCAAAAGAGTTGATAATGGTGTCACTAGAAATACTTGAGACCAGAGCAGGTTGTGTAACAGAGAATATGGAATCCGCTTTGTTAAAACAGATTTCACCGACTTGACCACCAATTATTCTTCCCGGAATATCATCTATGGGAGGATGTATGCCTCCCCATATTCTGCTCAAGCTACATTGATCGGAGGCGTCTCGATATGATGCCCATTGTAATGTGATATTTGTGCTGGGACCTTCTTCAAATTGAAGAAACTCATTTTGAGGGGCGGAAAACTCACCCAAACCTCCAGGGAAATAGGGTGAACCTGTAATGCTCTCCATAATTTCCGCAGCTGCTCTTGAATAAGTTGAATGCCCTGAAACAAATCCAGCAAATGGTGGAGTAACAAAAGTAGGTCTTTGGTAGGGCCACCAATACTCACCAAGAATCCATCCCACTCCGGCAACATCAACCAAAGGGTCGTTTATGTATTCGTGTCCTTTCCAGGTAAATAATTTAATTTTTCCGACATTTTCGTATGCGTTACCCGCCAATGGATCTAAGGAATCAACAAGTTCAATGAAATTTGGAAGAAGAGGAATTCCATGTGGGTCATAACTGGGCAGTAGCGAGTCTGAGCTTTGTCCTTTTCCTGCCATATAACGAATAGATGATACAGGGCGAATGTAATCGTAATAACCTTTTAAGCTCCATGCGCTAATGGCTGCATCATGCATGGCTCCGCCCATTGCAAGATGCGCTTTAACGTCATATTCGAGTTGATCGAGCTGAGTACCTAAACCTTTCCATTTCCATTCAAAGGCTGGTTGATCACTCACATAGTGATAAATTTCAAACCAATGACCCGGTGGCGTTTCTGAATCTATTCCATCTGCCCAAAATTCTGCAAGTACTCGAGCATAATCAGCTCGTGCAACAATTTGGGGTGTGTAGGGCTGTGCTGTAATAGGATTTAGAGCGTACCCTGTAGATGGATCTCCTCCATCTAGTAAATTATAAAATGAGCTGTACTCACTTGAATCGGAAGGATACCATGTATTATTGCCTATTGATCCTGGGGAAATATCCCAAGTTACCCCATCAGACGGGTCAAGATGTGATTGCCATATACTTACCAAGGAATGATTCCATTTGTAAAAGGAATCCCAGGAGGATGAGTCATTTGGATTCAGATAGGCTGGCTGGACAGTGTCAAAGTACACATTGTATGTTTGTCCATCCCGACTAAGTGTATTGTACATATCAGGACTCAATGCAAAAGGGTCAACATTACCCCATTCAGGTGAGATAAACGGAATGGTATTTTGAACATTATTTCCAGATTGGTCAATTGCTGAATCTAAAGTGAGACTCTGCCACCTATTAGGATCGATAATATCAGGATTTCCAGGATCATCCATTACAAGTGGTGGATTTATTGGGGTATAATACGTGTTTTCATAATTAAGTAGTTCATTTGACCCATCCACGTAGCCATAATTTATGATCTCTTGAGCCAAATAATTCCCGAATTCAGCGGGACCTCCATTAAGATAATCGGTACTTAAATTATTGGTATTATATCCATGCTGCACCATATAATTATACATCAAATTATAGGTGTGGAAATAATCTGGAGAATTTTGATACCGAGACTTTATATAGGAATATGAGGCATACGATATGGTTTCATTACGAGCACTTTCAACATCTAAAGGAATATTGATGCCTAAAAAATCACAAGAATATCCGTGAGTGGTCTTACCTAAAAAGTAAGTGTCGCGTTGTGGTTCATAAGCTGCCCAAGCATCATATGCAATGATAGAATGATGGAACAAATTCCTCGCATGCACGGTTGGTCGAGCAAAATCATTGCGTATGGCTTCAAGTAATATTTCGTTCCAGTCGTGTGCAACGGAATGCTGGGCAATGCCGAATTCAGCAGTAAAAAAGAGGCAACAAAACAGAAGTCCTGTTTTGAACCGTAGTAAGAATAGTTTCATAGTTTAGCATCATCAATATAAGAATAATATTTTAAACTCCTATAAATGAGTAAGTAAGAGTATAAGTGATGAATGTAAATCAATCAACTTCATTCATCGAGGAAATAATTTTTTGTAACAATATATGGTTAATGTATTTATGTATCGTTGATAATTCCAGTGCAATGATTAATGAATATATATCTTGTTTCAGTTTGAACTCTGATTATAAAAGTTTTATGCTCACGATGAATGATGCCTCTATTTCTTTGGGGTATTTGATGCATTTCAAGTATTTAGACATTTCGAATATGGAGGTCGTTTATCAGAAAAACACAGGTAGTAGACAAAGGAGTAGAACCCAATATCCTGTTCGGAGGATGAGAAAAAAAATAAATCGAACATCTGACTTCCTTTATTATCTCTCCCGAAAACAGTATGATATACTTTTATATGACATTAGGTTTAGTAATGGTTGGCGGATCAAAATGACTTCGAACTGCTGGGTATCTATTTATACGAATACCCAAAAGGAAAGAAATGAGCTATTCGATACAATAATCGGTGGCTTTGGGTTTGATAAAATACCTTTAGACTCCAAAATACCAAACCTCACGTATTCTCTGAATTATAATCGTCCACCTACCACACTTGGTATTGATCAAGTACCAGATGAGTTTTGGTCAGAAGATGAAATAGCGGAATGGCGAAAAAATTACAAGTGTTGACCTTTATTTAACCCTCCTCAATTTTTTTCATCGATTTAATAATGAAGCCTGTGTTGTTTTCTGTTTTATTGTTCTGAATCCTAAATGTAGAAGTTCAAGATTCAACCAGTAAAAATTGTTGGGGGATGAACCTTTTTTGATGAGAGATGTAGGCTTTGGCATATAGATTGATATGTTAAAAGTAAAACCAAATAAAATGAACACCCTGAATTTTTTTCACGCTCTTGCCTTCTTGTTTATTATGTGCGACGGATGTTACGCACAAACTCCTTCTTTAGTTGATTATGATACCTATGAAAGAATTGTCTCGGAAGTCAAAATGCATCGTTCAGAGCGATTGATAAATACTGATAAGTTTGTAGAAATGAGCAAGCAGGATAATGTAATTATCTTAGATACCCGATCAAAAGAAATGTATGATGCCAAACACATCAAGGGAGCGATTCATTTGAATTTTTCTGATTTCACTCAAAAGAACCTTGAAGCACTTTTTGAATCTAGAGATGTGAATATTTTGATTTATTGCAACAATAATTTTGAAGACGACCAAAAGTACTTTGCAACAAAAGCATATGTAGCTCCTGTTTTCGATAAGCCAGCTCCGGAGGGAAGTCCTATGTCTTCAGTTACAATGGCACTCAATATACCTACATATATAAACCTGTATGGCTATGGTTACAAAAATGTTTTTGAGCTCTCTGAGTTGATTTCTGTTTTTGATTCAAGAGTGCAATTAGAAGGTACGGCTATTGGTCCTCCAAAATAAAATTAGCATTCGTTTTATCTTTTTATAAAGCTTAATGTTTTTTCATATTCTTTATAGCTTATTTTCAACATGTAAACACCGCTTTCAGCTTTGCTTATGTCGATCCAGTCATTTTCTTCGGTCATCAAATTACTGTAAACGAGTTTGCCTTCTATGCTGAATATTTTAATTTGTGCTCCCTCCATTCTTTTTGATAGGGTAAACTGTCCTTCATTCGGATTCGGGTAGAGTGTGATGTCATCTAAAACAACTTCATCAAGTTCAACACAATTATCAACCATAATAACTACTTGATCTGATGCGCTACAGCCATTTCCATCTGTATAACTATATGTAATGGTGTGAGTACCCACCCCAGCATTTGAAGGATTGAAACTTGAACCACTCATTCCTGGGCCAACAAATGTTCCTCCAGATGGTGTTCCGTTTAAATTAAATGATCCATCAGTATTACAAACCTGTGAAAGAGGGCTGCTGACTGAAACACTCGGTAAGTTATTGATTGTAATCGTCTGTGTTTCGGTATCACTGCCTATTGTATTTGTTACAGTCAATGAAACGGTATATGTACCAGGTGCACTATACAGATAAGATGGATTGGCATCTGAGCTTGTACCTCCATCTCCGAAATCCCAATCCCAACTACTTACACTTCCGGTAGAAACATCATTAAACTGAATGGTCTCGCCTGAGCATAATGAAGTATTTGTAACATCAAAAGAGGCACTTGGAGGACTTGAATTCAGGTCTCCAGTGATATTAATATTATCTATAAATAGGTTGTTGCCCGCTATTCCATTATTGACAGATTCAAATTTGATGATGACACCGCTTAATCCTGCGTATGCATTTAAATCGATGGTAAAGCAGTCCGAACCAACAGTGCCCATGCACCAATCACCAGCAACAGGAACAAATTCTGTAGTTGAAGTATAGGCAGTTGCAAATGAACCCGTACCGTCTTCAGCGTAACTCGCTAGATATTCAAAAGAAGCCCCACAGTTTGTCGAAATCAAAATAGCAAGTGAATCTCTTGACTCTTGATTGTATCTTCTAAACGCATGCTCGAAGGTCATTTCAACGTTTGTATATGGTGCCAAATCAAATGCTGGTGTTTGAAATCCATCTCTTTCATCGCCATCCGAATAATTAAAAAAGTCCATTTTTGCAGCCTTGTCTCCGGGAGTTGTTCCCGCTACAGTAACAACTTCCCAAGTAATGTCATTGTCGTTATTGGTGATGAACCAGTTGTTACTTGAAAAATCATTTGATTCAAAATCTTCAGTGAAAGGCAAACCAATATAGGTGTCATAAAGCATAAATTCAGTAGCCATATTATTGTTAATGTTGTTTTCATCAACGTTTCCATTCGGATTCGAAACAATGACATCTAAGGAGCCTGCGCCACCTGGTGCATTAAATAAGGGAAGAGTAGTGATCACTCCTGTTCCAGGAGCAATGTTTCCGTTAAAAGTAGTTGTTTGGGCACCTCCACCGTAATCATATGAAATATCCACCGAAGATACCGCTTGAGATCCATAATTGAACAACTCAACTTCAGCTTCAATTGAGGCATTACAGATTGTGCCGGTTGGAGATATTATTTGACTAATACCAATATCGTAAGAGAGATTTGAGGTTATGCAGAATTCATTAATTTCCTCATTACCATAATCTGAGTTAGCCGCAATAATTGACGCCACAACATTTCCATTGGACTCACTTATGGAATAAGAGCCGTCAACTTCACAGGAGGCGTATTGACTACCGTACATTCCATCTCCATATCCGTCAGTAATGGTAAACTCATAGCATCCAGCAGAAAGGCAGCCTGAACTCTGATAAGTTTCACCGCCGGTTATATCTACATAAGGACCGCCAGAAATTAAAACAGCAGTACTATTGGGTTCTGTTATGTTCCATTGCACCTCTGAACCCCAGCAATCAGTACTTACTTCTACAGTTACTATTTGACCATCGGGTATAATATTAAATGAATTGGTTTGGCTATTATTGGAATTGTTTTGATCAGTAGATCCGTTAGGAGAATTGCATGAAACAGTTAAGGTATGGACTCCTGTGGCTAACGTTGAATTTGGTAGAGAAATGGTTTCAACTCCACCTTGTCCTAGTGAACCTGTCCAATTGATAGTTTGTGCACTACCGCCATCATATTGATAAGTGATATTTGCCGAGTTCAGTGTCTGACTTCCATAATTTCTTAATTCAAACTCTGGATTGACTGTTGAAGTACAAAGTTGACCTGTAGGGCTAAAAATATCAGTAATCCCAGCATCTAAGCTATATGTAAATGCATTTAAACAAATCAAGGCCTCTTCCGCATTAATTCTGCCTGAGCCCAGCTGACCCTGATAATTTGGATTTGCCGATTCTATATTATCTGCAGAAGAAAGTAGACAACTGACAATATCAGATGGGGTAGCAGATGGAGCATGAGAAATCATGAGACCAACTAAACTAGCCACCATCGGTGAAGCCATTGATGTGCCCTGTGACATAGAGTAACCAGTGCCCTCATTGGTACTCAAAATCTGAGAACCTGGAGCAGCTACGTCTATCCATGTTCCGTATTGAGAAAAACTTGATTTGGCATCACCGCTTGTTGTTGCTGCAACGCTGACTACATTGTCATAGGCTGCTGGATAAAACTGTTGATTCGTATTATCATTTCCGGCAGCAGCGATTAATATTACTCCCGCATTCCAAGCGTAATTGCAAACATTTTGTCCATACGTGGACACTCCGCCACCGCCCCACGACATATTTATTGCATCTGCACCATTATCTGCGGCCCAGATTATGCCATCATAACCTCCTGTTAAAGCACCTGTGGAACAATTTCCAATTTTTATTGGCATAACACTGATATTATAGCCAAGTGACGCAACGCCTAGGTTATTGTTGGTTTCAGCCCCTACGGTTCCCGAAACATGTGAACCGTGGAAACCATCATTACCACCACAAGGAGAAGGGTCATTGTCATCATCTACTACATCTCGACCGGGCACCACTTTATTGACAAGGTCTGGATGATTGATTTGAATTGCATTGTCAGTAACGGCGACAACCACATTGGCATCTCCAATCGAAATATCCCAAGCCTGTGGTGCATTCACTTGATACAAGCACCACATTCCATTATTAAAAGAATTGGTGAAATAAGTATCGTTTGGTGTTAGAAAGGTCTCGTGTAATTCTTTCTTTTCAACATATTCCACGTTAATCGTTTGTCTAATCTTACTGATAAGCTGTTCGATTTTTTCGATCTGTCCAAATTCAACTTCGTAAGTTTTTGACAAATGAGGATCTTTTATTCCAGGGTGCAGAAGCTTTAATGATTGTATCTCAAATTGATCAATGACATCATCCGTAAATGGAAGCTGATCATCAGTCACAAAACCATCAACTGTTTTAAAGCTTTTGGTGTTTTCTGAGATTTCAAAAATAACTTTTCCGTCTTGATACCAACGGTAAATTTTTTGGCTGCTAAGGTTTAAGAAAATAAAAAGGAAGGAGATTGTTACTACTATAGATTTCATTCATGTATGTTTAGACTTTAAAAATCTTAAATTTTGATGAAATTTGCAAAAAAAAACAGAGGTGTTTTTTGATATTTATAAATAGAGAAACGTTATGTAAAAACCAAAAAAAAACAGTTTAAAAAACTTGACTATTGGCTAAAACATTAGGTGGAAATATTGATTATTATTACTAATAATACTACAAGAAACTCATTAAATAGATGGCTTTAGCGCCAAATCGAACAATAAAATCACTATCAATTTTTCTGTCAGACAGATCAACAACATCCTGATCCAGGAAGGCATGAGCTGTTTTCAATTGAAGCTAACACCATCTTTTTTTTTGGTTCTGAAATGCCACATTGATCTTCAGCAAGACAATTTGTAAACTTGGATTTAAGAATAAATGTATTGGACTCGAATGATAAAGCATATTTCCCAATAGTGTCACCCTGATATTCTACCTCGATTTCTGTATTGGGTAAGGGAATTTTGTCCGCAGCATTATTTATAATTTCAATAAGTTTTTTCGGATTTAATCTGTGCTCAGTATCACTTGAAAACCATAGCTGAAAATTAATAAATTGATCATTTCGATATTTTCCTCCACAGTCAATGTATGATTTGTTCACCATTCCAATTTCCGTAATATGAAAATGTTCTGGCACTTCAATGCCGTTTTCGAGTGAAAATTTTAATTCACTAATGGATTCAAGGTTTGTTTTTAATTCGTTTAAAATCATTTTATCTTGATTTATATTTCTCCAGCAACTGCCTCGCTTACATTAATAATATGGTCACCTACTTTTTCGCATGAGGAAAAAATATCATTGTAAAGAATTCCTGACTGAAATTTATATTCTCCCTTTTCAGCATTTTCTAAATAAGATCTTTTGAGCTGATTTCTTAGCTGATTTATTTCCTTTTCTGCTTTGTCCGCATCATCTATCGTAATATGTCCATATTCAGAATTTAGATTCTTGTTCATTATTTGAAATGCCTTGTCTAAAGAGTCAAGCATATTGTTTAGGTTTTCTCTTTGCTCGGGTAAGAAATATATTTTCTTATCATCTTTTCTCTCTATGGTTTTAGAGATTTGATAATAGATGTCTCCAATTCTTTCGAGATCGTTCGTTATACTTAACATACTTCTGATCTGCGATGAAACTTCCGGAGTGATCTCTTGTGTTGAAACTTGATCAAGATAGTTAGCAACTTCAACCTCAACTCGATCTGTAATTTCCTCATATTTCATGATTTTATTAAACATCTTGTTGCGTGTCTTTTTGTTCTGGTCATTTATTAGTGTTCGAACAAAACCATTCATTCTTGTTGTCACTTCACCAAATTTGGCAACTTCTTTTTTCGCTTCTAAAATCGCAACTTCAGGTACACCAATTCCTCCAACTCCCGTAATGTAATCGAGCTTAAACTCTTCATCAGCTTCTCCTTTCGGTTTAACTGTTTTTTGGACGAAATTAATCATGTAGGGCACGAATCCTATAACGATTAGAACATTGGCACAATTAAATAAGGTGTGGAATAAAGCGATGCCTTCATTGGCCATGCCAGGATCAGCTGGATTAAAATTAACACCGTGGCTATTAGAAACTATCCAACCAATACCATCTAGAAAAAAAGGAATAACCAAAAGCATCCAAGCCACCCCTATAATATTAAATAATGAATTAAATCTTGCCGCTCTTTTAGCATGAACATTTCCAATTGTAGCAGCCAATTCTGCTGTGATGGTGGTTCCAATGTTTTCTCCCAAAACCATTGCGCAAGCGACTTCAAATGGAATGATTCCTTTAGCTACCATCGTCATGGTGATTGCCATTGCAGCGCTAGAGGATTGAATGACTATAGTTACAAGAGTTCCTAGTGCAACAAACATTAAATTGCTAAAGAATGGAATGTCTTTGTAGTTGACAAAAAATTGAACAAAAGCAGAATCTTTGTCCAAATCAGGAACAGCATCTTTCAAAAACTGTAAGCCAATAAAGAGTAATGCAAACCCGATGATTGCATTCGCTAAATCTTTGGATTTCCTGAACGACATAAAAAGTAAGGGTGCCCCAATTGCAATTAAAACCAAAGCATAATCGGAAACGCTTACTTTGAAGCCAAGTAACAGTACTAGCCAAGCTGTAATTGTAGTACCTATATTGGCACCCATCATAACTCCTGCCGCTTGACGAAGAGTAATCAGTCCAGCATTTACTATACTTACCGTCATGACTGTGGTTACAGACGAAGATTGAACAATGGCTGTAGAGCTGAAACCTGTGAGAATGCCTTTGAATCTATTAGAAGTAATGGATCCGAGCATTTTTCGTAGTTTTTCACCCGAAGTTCTTTGCATTCCATCACTCATGATTTTCATTCCAAAAATGAATAAACCAAGAGAACCAATTAAGATAAGAAGCTTCATGAGGCCCCAACCCCTTTCGGTTTTTGCTTTGATTTTATCAGACCATATTACGTCAGAATCTTTTGTGATTTCTTCACCTTCACTTACATCAGCCAACCCTATGTATAGCTCGTATTTTTCAGATCCTTGAAGATCTTTGATTTCAAAACTTGTTTCTTTGATGTCAATGGGTTTTGTGAACTTCCATTCACTGTCTTTGAATCCTTTTTTATTACGCTTTGCACCAATTTTAGTATTGTACTTAATTACAATTTGCTTTTCTGACAATTGACTAAAAGCCTCGTAATCCAAACTCCACGTAAGCTCTAAACCTTCTGGCTTGGCATTGGCTTTTAAATTTTTGAAAATATTCTCATTAATTTCAATTGAATCCGATGAATTAACGTTTAAGCTCTCGACCTTTTCATTGTCTGTAGCATCAATGGCTAACTCAGTAACGGAAATAGGATTTAAATCTATATCGGTTTGGGCCCGGTTGAATGTAGCTGAAATCAATAAAATGGAAATAAATAAGAACTTTTTCATAATTATTTTTTTACAAAATTAATAGGTAATATATTCTTCTATACATCAAATTGAATTATTAACATGGACTTAACGATTTGTTAACATTATTCGCTTGTATCTTACTGTTAAACAGGATAATAGTGATTTGTTTTGATTGTGTTTAAACTGGTGTTAACTTTTAAATAGACTATATATTAACAATGCGTTAAGAATACTTTAAAAGTCATTCAAACTTGGATTTTTATCGTTCTCTTTGTTCCAAATTTCAATGTTATAATTATGAATTGGTTTTTTACATTATTGTTCGTTTCGTTTTCTTTCTTGTTTTTTTCTCAAAACATGACGAATACACCTTTTGGAAAAGGTTTGATTAATGTTTATGCCAAGGACAGTTCGTGGTCTACCAAAGTGGCCTTTCGATTTCAAACCAGATATGATGGAACATATAACTTTTCGGACACGAGTTTTTCCGATAAGGCTTATGTAAGAAGAGCACGTATTAAGGGAAGCGGTAATGTTTTTAGCCCGAAAATCTCCTATAAGTTTGAATATGACGTGGCCAATGGTTATGTTCTCGATGCAGTCTTAAAATGGAACTTTGCAGGAAATTGGACGGTGTGGTTTGGGCAGACAAAATTACCAGGAAACATAGAACGTGTATTTTCTTCTCAAAAATTACAATTGGTTGATCGTTCTCTTCTTAACTCGCGTTTTACATTAGACCGTGATGCAGGATTTCAATTGAGGCATCATTTCACAATTGGAAAGTCTTTCCTGATAAGAGAAAAATTTGCAATTTCTCAGGGTGAAGGTTTAAATCAAACAGATGCATCAACAGGAAATGGATATACAACGAGACTTGAATTATTACCATTTGGAAAATTCACAGGTAAAGGTGATTATTTTGCGTCTGATCTTAAAAGAGAAGAAACACCTAAATTGATGTTAAGCCTTACCTATGACTACAATGACAATGCCTCACGTTCAAGGGGGCAAAAAGGAGATTACATTACCGGAACGTTGCGGGATCTTCAGAATATTCAGGCTGATGCACATTTTAAATACAAAGGACTGTCATTTTTTGGTGAATATGCAAATAGAAAAGTGATCGGAGGAAGCCCTGTAAATGAATTAAATGAAATTTATTATACGGGTTCAGCCCTGAATTTGCAAGCTGGTTATTTATTCAAAAACAATTGGGAGCTTGCGGGGAGATTTACTCAATTGAATCCAGAAGAAGTAACTGGATTCAACAACGTCAATCAATATACTTTGGGTTTTTCAAGATACGTAGTAGGTCACAATCTCAAAATACAAGGCGATATTGGAATTACTCAAGAGGCAAATAAAGATGATTTATTATTAATTAGATTGCAGACAGAATTTAATTTTTAATCAAGCAAAAGCTTCAAGCTAGTAAAACGGGTTATTGTATCTGATTTGAATCACAATTGCTTTTTTTATGGTTTTGGCGTAATACTTGTATTATCATAGGGAAATCTTCTCTTTCCTTATGTTATGAAGACACTTTTAAAATATAGAATCCTCAAATTTTCTTTCACATGTGTGGCTTCTATTGCTTTTTATCTTGGCTTGCCAAATGACCAAAGAGATAAAATGAAACTGTACGTTAAGGAGGAATTTCTTGCATTTTTCAATATCAATCAATCAGAACCAGCTGATATCTCGAATGATCTATATCTTCCTGATATGAGTCAAGTTGATGAAGAAACTGCTTATTATTTTAATCAAATTCTTCGTTACTCTGAAAGTAGACCAAATACACAGGGGCCCATATTTAAATGGAACAAAGACATCTATATACATTTGTATGGGAAATACAGCAATGAGAATAAGTCTGAAGTGATGACTGTGATTAAAGAACTGAATAGGCTTGTTTCACCTCGGAGAATTCATCTGGTCAAAAATCCAAAGAGGGCAAATTCTTTCATATATTTTGGGTCTATAAAGGATAATAACAAGTATTCGAAGTCAGGTCTGAAATTAGAAGGACAGTTTTATGGACACTTCAATATTCGTGCTCACAAACAAGAAATTCTGCGCGCTTATATTTTTATTAATACGCATGACTCGAGTCGTAAACGACAAAAACATGTGATTCGAGAAGAAATAACGCAGTCTTTGGGCTTTGTAAACGATACTTATGATTATCCAGAAAGCATCTTTTATCAGGGATATTCAGAGCGAACTTATTTCTCTGAAATGGATAAGAAAATAATCAAATTGCTTTACCAATAAATCATTAAATGAGCCAAGAGCCTCCAACGGAGATCACGTTGTCGAGTTCTAGATATGAAGAATGGGTATCTTCGGTGATTCCACCCGTCGGACAGAACTTGACATCAGGAAAGACCTGGCCGTATGTTTTTAAGGATGTAATTCCTCCAAATAAATGTGCCGGGAAAAACTTAAAAGTATCCCAATTTAATTGCTTACCCATAATGATTTCACTAGGCGTTGCAATACCAGGAATAAAGGAAATCTCACTTTCTTCAAAATGAGGAGCGAGCTTTTCATTTATACCAGGACTCACCATAAACGAAACTTCTAAATCTTTTGCTTTACGGATTTGATCACTGGTTACAACGGTTCCTATACCTACATCAAAATTTTTCAAATTCATTTTTTTTGCAATAGAAACACATTCAAAAGCCATTTCTGTTCTCAAGGTAATTTCAATGCAGTTGATTTTTTTTTCTACAAGCGATGCTATTGTCTGTTCAACATCATTGATGTTATTGAAATTTACCACAGGGATTACCTGATGTTTAGATAATATTTGTCGAATATTATTTTGTGTCATTTTGCTCTGATATTATAGTAAAACCTTTATTTAGTGGATCAATAGCCTTGCTTAAATCATTTATGATTGATGGATAACTATTGCGATTACAAAAATGCAATAAATTTTGATGTCTCTCTTGTAAATGACCGTTAGGAAATAGGGATTCCTTAATTTTTTCAATTCGAACCAAGTCCACTTCGTGAGATTTTTTCTTCTCTTTTAGGATTTTACTTTTGATTTGAGTAATTGATTTTTCAATCTTTTTAAGTTCTGATCCAATCCATGCGTCAAGGCTTTTTTGTTCTGAGGTTGATGCTCTTAAGCTTTTTTCAAGCTGATTCAGTCCCATGTCAATTTCCTCGTCATTTAAAGGTGTGGTATCGTTCTTCTGTACATGCTTCTTTTTTAAAGTTGACAAATCCTCGAATAGGTCTTTAACCGTTAACCCTAGCTTTTCGATTTTTTTATTTGTTCCTTGGTCCAACCATAATAAGTTTGTTCTCATTTGGAGTAGGGGGTAAGGAAGATTGGTTTTTTCAAAAACACCTTTAAGTTGTGCCCAGTAATTCATTTCAGCCATACCTCCAACATAGCACAGGTTGGGAAGTATGTATTCTTGGTAAACTGGCCGAAGTATGGCATTTGGAGAAAATTGGTCCGCTTGTTCACTTAGCATGGATAATAATTCATCTAAGCTATAAGTTCGGTCACCTATGTTAAAGCCCTGTGCAGTTTTAATAATTCTGCTGCGCTCATTTTCAGTTAAATAAAATAAATTGATTTCTCTAGAATGGACTTGCGTTTTTCTTTTTAGATTTTTTAATTTTTCGTTTGTTTCTTGAACTGAATGATTTGAATGTCCTTCCTTAAGCTCCAACTCCATTACAGGTTTAAATAGCTCTTTAAGTTTTTTATTATCACCGTCAATGATGATTAGTCCCTGTTCAGCAAATATTTCATGAAGCCAACTCAAAAAAGCTTCCCCGTAATTATTTCCCTTTAGCGTATTGAAAATGGCTTGAAGCTCTTCACGACGTTCTTCATTAAAAAGACTTAAAAGATGCTCAAATACATCTTGAAGACCCTCATTATCAAATCTTCCAACAGCCCCAGTTTGATTGTGCTCCCATTTTATTTGTTTGTTAAACAAATGAAGGTGATCTATTTCATCGCTATCATGGTCTTCTGATGCCATCCAAAAAACAGGGACAAAATGATTTTTTGGGTATTTCTTGTTAAGTAATTTGGAAAGATTGATTACGTGTATGATTTTCAAGAAGAAATACAAAGGCCCTCCTAATAAGCAGAGCTGATGACCTGTAGTTACGGTGTACGTATTAGAATCTTTAAGCCGATTAATTTGATCAAGTGAAAATTCGTTTTTATTGAGGTTATGGTATTGATTAGTGAGAGCTTCAGATAGGATACTTCTTTTTTCTTGTTTGAAGCTGTTCTTTTTTAACTCCATTTGATTATTGAAATTTTCCAATGAAAATGGAAATCCAATAAAATCTTTTAATTTATCCTGATGATGGATAAACTCCAAATCATGCTCCGAAAATAAATTCAATTCAGTTCGGGATATATGGCTTACTTTTTTCATCCGGTTAATTAAATTTAATTGATTTTGAAGGTGAAATTCTCGAGATGACCATACTCGGAAGTAATAGACTAATCATACAAACCAGGAACGTAATAATATTAATCAAAAGAACATCGAGAATACTCAATTCTATTGGTACTGCAGATAGGTAATAAACAGTCGCGTCTAATTTTATTATTTGTAAATAATACTGAAGCCAACAAAAGGTCAAACCAATTATATTTCCAAAGAGCATTCCTTTTAATATAATCGATGCTGTTTGATAAAGAAAGATTTTTCTAATGCTCCAATTGTTTGCCCCAAGCGCTTTCATAATGCCAATAAAATTTGATCGAACGACAATCATAACCAATAAAACAGAGCCTATATTAATAATTCCAATAATAAGCATTAAAACAATGATAATGAATACATTAGTATCTAGAAAAGAGAGCCATGAAAATATTTCATTCTCCGATTCTAGTATATTAACAACCCGTAGTAGCTCACTATGTTCATTGGGTTCCAATTCAATGATTTCTGCAATATTTTTATATTGATTTTCTAGCTCTTCCCAGTTGTCAATTTGCACCTCGAATCCTGAAACATAATTTATAGAGTTTTCTTTTGTAACGCCAAAATCTGTCAACTCTTGAACGCCAAATAATGATGCGAAAATAATTTCATCATCTATTTTTTCGATCCCTGTTTCAAATATTCCCATGATTTTGAAACGTCTCATCAAGGAGCGTTTTTTTACAAAAAACACAGCAATTTCGTCACCTATTTTAAAGTTTAAATCATCACAGATTTTTTTAGATAAAACAACACCCTGGTCATTTCCTTTAAATGATGGAATTTGACCCTCAACGAGCTGTGATTTGAGAAATTCCATGGGGTATTGTTCGTCAATACCCTTTAATACTACACCGGTTACGTCTTGTTTGACTATTTCTTTATTGTTCTTGTCTTCAAATTTTTCAGAACGTATTAGGGCAGGTTTATAAATAATCGGTGCTACAGATTTCACTCCCTTGAGCGTTTTAACTTTGTTTATCTTTTTCTGATCAATGCGAATAGGATCTGCCTCGTAAATATTCTTATTTCCATCTTTCATTATGAACAATGGTGCGCTAAATCCAACAATCTTTTTTCTAATTTCATTTTGAAAACCTGTAACCACAGCTATGGTAATTAAGTTTACAACAATAGTTAGTGCAATACTTATCATGGATATACGCATGATAGGTTTGGAAACTTTTATACCTTTCTTATCGGTTTTAAGAATTTTGTTCGCTATGAAATATTCAAAAGACAATATTTTGATTTTTAAGTATCAAAAATACGCAAAGCATTTTGGCTTGGTATGTATTTTTTTGTTTTTACTTTTTTCTTGTCATTCTAATGACCAAACCTTGAACTTTGATCAAAATA
>ERZ1048686.1110-NODE-1110-length-22037-cov-4.574334_pt1 | contig 22037 bp, 10 predicted proteins | sample MGYA00383099_ERZ1048686 | MGnify/ENA primary metagenome ERZ1048686 (study PRJEB29581, sample SAMEA5548369) | metagenome | biome: marine; feature: coastal; material: water | depth 25 m | study: Short-term variability in the microbial, nano- and picoplankton... | reverse complement strand
AAATAGATTCATTGATATGAACATACCCACCCGCACCAAAAATTTACTGGCCGCCTCCATCAGTTTCGCTCTGATGACAGGAGCAAGTGCTGTCACGATCGGCTTTGGGCCGGACCTATTCGGAGTTCAAGACACCCAATCCAATGGCACGAACAACCAGATGCGGCAGAATATCAACATCACCGATACCGTATTCCTCGCTGCCGGAACCTACCGGGCGACGACCTGGGACTATCAAGCCGGAGAAGATGCTTCAAATGGCGCTACCCAGCCAGTGTTCCCTTTCGTAACCCTCGTCAACGGACCTGGGAACCACACCGTCCTCGCCTTCGGGGCCACGATTGACACTGAAGCAGGAATCCAGAACCTAGTTCCCTTCGGCGGAACAGACGACACTTTCGTTGTTCCCGAAGGAGGTGCTACCCTCGCAGCGGGGATTCAAAACACGAATGCCGATGGGGTCCAGAACAGTATCCTGACCGATACAAGCTTTGGCACGACCGACCACGCGAACGGATTAAATTTTGACGAGGCAGGCAGCATCGGCGCCCCACTCACTTCTTTCGGGCATGCAAACCTTCCTCGCACCTATGCTTTCTCGATCGAAGTGGAACCGGTCGAACTCTCTAACCCAACACCCCCGGTCGTCACCGCTCTAAAACCTAGCCTCAACTCAACCGAAGTGGCGATTAGCAGTAACCTGGTAGCGAAATTCGACGAGGTGATCGTCGCCGGTAACGGCAACATCACCATCAAGAACCTGACCGATTCGACTCAAATCGCGATTCCGGTTAGCGACGCCCAAGTCACGATCAAGGGCATTTCTTTGACCATCAATCCAACTGAACCTCTTGAAGGAGGCAAGGCCTACGCCATCCAGATCGACGCGACCGCGATCGATGACACGACAGGAGATGACTTTACCGGAATCGAAGATGACGTGACGTGGGCCTTCACTACCGATGCTCCCGACTTTGACGCCCCGGAAATAGAAACCCTCAATCCCGCGAGTGGCGGAATAGATATCCCCCTCGTAAGTGATCTCGAAGCGACTTTTGACGAACGAATCGTGATCGGCAGTGGTGACATCGTTTTAAAGAATCTCACCGACGGAACAGAGATTGCAATCCCGGTGGGCGATGCCCAGGTTTCAATCTCCGGTAAGGTCATGACAATCGACCCGACGGACGATCTCGAGCTTGGCAAAAACTATGCTGTCCAGATCGCTCCTACCGCGATCGACGACTTGGCAGGCAACAGCTTTGTGGGAATTAGCGATAACACAACTTGGAATTTCGCCACCCGAATTCCGGTGATTGGCGGTAGTATTATCGGCCCAGGCGCCGACATCACAGAAGCGATACAAAATGACATTGTCGATCAAGAGCGCCTCAATATTGATCGCACCTTCACCACCCTGAATGCGGGCACCTACAACGTGACCGACTGGCAGCTCAACGTTGCTAGGAGCAATGACGGTAGTGGCGACGTTACCCCAATGCTCCTCACCGGAACACCGCCATCCTATTCGATCCTGTGGCTCGGATCAGCATTCGATCCAGATGTCGATGGCATTCAGATCGTGCCAGAGACGGGAGATTTCACCCTAGACGCTCCAACAGATATTTATGCTGGGTTCTTCACGACCAACCTAGGTTCCGAGATTATAGCGACGGACGCCGACAACTCCGGCACAGGGTTCAGTTCAACTGATCACACCAACAGTTTTATCGCGCCCACCGAGGTTGGCGAAACGATTGACAGTTTCAGCCATGCCGGACTCGGTAGAACCTACGCTTTTGAGATTAACGTGGTAGAAGGCTCACAAAGAGATCTTAAAATCACTAGCATCAAATACCTCGATGAAGAAACCCCAAGAGTCGAATTCATTTTCAATTCAATCCCCGGGCGCATCTACTTGATTGAGGCCTCTACCTCCCTGAAGCCAAATGGAGAACCCGGAGGATGGATCGAGCTCGACGACGGTTTTGAAGCCGAAGGAGACGAGAGCACATACGTCGACTTACTTTCATTCGTCACCGGGCCGCGCGTCTTCTACCGCGTTAAATTGATGCCGCGTTAATCTGGCCAACTGGGCTTAGACCGTAGCGAGAAGTCATCAGCACTATTCGAGTCAGTGAGAAAAAATCGCCTGGAAATCAGAGTCTTGCACTATCAAATAGTCGCCAAGAACTTCCAACCTGCGATGTCGGCTTGAGGAAACTCCGTGACGGGAATCCCACTACTAAAAATCAAAGAAGCGGGTTCAATTAAGCGCGAATCATACTTGGAATTTTTCTCATTCGTGTGTGAATAAACAGAGAATGACACTTTGTAAGACTCCTATTGCTTTGGCGCTAGTCCTGAGCTTCCTCGGATTGGTAAACCATCCGGTCTCGGCATCTCCTGATGGCGTTGTCGTATTCAATGAGGTGCAATACAATCCGGCGGGGTCTGACGAAAGTGGTGAGTGGATCGAGCTGTTTAATCAAATGGGGATCATCACCGACATCTCGGGGTGGCGGATCGATGGCATTGGGTATACTTTCCCGACCGGCACCCTAGTGAATCCAGGCAGTTATATTGTGATCGCCAAGACGCCGAGCGCTGGGGAGTTTGGCCCGTTCACCGGGAGTATCGATAATGGTGGTGAGCGATTGAGACTTTATAATCAGAGCGACCGCCTCATGGACGAGCTCGACTTTGGCGATGATGCTCGATGGCCGGCCGCGGCAGACGGATCAGGAGCGACACTCGCCAAGCGGAAAGATTACACCGCGAGTGGTAAATCGGACCTGTGGACTTATTCGGAGCAACTCGGAGGGACACGCCTCGCGGCCAACTTTCCTGATGCTGGAGGCCCTCCGCCCACGACAACCGTAGGCTTGATCACTCTCGCTGATGTTTGGAGATACAAGGACACTTCAGCTGATCCAGGCGCTGGCTGGGCTGCGAGCGCACATCCAATTGGCGGCGATTGGAAATCAGGGGCAGGCGGGATCGGTTTCGAAAGCGGCACCACCATTTCTCTGGGGACAGTGCTGAGCCACCCCAATGCCAACCCAAGCTATGTGTCCACTTATTACTATGAACGCGAGTTTGACTTAAGTGCCGCACAGTTGTCGGGATTGCAGTCGCTCAAATTGCGGCACGGCTTTGATGACGGCGCGGTGGTTTATCTCAACGGAACGGAAGTTTTGCGGGTGAATATGCCTGCCGGAGTCATCGACGCTAGCACCACAGCTCTCCGTGGCGTGGAAATCGATAACCTCTCAGCCGATATGACACTCCCGACTAGCGCGCTGGTTTCAGGGAGTAATCGGATTTCAGTTGAAGTCCATCAGGAAAGAATCGGTAGCAGCGACACCGTGTTCGGGGTCGAACTAGATGTCGAATTCGCTGGCGTGAATCCGAGTTCCGTTCCGATGCTTTCATTCAATGAAGTGCCGCCCGCGACTGAGACCAGCTTTTGGGTAGAGTTAGTTAATAATGGTCCAGCTAATATCGATCTCACAGGAATTGTCATCTCGGCTGGTAATGATCCATTGCGCCAGTATCAGCTCGAGGCCGGGCAGCTCGCCCCGGAAGCCCTTCTTTTGATTGATGAGGCTACTCTCGGCTTCAAGCCTGCTGATGGAGAGAAACTTTTTCTTTTTGATGCCAACGAGACGGTGGTTCTCGACGCCCGCGAGGTGACTGGGAGGCTCCGCGGCCGTGCCAAAGAAAGGAAGGGAACTTGGTGCTATCCGAACATTGCCACGCCAGGTTTGCCGAATATTTTTGTATTCAATCAAGACATCGTGATTAGTGAAATCGCATACAGTCCACCAGGTCTTGGGGGCAGTCCGGGGGTGCCACCGACATTCGATGTTATGCCACTAGTAGTGATGGGAGACAGCTGGAGGTATAATAGTGCCGATGTCGATTTGGCTCCTGATTGGGCGACCGAAGAACATCCGTCTGTCGGTGATTGGAAAACCGCGACAGGGCCAATTGGTTTTGAGACCGGTGCGTTACCGGTCTCACTTTCGACGGTCCTTCGCAACTACACTTCGTCGACCGTGACTTACTACTATGAGACGGATTTTATTGTCTCAGCAGAAGTTTTTAACACCGCCGAGTCGCTGGTAATAACCCATCAAATCGATGACGGAGCCGCGTTCTATATCAACGGCGTACGGGTTGGCGAATTCAACTTGTCTTCGGGTGCGCTCAATCCAGAGACGCTTGCTAGTCCCAGCGTTGGCAACGCGGCTATTGAGACCTTGCAGATCCCAGTGTCGAGTCTCATGATCGGCGCAAACCGGCTTTCGGTGGAGGTGCATCAGAGTAGCACGGGGAGCAGCGACACGGTATTCGGGGTTGGGCTTGATGCGCGTGTGCAAACTTCTCCCGGCATGGCAGCGTTGCCGTTTCGCAATTCAGATAACCAGTGGATCGAGATTGCCAACCGTGGAGCAAGCGCGGTCGACCTTGGCGGCTGGGACTTCGACCGTGGGGTCGCCTTCAGTTTCCCTGCAGGCACGATACTTGCACCGGGGGAGCATGCTTGCGTTGCACGTGATTCGGCTCTTTTTACCGCCGCGTTTCCCGGCGCCCGACTTCTTGGTGAGTTCTCGGGCTCTCTGTCACGAACCAGCGAATACATCTTGCTGCGTGATGCTCACCGCAACCCGGTGGACGAACTCAGATACTTCGACGGAGGGCGCTGGCCTAAGGCTGCTGATGGCGGTGGTTCGACTTTGGAGTTACGCGATTTGAATGCAGACAACGGCGATGCAGTGGCGTGGGCAGCGAGCGATGAGTCCAGCCGAACGGAGTGGAAGACTTACACTTATCGAGAGAGGGCAGCGAGTAGTCGTGGGCCGGACAATCAATGGCGCGAGTTCAATATGGGACTGCTCTCTGACGGCGAAATGCTGATCGATGATATCAGCGTGATCGAAAACCCCGACGGGGGTGCGGTGCAGAAGCTGAGCGATACGACCTTCAATAATGCTGTTGCTTGGAAACTTGTTGGCAATCATCGGCATGGAGAAATCATCGATGATCCGGATACCCCAGGAAATAAGGTTTTGCGGATCGTTGCCACGGGCGCGACCGAGCACATGCACAATCAGATTTTCACGAAACTCTCTTCGGCCATCTCAAATGGCACCGAGTATGAAATTTCGTTCCGCGCCCGCTGGGTTTCGGGGTCTCGACAGCTGCACACGCGGCTTTATTTTAACCGCTGTGCCAACGTGAACCTGATCGATCGTCCCCAAGATGTCGGCACCCCATCTGCTCCTAATTCGCGTGCTGAGGGGAATATCGGGCCAACCTATTCGGGGATGAAGCACTCTCCGGCGGTACCCTCAGCGGGCGAACCCACCACTGTTTCAGTCGTAGCAAATGATCCGGACGGTATTTCAAGCCTCACTTTATTCTACTCGGTCAACGGTGGGGTATTTCAGACTGTCGGAATGGGTGGGGGTGCGGGTGGATCATACAGCGGGCAGGTCCCTGGGCAGTCAGCCGGGGCACGCGTCCAGTTTTACCTGACTGGTGCCGACTCGACCGGAGCCACCCAGACATTTCCACAAGCGGGTCCGGACTCACGAGCCATGTTTCAAGTAAGCGATGGGTTGGCGGCCACCAACGGTTGGCGAAATTTTCGCATTATTATGACTGCGGCGGATTCCAGCTTCCAGCACCGGTCCATTGAAGTGATGAGCAATGACCGTCTCGGTGCCACCATCATTGATCGTGAGGGGGACATCTACTACGGCTGCGGCGTGCGATTAAAAAGTAGCCAGCGTGGACGCGCCAATCTCAACCGCGTCGGCTACAGCGTGCGTTTCCCATCGGATGGGCTCTATCGCGGCGCGCTCGACTCGGTCGCGATAGACCGATCTGAAAGCCAGAGGCCAGGCCAACGGGAATTGCTCTTCGACATCATGATTGCCAATTCCGGCGGCGTCATCAGCCGCTACTATGACTTCGTCAAAGTACTCGCTCCAAATTCATCGCTGACCGGCGGCGGACTCTTGCAGATGGCTCGCTACGGTGACGTCTTCCTTGATTCGCAATTTGACAATGGTGGTGATGGGCAGCTCTACGAGTATGAACTCATTTATTATCCAACAAGTGAGGACGGCAACGGTTTCAAGCGTCCACAACCTGACAGTGTGACCGGATCGAGCGTCTCGAATGCTAGTGACGATCCAGAACTTTATCGCTGGTTCTTTCTCAACAAGAACAATCGGGAGGCCGACAATTTTGCGCCAATTATGGCCTACAATCAACATTTTCGCAATTCGGGAGCCTCCTTTGATGCTGGGCTTGAGGATGTCGTCGATGTTGACAGTTGGTTCCGAGGTATGGCTTACGCTGTCTTGAGCGGAGCGGGAGACAACGCAGGGTCTGGTAGCCAGCATAATGGGATGTATTACGCGCGCCCCGACGGACGGATCATGTTCCTACCGCACGACATGGACTTCGGTGCTGCCGGAGGGAATCCTACAGCATCGATCTTCGCCAACCGAGAATGTAGCAAGCTGGCAAATTCGGGTTCGACGCCTGGCAATGCGCAACGCCGACGTATCTACTTCGGCATTCTTCACGACATTGTCACGACGACATGGAACAGCGCTTATATGTCGGACTTCACCACCCATCTGGCATCGCTCGACTCGAGTCAGAACTGGGCTGGCAAGCTCGGTTCTTTTGATCAACGCCGCAATTATGTGCTTAGCCAAATCAATAACTCCATCGCTCCCACCAATTTTTCAATCACCACGCCTTCGCCATTGACGGTGGCGTCGAGCACCGCAACGATTTCTGGTAAAGGATGGGTGAACGTTCGGGAGATCCGCCTAGCTGGCAGTTCTGATCCGCGGGCGGTAGAATGGACGGATGGTAATTCTTGGGCGGTGAATATCCCGGTGGCACCCGGCTCAAACGCTTACCAAATTGAGGCGTATGATTTTTCTGGGGAGCTCATCGATACTGATACGATTATGGTCGATAATAGTGGGACGGTTGAACCGGCTTCCACCTTGAATCTCGCCGTCTCCGAGTTGATGTACAATCCATCCGACCCTACGGCAGCAGAGGTGAATTCTGGATTCGCTGATGCGGACCTTTTTGAATTTATCGAGCTGACCAACATCGGGACTTTGGACGTCGATCTTACAGAGGTGAGCTTTACCGCTGGCATCAATTACGATCTACCAGCGATAGTTATCCCATCGGGTGAGCGAGTCATCCTCGCCCGAAACCGTACTGCTTTCCTCTTACGCCATCCGGGATGGCCCCATTTTTGCTTACCGGTGAATACGGGATTGGTGACACAAACAAGCTCGCCAATGGCGGTGAGCAAGTTGTAATTCAAGATGGATTGGGTGGCGATATCCGTCGTTTTACCTATGATGACAAATTTCCTTGGCCCAATATTTCTGACGGTGATGGACCGAGCTTAGTGTTGATCGCGCCCGATACAAATCCTGATCATGCCCTCCCATCGAATTGGCGGGCTAGTGCTGTTTCCGGCGGTAACCCGGGCTCTTCAGACGCCAAGTCCTTCGTTGGGGATCCCAATGCTGACCTCGACAACAACGGCGTCCGCGACCTCGTCGATCACGCTTTGCTTGGCGATGGCCTACAGAGGCTGACCTTCAGTGGCTCGACGGTTGGTTTCGAATTTAATCGTGACCTCGCTGCGGACGACGTGGTAGTCGGACTGCAAGTCTCAACTGATTTGTTAAATTGGACGGATGGCTCTGAATTGTTCTCGTTGTTAGATCCGATCTATCTTGGGATAGGGGGACAGCGAATACGCTATGAAGCTCAGAGCTCAGAATTGCCGGCAGAGCGCTTTTTCATCAGACTGCAGGTGGTGCAGACTAAGTAAAGACAGAGATCGGTTGTTCAAAAACTTTCAAAATCCATGAAACAACCGATTGCCAAGATTCTAATGCTCGGCCTTGGCCTCGCCGGGCTAGCTGGGGCAGGTTGGGTCATCACATCCATGATCAAAGAGGATCCAGATCGTTCTGGTTCGGGCCTTGTGCGTGGCCCGATTAAGACGCGCCGTGCAAAAGAGTATCAACGCCCGACTCAGGTTGCAGTGGACGGAGACTCGACCGGTATTGATTTTTCCAGCATAGGAGCGAGAACGGCTGCAGATTTACAATTAGAAAATCTTGATCCAGGCAAGGCCGGGTGGGACACCGAATTGCAAAGCGATGCTGCGGCCCGCGCACTCACTCTCATTTTCGACAAAGATGGTGGCGACAAGCCGGTCAATGAGGACTTTCGGGGGACTCCGCTCAGGCCTGATTTGGTTGAAATTTATTCCAGTGATGGGATCCAAGTTCGGCGCCTGCAAGGCAGACAGCCTGGTGACGAAGTCCGCACATTGGACAAGATTGGCTTTCTCAAGGCACTCCCAAAGCAACATGGCACTAGAAAGATCATTCGTATTGCCCAGGAGGGGGACGAGGGAGATTTTTCCACTCGCGTCATCGCTTCCACCCACGATGAGTCCCTCGTGGGACAATGGCATCAAACAACTAGTGTGTGGGATTGCAACTGGGCATTCTCAGCTCTCGAACCTGACGAACTGCCACTGCTAAAACGACTCACACTACTTTCCCACGAAGAGGTCATACGCACCGGGAAAAAGCCGTTATTTGAAGATGTCGCTGGTAATGTGCTCCCCGAAAAAATCGGTCCGCACGATTCGCCTGTAACACAGTGGGCTCGAACCTTGACCAAAATCGATGACATGCATTTTGCAGGGCACCACGGAATCGCGATCGGCGATGCAAATGGTGATGGACTGGACGATCTGTATGTTTGCGACTGCGGTGGTTTGCCCAACCGTCTTTATTTGCAGAACCCGGAAGGCACCACCCGCGATATTTCAGCGCAAGCCGGAGTCGATTGGCTCGAGTCTTCCAAATCGGCGCTGTTTCTCGATCTCGATAATGATGGGGATCAGGATCTGGTTGTCGCGACAGTGGCGCTGGTTCTTGTTTTGGAAAACGACGGGAAAGCAAATTTTTCGCTGCCTAGCGTAATTCCCGGCATGTCGAACCCACATTCATTATCCGCGGCTGACTACGATAGCGATGGCGATCTCGATCTTTTCGTCTGCAATTACGGCGCCGATTCAGTCACTGGGGGGCTCAGTGGATCAATCGCCGGACCACCACTGCCGTTTAACGATGCCAAAAACGGTGGTCGTAATGCGCTGCTGAGAAATGACGGGAACCTACAATTTTTAGATGTTACGAGCGCCGCTGGAATTGCAGGGGGTGGCGACCGTTGGAGCTTCGCAGCCTCATGGGAAGACTACGACAATGACGGCGACCAAGACCTCTATGTTGCTAACGACTTCGGCCGTAATAATCTATTTCGCAATGACGCCGGCCGGTTCACGGATGTTGCGGCCGCGGCCGGTGTGGAGGACATTTCATCCGGGATGTCAGTGGCGTGGAGCGATGCCAATCGCGATGGGAGGATGGATGTCTACGTCAGCAATATGTTCTCGTCTGCCGGGGGGCGCGTTGCTTTCCAGCGACAGTTCGGCAAGGGCAATCCGGGGGCGACCGCCGATTTCAAACGGATGGCACGCGGCAACACTCTTTTCCTTGGGGGCGACAGCGGAAAATTTGATGATGCGAGCGTGTCTGCCGGGGTCAATGTTGGCCTCTGGGCATGGAGTTCTCAGTTTGTAGACCTCAATAACGATGGGTGGCAGGACCTAGTCGTGGCGAATGGTTACCTGACCAACCAGATTGGCGGTCCCGACTTGTGAAGTTTCTACTGGCGACAGGTCGTGTCGCCATCACCGACAAACTTCACCGACAAACAGGCGGTCGATATTTATAAAAATTCTTGGGCAGCAATCATGAAATCGGCTCGCTCTGGAAGCTCGTGGAGCGGCTCGGAGACAAACCGTACTTTCCTGAATACAGGTGGGGGTCAATTTTCGGACGCCTCTTATATCTCGGGATTTGGGTTTGATGATGACGGGAGGGCCTTGGCCATCACTGACTGGGATGGCGATGGGGATCTGGACCTGTGGGCGCACAATCGCACGGCACCTCGCTTGCGCCTGCTGCGTAATAGCTCGCCAGAGGCAAATCGCTCGGTGGCGTTTCGACTGGAGGGTGGCAATAATTCAAATCGCGATGCGATTGGGGCCCGACTAAAGCTGACGCTCTCCAATGGTAGCGAACTTCTGCAGACGCTGCGTGCAGGTAGTGGATTTCTTTCTCAATCATCAAAATGGATCCACTTTGGAATCGATCCTGGGGCGTCACCATCTTCGCTCCATGTGATTTGGCCAGATGGGGTTGAAGAGTCGTTTCCCGGGATCGCGGCAGGTGAGCGCTACCGCCTTACGGAAGGGGGAGCGCTGCGGAGGGCTGCTCCGCGTGCCGCTGTTCACCTAGGGCTAGCTCGGCAAAGAACGATCGCACCACAGCCTCCTGGGCAGATGGTTTTACCAGGGAGAATTCCGCTTCCGGAGTTCCGCTACATCCCAGCGGGGAAATTGGAACCCGCCGGAATTCTCCGAGGTGAGAAGCCGCTCCTAATAACTCTTTTCTCAGGAACCTGTGAGTCCTGCACCGAGGAGTTGCACGAGTTCGCACAGGAGGAGGAGCGCATCAAGGCTGCCGGTCTCGAGGTGCTCGCTCTCTCGGTCGACAAGTTGGTGGTCGGGTCCGATCATCTTGCAGCAGACAAGCTAGTTACGGCGAGCAAGTTTCCTTTTCCAACCGGGACAATCACGCCTCTCAGCGCGGATCACCTGCGCTTCTTACTCAAGTCGCTTTACGATTTCCCGGCATCGTTCTCAGTCCCCATCAGCCTCCTATTAGATGAGGAACGACGCCTATTCGCAATATATCGAGGTCGAGTTTCGACTGATCTGATCCTCCACGATGTCGCTTTCTCGAAAGCGAGTGACAACGAGCTTCGTGATCTTTCGGTGCCCTTCCCCGGCAGTTGGTTCACGACTCCGATTGCTTCATCCGAGCTTGCAGAGTTGATTGCGAGCCCGTTCCACCGCACCTTTCCTGATCAAGGGTTGCGTTATCTTGAGCACGCGTTGACGAGCCCGAACTCGAAAACTCGTAGCGCATGGTTAAAACGAAGAGTGAGTGGGGGCTATTACCGGCTCGCATGGCAGGAAGATTCCAAGGGCAGTAAGAGCAAGGCGGTCGCCTATTACAAAAAAACGCTCGCGATAAATCCTAGTAATTCCAAAGCGCGCACCGACTTCGGTGCACTGCTTGGAAAGCAAGGGAAACTCAACGAGGCTGAAACGCAATTCCGCATGGCCTTGGAACTCGACCCCGACAACCAAGTTGCCAAGAAAAACCTAGAACTGGTGATTCAGAAGCGACGTTAGCTGGATGGCTGAAGCCTCCTCTACTTACTTGTAAGCCCCTTGATGACGGTCTCAATCATGAGGAGTGATTTGCCAAAATTTCCATCCTTAATCGTTAGTTCTGATTCGCGAATGAAGTTTCCTTTGGGGTCATAGCTTCGGACGGCACATTCGTGCAGCACACCGACGGCCTCACTTTCGTCGGCGCGCGTGAGCCTGAGAAAGATTTTACCTTCGCCATCTTCTGCTGGGCCCAATTTTTCGATGAGAGGAGTAAGATCAATTCCGACCTCGATCGGTGTTTTGTCTTCCGGGCCCGCGATAGGAACATGTCCCGCGTTCCCCCTGCGGAAGAGAGGCCAGCCATTGAAGGCTTCCGGTGCAAATTCGTGCTCAGGAGCGCTGGCATCTTTATCACGGGCGATACCAATGGTCATTCGGAGATCCGTCCGATCGCTACAAGCGAGCTTCAACCTAAGAGTGCTGCGGGGTAGATAGCGAGTCACTTCGGCCCGACCAAGGTAGTTTCCACGTTTCCACGTGGAATCAATCATCGCGCTGTAGAGAAGGAAGATCTTTCCATCCTTCGACCAATTCTCTCCCCATGAATTAACGACGATATAGGCTCCCCGTTCCCAGTCAGCGAGAGTCACTTTACCATCATCATTAAGGTCAAGGTCATTGGTAATCTTGCCATCACCGTTCACATCATAACCGACTTGATCATCGTATCCCACACAGGTGATTCCGTGCCCGTAGCCACTCGGCCCCCAGCGGACCCACACATCATCTCCAGCCCCATACTCGCCTTCCGGGATCGTTTTAGTGACCTTTTTCAATTCCCCCATTCGTCCATCTAGGGCAAAAATTCCACCAATCGTTTTCTTTCCTACCTTCTGTTGATTTCGATCAAACAGCCATCCCCGTGCCTCATTTAACTGATCCACAGTATTAGCAGGCGAGTAACGATAACCCGACACACGATACTCCATAGCCTCGCGCCAGATCTGATAACCGTTTGGCCAGACCCCGATTTTATTCAAGCGAACGCCACCGTAAGATTTGGCAGTGGGAATGCCGATCCGCTTAGCAACCTCCCAACCATGATAGGCCTCGGATCCCACGTTCTCCGCTCGATTCATCATATTCCACGAGAAGTGAGCCGGAAAGCGGGTTGCATCAGAGTCTGCCGCAGTCCCATTTAAAACATTCATCTCATAGGTAAAGATAGATCCTATCGCTGCGAACTGACCGCACGTCCCCCACCTCTGTTTATAAATCGGAGGGAACTGCTCGCGGGTAGAATTATCGACCTGAGAAGGCAGACGTTCCAGGTCAATTTTTCCCACTCCCACATCCGGGCCCTGAGCATCCTTCCAAGTATTGTAGTCCTTCCCCTGCGAAGGGGGCCGTGAAAACCCACCCGGATATTCGGCCCGCGCTTGCTTGACTTCGTCCGCAATCAGAAGGCCCATAAAACTAGCGAAGAAAAGGCTTCCAGCGGCGAGAAATCGTCTTGAAAAAGTAATCATAAGTAAAATCGTGGAGTAATACTTTACCTTGAAGCAAATACTATCGTGAGATTGCGTATTATCGCTCTAGCAAAAGCCCCTTCTCTCACCACCCTTAAAAATAAACATTCACCTTCTTATCAAATTTGGCCGATAGATCACAGCATGAGCCAGCAGTAGATAACGTCATGGCCCTCTTTGCATAGGCATAGAAGCTACAATGAATATATTCCCCACTCTTTCCAAAACCCGGCTTGGCAGGACTGTCTTTTGCCTCTTGGCATCAACCGTTTTTTGTAACGCCCAGAAATCATCGCCATCGAAAAACCCTCCCTCCTTGGAAGAAACCCGGACCATCGGGCGCGCGAACTCAGCACTCCTGGAAAAAAAACAAGCGATCAAAGCGGCGAACGGAAAACCATCTGCCAATCTCGCAGACTTCAAAAAGCATATTTCACCAATTCTCACCAAGACCTGTGTTCAGTGCCATGGCCCCAAAAAAGCCAAGGGCAAATTTCGGATCGATACCCTCGATCCCAATCTCATCGAGGGAGGTGATATCGATTGGTGGCTAGAGATTCTAGATGCCGTAAGCAATGACGAGATGCCTCCTGAAGATGCCGAGGTGAAACTCACCAGCGGAGAAACCAGCAAGGTCACAGAATGGTTAAGTTCTGAAATTCAGAAAGCTTCAACGGAGCGACGTCATGAGGGTGGTCATTCATCGTTCCGTCGTATGGCGCGATACGAATACGATTACGCGTTGCAAGATCTACTTGGACTCTCCTACTCACTCTCTGAAAACCTGCCTCCTGAAGCTGATTCGGAAAATGGATTCAAAAACAGCTCAGAAACGCTGCAAATGTCTGCAATGCAGTTTGAGACTTATCGTGAGATAGCGCTCAAAGCGCTTGAACACACCACCGTGGTGGGTGAGCAACCTAAGGTCACCGTCTATCAGCTTCCAAATTCAGACGAGGCTTCATCAAACCTTGATCGCGACCAAGTTAGCAAAACTCACATCCTCACCCAAAAAACAAAAAAAGGTCAGGCTCCTCCAGAAACCGTCATTTTTGACCAGAGGAATCGATCCGTGAAATTTAATCTGAGCAATCACCTGCCCGACCAAGGCACGATGCGCATCACTCTCCGGGCCGGACGCTCAACCATGAAGACTGATGAATTTGCGAGCCTCCGTTTTATTTTTAGCGCTCATACAAGCAACAATGCCAACTTTTCCGAGGTCATCAGCAAACGCGCGATTCCGGTGACAGGATCGCTGACTGACCCACAACTAATCCACCTAGATATTCCTCTCAGTGAAATCCAGCGAAACCCATTCCGAAACAACAAGGAAACATTCCCGAGACGCGATGAATTTCTAACCATTGAATGCCAGTCAAGAACACGGGGAAAGGAACCGCTCAGTATCACCATTGATTTTATCGAAATTAGCGCACCCTTTTTCGAACAATGGCCGCCCCAAACCCATCGTGATATTTTCTTTGCAAGCCCGAATAAAAACGAAGAGGTAGAATATGCTCGTGAGGTCTTAACTCGATTCATGGAACGAGCGTGGCGGCGCCCCGTAAGCTTAAATGAAGTGACTCCCTTCGTCACGTTGTTCATGAAATATCGCCCTGAGTTTTCGACGATGGAGGAAGCGATGATTGAGGTGCTGGCAACGGTCCTTGCAACACCAGAGTTTCTTTATCTGACACAAGGGGATTCCTCGACAATTAGCGAAACCGAATTAGCCAGCCGGCTTTCCTTTTTTCTTTGGTCCAGCATACCAGACAAAGAGCTTAGAGGGCTCGCGAAGAAAGGAAGACTGAGGAACCCCAGAGTTCTCAGGGCTCAGATCACACGGATGTTGGCCGATCCACGATCCGCACGCTTGTCGAGACACTTCGTTCAGCAATGGCTCGGTTTGGATGGACTAAAAAGCGTAGTTCATGTGACCGACAGCGCACTGATGGAAGCCATGCAAGAAGAGCCCATCGCCTTTTTCAAGTACGTCCTTAACAGCAACCGGAGCCTAATGGACTTCCTTCACTCGGACTACGCTGTGTTAAATGAACGGATGGCTGAACATTATCAAATTCGCGATATTTATGGCCCTCAATTCCGCAAAGTTCCAATTGAACCCAACACCAATCGCGGCGGAGTTCTGACAAATGCCGCAATCCTCACTATGAATTCCGACGGCAAGGATTCTCACCCACTCAAACGCGGAATCTGGATGCTTGAACGAATTCTCGATGACCCGCCACCGCCCGCGCCACCAAATGTTCCGGAGGTTGATTTGACCGATCCAAAAATCCTCGAGATGACGCTCAAGGAGCGGATCGAGGATCACCGCAATAAACCAGCCTGCATTTCATGCCATGCTAAAATCGACCCTTGGGGAATTGCCTTCGAAAACTATGACGCCTTGGGCGTCTACCGAACCAAAATCAAAAATGAACCAATTGATGCGACCTCAGCCTTGTTCAACAAACAAGAATTAGCTGGGATGGAAGGCCTAAAGCGCTATCTGCTGGCGGAGCGTCAGGACCAATTTGCGAGAGCAATGGTTCACAAAATGACCTCTTATGCCCTTGGGCGCCCACTAACTTTTAGTGACCATGCTGAAATCGAAGCCCTGACAGTTCAATTTCGAAAAAAAGAAGATCGTCTAGGTGATTTGATACACTTGATCATTTGTAGCAGTATCTTTAATTCTAACTAGTGACCAAAGGCCGGATGACAACCAAACCCGCTGACATGAATCGCCGAATTTTTCTTCGAGGAACAGGCATTGCCCTTGGCTTACCGTGGCTAGAGACCTTTGCAGCAGATGACTCAAATCCGGACCCTGCTCCCAAACGCTTTCTTAGTGTTTATCATCCCGATGGGGTCGGTCTTCCAGTCAAAGATGATCCAGCTTGGAAGGATTGGAGTTGGTTTCCCCGGGGTGGCGAAAGGAATTTTAAGCTCACCAAAGTGCTCGATGTGCTCGAGCCCTTGCGGAAGGAAATCACGATCTACTCGGGACTCTCCCATCCGGCAGCTAGGACGGTTCACGGTCATTCCAATGCCGACCAATATCTGACCGGCGCAGACATAGGCGGACATGGACCCTACAAAAACTCGATTTCAATTGACCAAGTTTATGCCGAACAAATAGGACGATTCACACGTCATTCCTCGTTGGTAATGTCAACTAATGGAGGGGTGGGCGGCCCAAGAGGAGCCCAGACCCAATCCTACAATCGGAGCGGACGGCCCATCCCTGCCTTGAATCACCCTAAGCAGATTTTTGACATGCTCTTTGTCACAAGCGGCAAAGAAGCAGCGGCGAAATTGGCCCGAAGCAAAAGCGCTCTAGATCTTCTTATTGCTAACACCCGTTCGTTGGGACGGAAACTCTCTCGACACGATCAAGGAACCCTAGAGCAGTATCTTGATGCGGTTCGCGATACTGAAGTGAAGTTAGAGAAAGCCCGGCAATGGATCGATACCCCAATTCCCAAGGTAGACACCAGGAACCTAACTCTGGAAGCCGGACCCAAGGAAGCACAGCTTTACTTCGAGACGATGTATGAGCTAATTTATCTCTCCTTCCTGAGTGATTCGACCCGCGTTGCAACCTTCCAGCTGGGTCGCGAAAATGGGGGCGGACCTCATAACCTTCTGTCAACGGCTGTTGGCTTGGGAAATGCCCATGCCCTAACACACGCCGTCAAAAAGCCCAAAGGCTGGGAGAATCTTGGAACCTACAACCGCTACCAAGCAGAAGAATTTGGTCGTTTCATCCAGAAGCTGAAGGATACAAAAGAGCCGAACGGGCAAGGAAACATCCTCGACAACACCTTTGCAATGCATGGTTCCGCATCGAGCAGTTTCCACCTTTCCCGAAACTACCCTATCATATCTGCAGGCGGAAAAAACCTAGGCTTCGAGAATGGTCGCTATCTCAAATTCGGAAAAGGCAATGAGGACAACCAAGCCGGCGCCGGAATTGTGAGCGACAGCGGATGGCGAGGGAAGGTAGAGATTGAAGAACTCCCACTCTCCAAACTCTTTATCACCATCTTGCAGAGACTCGGGGTAGAGGCGAATTCCTTTGCAGGAACTACCGGCACTCTAGAGCGGGTGTAAATCCGGAATCCACCCTCCACCTCGAACTTTTCGACTAAGCCAGCTTGTAATGGTCAGCCCATTCCTTTCGTGGCGTAGGGCCAGAAAGAAGCGTATTAGCAACCTTGTTACCGATAAACTTTTGGGTCTTGCGATCAAAATTCAGGTCGGTGTTAAGATATTCCGCAATCATGCCTAGATTCAAAACTTGAGTAAGTGCTCCTGACACACTGAAAGGAGATTCAGTTTTACCATGACCCATACATGCTTGGGTAAAGGACTCCATATGATCGTTTGCGGGCCCTTTATTGTTCAGAGCTTCCTTAAGATCATCATGCTTGCTAGCCGAGATCAATTTGGACGATCCACTGTGGGAATTCCGATGGACTAGATAGTCCTCTTGCTTGCGATGAAGGAGAGTCCCAGCCCCGCCAAGCCCTGGAGCTTTCTTTCCTCCGAGATATTTTTTATCGATTGATGATGCGTGATCGCCTCCGGCCTTCCAAACAACATGTACCGCCGGCTTGTTCTTACCACGAGACGGGAAGTCCAACTCAATATGCGAGCTTAGTGGAAAGCTGATCTTGTTATAGTCGCCGAGTGCCTTAGGCGAGATTTTAGTAGGCAGCCCAAGATCAAGATAGTGGTGGATAAAGTCGATGATGTGGCATCCCCAGTCTCCGAACATGCCGCCACCGTAAAGATGGAATCCACGCCAATCGAAGGGATGAAACATCGAGCTGAACTCCTTCATCTCCTGCGGCCCACACCAGAGATCCCACGACTTTAACGACTCAGGAATGGGCTGAGCTTCGGGATAACCCTTGATTCGTTTTTTCTTGTCCATGAACCAAAGCGAAGAACTTTTCCAAGCCTCAACCTTCACGACATCGTTAACCACTCCACCTGCAAGCATGCGCTTAAATTGCTCCGATCCACCTGAGGTATGGCCCTGGTTTCCCATCTGGGTCACCACTTTGAATTTCTTCTCACCTCGCATGAGTATCGCTGCCTCCTCAAAGGTATGAGTCAGCGGCTTCTCAACATAGACGTGCTTACCCAATGACATCGCCTGAATGGCCGCAGTAAAGTGAGTATGATCGGGAGTTGCCACAGAGACCGCGTCAATATCTCCACCCATCTGATCGAACATCTCACGGAAGTCGTGGAAAAGCTTAGCTTTCGGGTTCCCCTTGATGATTCCAGCCGCCCGATTGTGGTCAACATCACAAATCGCAACCGGGAGAGCGTTACCTTTCCGGCATATTCCTGAAACTACGCCAGATCCTCTTCCTCCTGCTCCAATACACCCTAAGTTGATCCGCTGACTCGGAGGGCGTTGCGGGTTATTCTGGGCCCTTGCGCTCGTGAGATAGGCAGGAATAAAAGTAAATCCAAATGCTGACGATGTCGCCTGGGTGAGGAATTTACGACGAGTGGACTTAGAATGTATTTGCTGGGTCTTCATAATATTTTTTGGGACTGTCTTAAAGGTGTTCTGGATCAAGGATGACATGCTTTACACCTTTGCGATGGTATGTGTAGGTGATGTGAATCTTTCCATCTTGGGTCTGGATCACTGCGGGATATGAATACTCTACCGAGCGATCGGAATTTTCAGCCTGTGAGGTCTTTTCAAGAGTCACGACAGGCGACCACATCATACCTTCTTCAGAAATTGCAACATTAAGCATACGCCGACCAGGCACTGCAGACTTCCGCGTCGTATGATTGTAGACAATGAGATGTCTGCCATCAGCTAGAGTCAATGCGTCTGTCCCTGCATTCGGATTCGGCAAAGAACTCGCAACCATCGGTCTCCATGTTTTGCCGCCGTCTGAAGACCAGCTCTGGGTAACTACATTCTGGCGGCTTCGGCATAAGATCTGAAGGCCCCCATTTTTTGGAGTTAAAAGACTGGGCTGGATGGCATCGAACTCTACTCCATCGTTGATCGGCCCGATGACTTCCCATGTTTTTCCGAGATCACGAGTCATCTCAAAGTGCACTCGCCACTTGTCTCCCTTTTCGCTGCTGGAAGGGCAGAGAATCAATCCATCTTGAAGCTCAAGCGGTTTGTTTTTCACGGGGCCAAGAAGGTGCCCGATCAGCGGGTTCTCCCCAAGCTTAGTAGGCCACGACCAGGTTTTACCATGATCGGTCGAGGTCGTCATCATCCCCCACCAAGAACTAGGACTGGGGCCAACTTTATAAAAAAGGACAAGAGGACCATTCTCAGGCTGAAAAAGCACCGGATTCCAACAAGGATATCGTTTCGTGCGGCTTTGTACCCCGTTCACAACCTCTACAGGAACACTCCACTTCCCGTTTCCATATCGGGAGATCCAAATCCCGACATCCCGATGGCCCTCATGAGTGCCCCCAAACCAAGCCGCCACCAATCCTCCACGTGTCTCGACGATTGTGGAAGCATGGCAGGACGAAGTTGGTCTTTTAGAGAGGGAAAAGATCTGACGCGCCTGCAATAACGGGCCCTTCCCCACCTTTGAAACAGGTGGAATCAATTCTTGGCAAATCGCCAGCGGGCAAAAAATGATCGCCAGGAAAAGAAAGAAAGTTTGTTGTGTCCTCATACGATTTTGGCAGCTTGCCTTTTTACATTCTGACCAACAAGTCAGAATCATGATCTCTGGATATAAGCTTATCAGGATTCTGATTCTCAACAAAATCCGTCGCTTTTTTCCAAACATAAAAGCATCACGAAGTGGATAGACCCCCTTTCGCTTTCTAATCCAACTGTTCACCGGAAACCTTGCTGAAAAAGAGAAAATTTCCATCGCTTTCATTCACCCAAACAGTGTTTAGTCCCCGAGTTACCCATGCTCAGATTTTTCATCTTATCTCTATTTTTACTGCTTCAGGTTGAGGGTTCTCAAAGGCCAAATGTTGTCCTCATTATCTGCGATGATCTCAACGATTACGTAGAAACGCTTGGGGGACATCCTCAGGCTAAAACACCCCATATGAGGCGTCTTATGGAGCGTGGAGTCTCGTTCACTCAAGCCCACTGCAACATTCCAATCTGCAACCCTTCAAGAGCCAGTTTTATCACGGGCCTATATCCTCACACCTCACAGCTCTACGGCTTTGAAAAGTGGCGAGATAACGAGATCACCAAGAACTCGAGAACCTTGATGGACCACTTCCGAAAGAATGGCTACCACACCCTCGGAACAGGGAAAATCATGCACAATGGCGAACGCCAAGAGTGGATTCACTACCAGAATGATGCGGACTACAGCCCCCTCGCCCACCGTGAGGGAAAAAATATTGCGCACCCTGATATCCCTGCTCCATTCCGCGACGAGTTCGAAGCCATCGATGGTTCATTTGGACCACTGCGAAAGGTGAAGGCTCCCTTTTCTTGGAAATCCGGAAACTGGAAGCGCATGAAAGATTTTCGCTACGAATCAGAGGACGATCGCGATCTCACTGCCGATGAACTCAATGGAAAATGGGCTGTCGAAAATCTTAAAAAACTTGCCACCACGGATAAGCCCTTCCTCATGGGAGTTGGATTCATTCGTCCACACACTCCACTCATTGTCCCCCAAAAATATTTTGACCTCTTCCCGCTCGAATCCATCGAGCTTCCCGTCATAAAAAGAGGAGACGTTGAGGACACCTTTAAACAAACCGTCAGTTCTGTGGAAGATGACCGAAGCGGTGATCGAGGATCAAAAATTTATGACACCCTCATTACTTCTTACGGCGGAAAGCGCGAACTCGCTCTCAAGAAATTTATTCAAGCCTACCTCGCTTCAGTTACCTCTGTCGATGACCTGATTGGCGATATTCTTGATACGATCGAAGGCTCACCTCTCAACGATAATACAATCGTCATTTTAACCTCAGACCACGGATGGGAGATGGGTGAAAAAGATTACCTCTATAAAAACTCTCTCTGGCAAGAAAGCACACGAGTTCCTCTTGTAATAGCTGGTCCGAATTTAGCTCAGGCCAAAACGTGCCAAAAACCAGTCAGCCTCATCGACCTTTACCCCACCCTCATTGATCTTTGCGGACTCTCAAAAGAAACAAAAAAATCCGCGAAAGGTCGACCACTTGACGGATATTCACTCAAGCCGCTTTTGCTAAATCCAACTGGGAAATGGTCTGGGCCAGATGCCGTCCTCACTGCCATGTATAAATGGGCAAACTACTACGACCCCGCAAAGCAAAACTATGCTCTCCGCGATCAAAATTGGCGCTATATTCGATACGAAAATGGCAAAGAAGAGCTCTATCAAGTCAAAAACGACCCCCATGAATGGCACAATCTCGCCCTTAATCCCGATCACCAAGAAACTCTAAAAGCTTATCGAAAAGCGTTACTCGCAAAAATTCCTGCCTCCATCCCCCCGCCCAAGCCCACCAAGAAAGATGCCGAGATTTGGAAAGATCGTTATTTCAAAAAGCATCCAAGTGCTGATGCCGATCAAGATGGGAAACTCACTTGGTCCGAACTGCAAGCCCACAAAAAATCTCAACTTATAAAGTAGATTATCTATGAAGGTCTTCTTCGCCCTCTTCTCTCTAACCGTGGCTGTTATAGGCCAAGATAAACCCAACTTGATTGTCATCATGACAGACGACATGGGTTATGCTGACGTGGGATTTAATGGGTGCAAGGATATCCCTACACCACACATCGACTCGATTGCTTCCAATGGGGTCAGGTTCACCTCAGGCTATGTCGCCTATTCGGTTTGTGGCCCGAGCCGTGCCGCTTTCATAACCGGCCGATACGGACAACGATTCGGCTTCGAGCGAAACCCACAGTATCGCACTCAGGACGAAAATATGGGACTCCCATTGGACGAAGATACGATCGCTTCAGCCCTTCGGAAAGTGGGCTATTATTCCGGGGTGATTGGGAAATGGCATCTTGGTGCGACAAAAAAACACCACCCTCTGAAGCGGGGTTTTCAAGAGTTTTACGGGCACCTTGGAGGGGGGCATCAATACATGCCCGAGATGCTTAATATCGAAGATAG
>ERZ1048686.1101-NODE-1101-length-22096-cov-14.283063_pt1 | contig 22096 bp, 21 predicted proteins | sample MGYA00383099_ERZ1048686 | MGnify/ENA primary metagenome ERZ1048686 (study PRJEB29581, sample SAMEA5548369) | metagenome | biome: marine; feature: coastal; material: water | depth 25 m | study: Short-term variability in the microbial, nano- and picoplankton... | reverse complement strand
ACGTCGTCGTACCAGCTTCCTAAACAATCGACTTCGCAGCGCACACAAGTGCGTGGAAAAGGGACCCAGCAGATGATCGTGGACCTAGGACTGATATTCGGTCTCCGTGGTGCAATACAAAGCAGCCAACCTGTTCTATTCTGGTGCGGTTGGCATCGCCTGCATTCATCTGACGAATAGGAAGTGCACACAACCGTTCGAACATATCGTTTAGGCGATCGCCCGACACATCAAACTGTGCCCATCCGCCTGATTGCTCGGTCACGCTTGCATGGCCTTCCGCAAGTTTGCTTAGATCAGACGCAACAAGTTCATGGGTCTTCATAGGAGCCGAAATCATCCATTGGTCTTGCCCTGTCCAAAAACAGTTCATACCAGACGACACCGTCATTTTATTCGGACCGGGAGCTTCGCACCCAGTAAACGATTTAAGCATCGTGGCCGTGTGGTCTTCGCCACCGAGACGAGCTGATATCGACGCCAAAGCCGTGAATGGAACTTCTGATACGGTCATTTTACCAATCGTTTCAGAGGCAGGGTTCGCGCCGCCGAGCGATGTTGATGCTGTTAGATTATGCACGAAGCCGTTCTCCCTCAGGGTCAACGAAGTGTGCGCTGACGATTTCTACTTTCGTCTCGATACCAGTGAGAGGGCTAACAAGCCGCATAGTTTCACCTTTTCGTTCAGCACCGTTTTTCAGAAAGCCGATGCCGATCTGGTGCCCGAGAATAGGCGAATAGCAAGCGGACGTAATGTAACCCTGATCGTTGACCGCATCCACGGGGCCAGTCGCATTCATAAGATGAGCACCAGCAGGTACAGGATCACTCGGGTTAACTGGCTTAAAGCCAACTTGGACCATTGCATCATCGGTATTCATGCCCGGACGCTCGGACAAGGTTGAACCGATACTGTCTTTCTTTTTGGACACCATGCGCCCCATTCCTAGGTTCAGCGCAGAGGTTGTTCCATTAAGCTCATTGCCTGCAGCGTGGCCCTTTTCGATCCGCATGACACCCAATGCTTCTGTGCCGTAGGGGGTCACATCAAACTCTTCGCCTGCTTCCATGATTTTACGCATCAAAGCGTCACCATAATGCGTTGGCACCGCGATTTCATAGGCAAGCTCTCCGCTAAAGGAAATCCGGAACAGGCGGGCACGCAGACCACCACAAACGGTGATTTCACCACAGCCCATGAAGGGGAAACCTTCGTTTGAGATGTCGAATTCTGGGTCCACGATTTTTCGCAGTAGGCTGCGAGAGTTTGGACCAGCAACGGCATATTGAGCCCAAGCTTCGGTGGTTGAGATTAGCTGCACGTCCAAATCTGGGAACAGACATTGGCTAACAAATTCCATATGGCGATAAACGCCCAATGCGTTAGCTGTTGTTGTCGTGACCACAAAGTGATCCTCGGCCAAACGTGCGGCCGTACCGTCATCCATTGCAATACCGTCTTCACGCAACATCAGGCCGTAGCGCGTTTTACCGACAGCAAGTTTTGCGAATGCGTTACAGTATATTTTATTGAGGAACGTTGCTGCATCAGCACCCTGAACATCAACCTTACCAAGCGTCGTTACGTCACAAACGCCGACCGAACTGCGTGTCGCAAGAACTTCGCGGTCAACGCTTTCTCTCCAATGGGTTTCTCCGGTTCTCGGGAACCACTGCGCACGCATCCAGTTGCCCACTTCAACGAATACCGCACCTTGTTCTTCCGCCCATTTGTGGCTTGGTGTCAGACGGGTAGGGTGGAAGTCCTTACCCCGCGCACGACCAGCAAGAACGCCAATAGCCGTAGGAGTATAAGGAGGACGGAAGATTGTCGTGCCAGTCTCAGGGATGGTTTTGCCGGTCATTTCGGCCATTACAGCCAAACCGCCCATGTTTGAGGTCTTGCCCTGATCTGTCGCCATGCCGAGCGTTGTGTAACGCTTGAGGTGTTCAACCGAAACGTAGCCTTCGCGATGTGAAAGTTTGACGTCCTTCACTGTCACATCGTTTTGCTGATCAATCCAAGCACGTCCTTTGCCGGATTTTACGTACCAGAAAGGCGAAAGCTCAACAGGAGCGTCTTCTGCGGACGCTAAATCTGAAGTGGCGCCAGACATGCCGATGTTTTGCAAGGCCGCCAAAGCACTCTCTTGACCAGACGCCAAAGCACCGGCTGTAGATAGATCGCCATTCGCCGCGCCCGACACTTGCATACCAATCGGCAACGACCCACCCGGAACGAACGCAGCAAGCTTTTCATTCCATGTTGGGCGCCCACGTTGGTGACATGTCAGGTGAACATTGGGGTTCCAACCGCCACTAACGCCAATGGCCCCACAATGAATGGGGCGCTGAGAACCGTTTGGCATTTGAACAATAGCCTGCGTAACGCCTAATCGTCCTTTAGAATCAATAACCTGCGCGCCCTTGAGAACGTCGTAGTCATCACTGTCAGGCGCGTTTTCGCGAGTATCGACCACCGCGGCAATTTTCACGCCTTTTGCGTGAAGGTCTGCCGCTGTGCAGTGCCCATCATTGTTGTTGGTGAAGATCGTGACGCTTTTGGCAGCAGTCACACCCCAGCGGTTTGCATATGAACGCATCGCCGACGCAAGCATTATGCCGGGCCGGTCGTTGTTTTCAAATGCAATCGGGCGCTCAATGGCGCCAGCCGCAACAATGGATTGCTTGGAATAAATACGCCACAAGATCTGACGCGGCTGATCTTTAGCCGAGGTCGCCAAGTGATCTGTCACGCGTTCAACAGCGCCGAAAATGCCGTGATCAAATGCACCGATAATAGTTGTACGCAGCATAAGGCGGACATTTGGCATCGCGGCCAATTCTGCGATGGTTTTGGCAGCCCAGTCCGAACCAGCCTGATCACCAATCGTGATTGTTTCGCTGTTCAAGCGACCACCGTAGGAAAAGTCTTCTTCCGCTAGGATGACTTCTGCACCGGCTCGCGCAGCAGTTAAGGCAGCAATTAGCCCAGAAGGGCCTGAGCCGATGACAAGTAGATCGCAATGCAAAAAGCCTTTGTCGTAGACGTCTGGATCATCCTCAAAAGACAATGAACCAAGTCCAGCCGCTTTGCGAATGATCGGTTCATAAAGCTTTTCCCAGAATGCTTTGGGCCACATGAAAGTTTTGTAATAGAAACCCGCAGTCAAAAAATTAGAAAAGCGGTCGTTGATTGCCAAGAGGTCATGCTTCAATGAGCCCATATAGTTTTGGCTCTTGGCTTCAAGACCATCAAACAGCTCAGCAACAGTCGCGCGTGTGTTGGGTTCCTGACGCGCACCACTGCGTAATTCGACCAGTGCGTTTGGTTCCTCGGATCCTGCAGTTAACACGCCACGTGGGCGGTGATACTTAAACGAACGCCCCATGAGGCGTACGTCATTGGCCAGCAAAGCTGACGCCAGCGTGTCGCCTTGGTAACCTGAATACGACTTGCCATCGAAAGAAAAGCTAAGCGGCTTTTCACGATCAATCTGTCCGCCTGAAAGTCGGTTTTGTTGGGTCATTTGCTGCGTCCCCGTGCTCGGGCGACATCGCGAGCCATTTCTACGGCTGTGATCTCGTGTGTTGTTGTATCGCGGGTGACAACCAACCAAGACCGGTCGCCTGCTTCGTGAAACCAAAGCTCCCGGTGCAGGCCAGCAGGGTTGTCCCTCAAGTATTGGTATTCATAGAATTCGGATGCCGCAGTTTCTGACTGCCAGTCTGGTCGGTCGATCAGCGACGCATCACCAAGATAGGTAAATTCAGCAGAGTCTCGCGGACCTAAAAGCGGATGTACAATAATCATCAGTGCAAATTGGGCTGAGCGCCCATCCCTTTTTCGTCGATCATCCGACCTTTTTCAAAGCGGTCGAACCGATAGGCAGTCGCCGTTTCATGCGGGGTGTCTGTCGCCAATAGATGCGCGTAGGCATAGCCGGAAGCAGGGGTCGCTTTAAATCCGCCGTAACACCAGCCACCATTGAAATAGAGACCTTCAATATGTGTGCGGTCAATGATCGGCGATCCATCCATCGACATATCCATGAGACCACCCCAAGTTCGCAACAATCTAGCGCGTCCCATCATCGGGAATATGGCCATGCCACCCTCACAGACATCTTCAACAACGGGCAAATTTCCGCGCTGAGCGTATGAGTTATACCCATCTAGGTCGCCACCAAAGACGAGGCCGCCTTTGTCAGATTGACTGCAATAGAAGTGGCCAGCGCCAAAGGTGATTACGCCCGGAAGAACCGGTTTTAATCCCTCAGAAACAAAGGCTTGGAGGACATGTGTTTCCATCGGCAGGCGCATATCGACCTTGGACATCAATCGTCCAGATGAACCAGCAACCGCGCAACCGACTTTCTTCGCTCCTATGAAACCTCTAGAAGTTTCAACACCAAGGCACTTGCCATTTTCGACCTTAAAGCCAGTGACTTCGCAGTTCTGAATGATGTCGACGCCCAGCAAATCGGCGCCCCGCGCATAACCCCAGGCAACCGCATCGTGTCGAACCGTGCCCCCACGGTGTTGTGCCAAACCACCCTTGATCGGGAAGCGCGCGTCTTCAGTATTGAGGAACGGGTAGCGCTTCTTAATCTGTGCGGTGCTAAGCATCTCCGCATCAGCTCCGTTGAGGATCATTGCGTTACCACGTCGCGTAAACGCATCTCGCTGAGCATCAGAATGGATAAGGTTCAGAATTCCACGCTGAGAGACCATCGCGTTGAAGTTCAAATCCTGCTCAAGATTTTCCCAAAGTTTCAGCGAAAACTCGTAAAAAGGCTCGTTTCCGTCCAAAAGATAATTTGATCTGATGATCGTCGTGTTACGGCCAACGTTTCCGCCACCAATCCAGCTTTTCTCAAGGACCGCAATTTTCTTTTGCTTGAACTGTTTTGCCAAATAGTAGGCCGTAGCCAAACCGTGCCCACCACCGCCAATAATCACGATGTCATAATTTGCTTGGGGCTCAGGATCCCTCCAGGCTGGTTTCCAGCCCTTATGACCCGTTAGTGACTCTTTAAGTATTTTTAGTCCGCTGTATCGCATACTGAATCCTCTTGCATACAACACACACCAATGGGTCTGGTTCCAATAGTCTGAAAACGGACATTCAAGTTATGTAACCCGACCGAATGTCGGAAATCATGACGATTGAGGTTTTAGCCCGGAAGTAGTCGCGTACGTGAATTTTTTGGAGCAAATCCGCGGCGCGAGCAAACTATTCTGCCACACCAAGCGTGATTAATAAGGTGCGACGGGCGTTGCCTTGGCTGCTACTCTATCAATCATCGTCACTGCGCTTCTTGAAATGACAGTATTTAGGGAGACTTAATGACTAATTCACGATCAGCGTTGACGGTTTTGATAATATCGATCAGCTTCACAACCTCGTCTTGCCGAGGGGTTTACCCGGGTCTTGAAGAAAGGGTTTCACAAGAGTGGGCTGCCGAAGACACTGCTGAAATCTGCCATTACCTCTATTGGCCAATTCCTGATCCGACAGCGTCGAAGGATCTAAAGCTCTTAGATTATTCAATCATGCAGGCAGAACTGGATAAAAGAGGTGTCCATTGTCTAGAGCTGTTTGCTGACAATGAGATGTACGAGTGGCAATCGATGCTTGAGAAACTATTAGATTAACCGTTCCAAGTGCGAACGTCGCCGCAATCCATATGGACGAAGTTGGATCCGTAGTAACGACCAACGCCACCAGCGCTGCATGATGAAGCAGCTTTAGCCATTTGCTTAACCGAACGTGAACCAAGACGCAGATCCGCGGCTTGCCCCTTTATATGAAGAGAGTTTTTCGCGACGTTTCTAGATTGGCGCCGAAGCATCGCATTGGTTGCTGCGCTGCGGTACCCTGAAAGAAGCATGTAGGGTTCAGTTGTACCCATGATATTGTGCGAAGCCGCCATGATATCGATGGTGCGCGTATCAATGCGCTTTGTTTGCCCATTGCGCCAGTCGCGCATCAGATAATTGATCTCGGACAGGGCATCGGTGATATATTCACCATCGATCCAATAAATCGTGTCAATGCGCTCACCGGTCTTCTGGGAATACATTGAAATACGGCGGATGTCGCCCGCACCACGGAGAAAACCTGCCGCGTTCGAAAACGTCGGTGCCGCCGTGAATGCGGTAGCTGCGAAAGCTTTTAGAAGGCCTCGCCGGGTAAACCCGTTGCTCGTCGTCATAGACTGTCAGTCCCGTCCTCTGTGCCCCGGTTTTTAATACCGATGACAATTCTACATCCCCAGATGCACGCGCTTTATGTCACAAGAGACGATTTCAGAAAAGCGTTTCGTTTCGAAATTTCAAAAAATCTGTTTCCATTGGCGACATTTCGCCGGAACTTTGGTGTTCTTTTGGCAGACTTTCTGCATCTTGGGACAGCGCAATGGTGCCCGTATACATCGTCACAAAAGAGATATTGCATTTGTCGTATTTGTGAATGGACAATTCTTTTGGAATTGCGTTCATACCGTATGAGTAAACAAATAAAGGTCTAAACGGGTCTTAACCATGGTAATGTGCTTCGGTAGAGGCTTCGTCCTTAGTTCTGTTATTTCGGCTTTTTTAGCCGTTGGTGTTTCAACTGCAAACGCGGCCGACTTCACCTCTGCTACGTATCGCCTCGCCGTCGCTGAAGCCGCGCAAGAAGACAAAGACATTGCGTCATTCTACCGTGATTACAGCTATCAACCGCTTTGGACTGGCCGTAATCGCGAGGATCGAGAGCGGCGCACGGCCTTTTTGAATTTTCTTGAGACTTCGGATTTCCACGGATTACCGCGCTCAAAGTACGGTATTGAAAGTCTCGAGGCACAACTAAAATCCGCAAGGACGCAAGCAGATTTGGCTGATATTGAAGTCGAGTTTTCAAAGGCGTTTTTGACATTCGCCCGTGACATTCAGACAGGCGTCTTGATCCCAAAGGAAGTAGACGAAGACATTGCGCGAAAGGTTCCTTATCGCAAACGGGTTAGCTATCTAACCTCGCTCGCTGAAAGCACGCCATCTGCATATTTCCGCGCACTTGCACCTACTAGTGCAGAATACGTTCGTCTTGCCTCAGAGAAGTATCGACTACGCGAGATACTAAACGGTGGCGATTGGGGGCCCGATGTCCCAAGTGGTGATCTCATGGGGCAGGGTGCCCGTGACGAGCGTGTACCCTATATACGTAATCGTCTGATTGTGATGGGTTACCTGGATCGTAGCTTTGGCAATCACTTCGACACAGGTGTTGAAACAGCGATCGTTGAGTTTCAGGAAGATCATGGATTGAAGGCTGACGGCATCGTTGGTCCTTCAACGGTGGAAATGCTGAACCTGTCTGCTGAGGATCGGTTAAAATCCGTCATGGTTGCAATGGAACGTGAGCGTTGGACAAACATGGAGCGCGGCGAGCGCCACGTGCTGGTTAATCTCACTGATTTTACGGCCAAGATTTATGACGCTGGCGAAATTACTTTCCAGACCAGGTCTGTTGTTGGGCATCCAGATGAAGAACGTCGTAGCCCTGAGTTCTCGGACAAGATTGAACATATGGTTGTTAACCCGACGTGGAATGTCCCTCGGTCCATCGCAACCAAGGAATACCTACCGTTGCTTAAAGAGGATCGGTTCGCGCTTGATTACCTGAACCTTCTAGATCCTGAGGGCATCATCATTGATCGGCAAGCCGTTGATTTCACCGAATTTACCGAAGAAGACTTTCCGTTCGACATGAAGCAACCTCCGTCGAATTCGAATGCGTTGGGCCTTGTGAAATTCATGTTCCCAAACAGGTACAATATTTATTTGCACGATACGCCGGCAAAAAGCCTATTTGTGCAAGAGCGTCGTGCATTTAGTCATGGATGTATACGTCTTCAGGACCCGTTTGAGTTCGCATATGCGTTGCTGGCTGTGCAGTCAGAGGACCCTCAGCTTGAGTTTCTTGAAACATTGGCAACTGGCGCAGAGTCAATTCTGGCACTGCAAAGCCATGTTCCAGTTCACATCATCTATCGCACTGCGGTGGGCAGCGCGGACGGACGCATGCAGTATCGCCGCGATGTTTATGGTCGCGACGCGAAAATATGGGATGCGCTTGAGCAAGCAGGGGTGGCACTGATGGGGCAAGAAAGCTAAACCTTTGCCTAAGACGGCAAAAGGATCACCCGATGGGTTTCTCAGTTCAAGACATAGCAAATTCAATTGGTGTTGAAGCTGTTGGAGACACTTCGATCATAGTCGAGGGTGTAACCGAACCCACGCTGGCCAATGCCAATCAAATTGCTTTGGCAATGGATCCCAAATACGCCACAGATATTTCGCAAGGCTCTGCACGTGTAGCGATGCTCTGGCAGGGTGCTAACTGGCAGGAAATGGGGCTAGAGGCCGCTCTTTTGCCCTCCCGCCCAAGGTTCGCACTATCTGGCCTTTCCGTGCTGATGGACAAGGGGCAAAGTTTCCACAGTGGTATCCATCCTACCGCAATCATAGATGAAACTGCGGAATTGGATCACTCAGTAAGTGTTGGGGCCTATTCAATCGTGGGTGCTGGGGCATCTATTGGCCCAAACTCGATTATCGGCCCTCAGGTCTACGTTGGAACGAACAGCAAAATTGGCGCTGATTGTTTGCTTCGCGAAGGGACAAAGATTGGCGCGGATGTGCACATCGGTAACCGATTTATTTCGCAACAAAACGTGTCGGTAGGCGGCGACGGATTTTCGTTCGTAACACCTGAAAAGTCGGCTGTAGAAGAGATACGCGGAAGTCTTGGGAGTGATGTTAGTGCCAAGGGTCAGGCTTGGGCCCGCATCCACTCATTGGCTGGTGTCGAAATTGGTGATGATGTTGAACTTGGATCGGGTACGTGCGTCGACCGAGGCACTGTAAAACCGACCCGCATTGGAAATGGTGTCAAAGCCGATAGCCTTGTGCAGGTTGGCCACAACGTGACGATTGGTGACCATTGTCTTTTATGTGCGCAAGCCGGCGTTGCTGGTTCTACAGTTCTGGGGGATTTCGTCGTTCTCGGGGGACAATCTGGCGTCGCAGACAACGTAACCGTTGGCGACGGAGTTATTGCAGGAGGAGGCACCAAGATCCTTTCAAATGTTCCTGCAGGTCGGGCAGTCCTCGGTTATCCAGCTGTGAAAATGGACAACCAAGTTGAAATCTACAAAGCACTCAGACGCTTACCACGACTAATGCGCGACTTCGATGCATTAAAGAAATCTGTTTTCAATGGCAGCAAGACCAAGTAAATCACGCTCGCGCGCACTAGAGAGGAACGGGTCTATGACTGTGAAAGACCGGATTGTCGAAATCATCGCCGAACAAGCTGTTCTTGAGGTGTCTGACGTGTCTATGGAAAACACTCTTGAGGACCTCGGAATTGACAGTCTAGGTTTGGTTGAAAGCATCTTTGCCATCGAGGAAGCGTTCGACATCCAAGTACCGTTCAATGCGAATGACCCGACTGAAAGTGAGTTCGATATCTCTTCGGTAGCATCCATCGTCAAGGCGGTCGAAGAATTGGTGAAGGCCCAGTCGTGAAACGCGTTGTCATAACCGGTGCGGGCACAATCAACTCGCTCGGCAAATCCGTCGCTCAGACTATGGAAGCGATGCGTGAAGGTCGTTGTGGCATTGGTGAGCTAGAGTTTCGCGATGTTGAGCGCCTTTCGACCAGAATTGGCGGGCAGGTCAAAGAATACAACGCCGAAGACCACTTTAACCGTCAGCAAATCTCGCTCTACGACCGTTTTACGCAATTCACGCTCTTGGCGGCAAGTGAGGCCATTGGTCAATCTGGTTTGACCTTTGCCGGTGAATTGGCTGCAAAAGCAGGTGTTGTATTGGGAACTGCAGGGGGCGGTGTCTCGACTTGGGACGATAACTATCGCGCGGTTTATGAAGACGGCAAGAACAGGGTTCACCCTTTTGTTGTTCCAAAACTGATGAACAACGCTGCCGCAAGCCACGTTAGCATGGCGTATAACCTGAAGGGCCCTTCTTTCACCGTTTCAACTGCTTGTGCTTCATCAAACCACGCAATGTCACAAGCGTTTCAAATGGTTCGCACAGGTATATCGCCTGTGATGATAACGGGCGGATCAGAATCCATGCTGTGTTTTGGCGGGGTCAAAGCGTGGGAAGGGCTTAGAGTCATGTCTCGCGATGCCTGTCGTCCCTTTAGCGCCAATCGAAACGGCATGGTTCAAGGCGAGGGTGCTGGATTATTCGTATTCGAAGAGTATGAACACGCGCGCGCGCGTGGAGCTGATATTCTGGTTGAGGTTGTGGGCTTTGCAATGACCTCTGACGCGTCCGACATTGTGATGCCCAGCAAGCAGGGCGCAGCAAGGGCCATCAAGGGGGCTTTGAATGATGCAGGGCTCAATGGCTCAGAAGTTGGCTATGTCAACGCACATGGCACGGGAACGGCCGCTAATGATCGTACCGAATGCGCGGCCGTGGCTGACGCTTTTGGAGCACACGCCGACAAGCTGATGTTGTCGTCAACGAAGTCGATGCATGGCCATCTGATCGGAGCGACGGGTGCTGTTGAATTACTGGCATGCATAATGGCGTTGCGCGACGGTATTATTGCCCCAACAATTGGTTATGAAGAACCTGACCCTGATTGCGCACTAGACGTTGTGCCAAACGAGGCGCGGGAGGCCAAAGTCGACGTTGCCTTAAGCAACGCCTTTGCATTTGGTGGTCTTAATGCAGTGTTGGCGCTCAAGAAAGTTTAGTTAGCGTGAGTTGGCGTCTACAACCGCCTTGTAGCCAGATGTGAACCCGCTGAGCGAGATTTCAACCACCACAGGCTCTCGGTTTCCGAGGTACGGAACCGTAGCCATTTTTGCCGAAGACCCATCCTGTAGCCATTTTAATTCGACCGCTGTGAAGCCTAGGCGAGCGTGGCACCCAACCGAGTCACAATATGTGAAAGGGTAGGCCTTTGCCTGCTTGTCGTCGATCTTCAGCTTCACACCTTCAGACAGAGCAGTCTCAAGCGGTACCGTGACATTGGCCCCAGCAACTGCCGCAGAATCTGTGTTGGTCAAATTGAAAAAGGATATTTGGGCAACTGTTCCACCATTCGCGCCTGTCAGCAATTGATGGAGTTGGCAAAAATCTTGGGCGTCTAGGTCCTTTTGACAGCGCAGTTTCCAATCCGTAAAAGTTTCGCGGAAATAGAGATCACCGTCGGCCAAATCTTCGTATGTTATTGTTGGTTCTGTGGGTGCCGTCTCTTCTTGGGCAGCTGCCGCGCCAGAATAGAATGCCATCGCTAAAGTCGGAACTAGAAGAAATTTGGTGAACATTTGTGGCCTGTTGTTTGTATGCTTGAAACCCGAATACCACGAGAAACCATAGTTGTCAGGGTCTGCATTTTCTGGTCGGCGGTATATTGCAAAAGGCAGTTTCAGCAAAACAAAAAGGCCGCGGTGGGCGCGGCCTTTTTGAAATTTTTTCTCCCCGTCGGACTGGGCCGACTTATTCATTGGCGGCAAGCTACGAAACTAAACTTCGCCCGTCAACAGCCAAAACTGATGTTTTTTTTGGTTTAATTCTAGAAACTTATCAATTTGTGTCGCACCCAAGGTCTGAATCCGTTGGCGTTCTACTTTTGATTACCCATGTGCACAACTGTATACCGAAAAACACCTACGAATCTGTCGGACCCTTTACCGGTAGATGTTCAAAGGCCCACTCGTTGTAACTGCCTTGCCCACGATACCATGGTGTCTTCTGACCGGGCAACTCGCCATGGTTCCATCTGGTTTCTGGACCTTTTTCCATGGAAGACTTGATCATCTGCCTGCGTCTTTGGCTAAGCTTGATGTCTTGCGTTATCGCGGTCACGTCCCACTTTTTTTGAACTGCAACGGTGAACTCGTTCACAAGATCACTGAAAGATGGGTCTTTTACCAAATTGATCATTTCCAGAGGGTCACTTTCAACGTCAAAAAGTAAGGGCGGATCAATTGCGGACCAGATGAACTTGTACTGTTTCTGTCGAATCATAAAAATAGGGGCCGGCGTTGCCTCAGCAAGATATTCTGCAAAAACGGCTCGATTTCTGTCGGGCAGGGTACCAAGCATCGCAGTCAGGTCGGTACCTTCAAGATCTTCGATGTTAGATGACCAAGGCTCTCCCTGTGCCAATCCACAGAATGTTGGCAATAGATCAACCAAACTGACGTTTGTAGAAACCCTTGCTTCAGATATCCAAGGGGCAGATAAAATCAGGGGAACTTTCAACGAGTTCTCATAGAAGTGTTTCTTAAACCAAATCCCGCGTTCGCCCAACATTTCGCCGTGATCTGAGGTGAATACGATAGCGGTATTCTCGGCCATCCCACATTCTTCAAGGACGTTCAAAATTTCACCGACCATGTCATCAATATAGCTGATAGAGGCGTAGTAGGCTCGGCGGGCGCGTCCTACATCTTGGTCGGAAAACTCATGATCTAGCATACCGAAATCGGACAAGGTACGTACTGAATGCGCATCGTGTTGATCTTCCGAAAGCATACCGACCGACGGCGGTGGTATCTCGATCCCTTCGTAGAGGTCCCAATACTTCTGCTTAGCAAGGAAAGGTTCGTGAGGGTGCGTCCACGAAACCTGCATGAAGAATGGGCGGTCATCAGCGTTTTGAGCGATCGAATACAGCTCTTTCTTGGCGCAATGGGTGACTTCTTCGTCAAACTCCATCTGGACAGTTCGTTCAGCCACACCAGAGATCGTTACACCGCGCGCATCGTTGGTGTCTCGTTTGCCTTCATTCTCCCAATTTGGAACCCACGCGAAATCGGCAGGGTATAGATCTGGTGTTAGGCGTTTCTCAAACCCATGAAACTGGTCTGGTCCGATAAAATGCATCTTTCCAGATAGTATAGTCTGATACCCCATGTCCCTTAGGTAATGAGCATAGGTCGGTATAGATGCCGGAAGCTCTGCCGCATTGTCATATGCACCGACGGTTGAGCACAGTTGTCCCGTCGCCATCGATGCCCGAGAGGGCGCACATAGCGGGAAGTTACAGTAAGCCTGTTCAAATACCACACCGTCGGCGGCCAATCGGTCGATGTTTGGTGATATACAAACCGAATTCCCGTAGCAGCGAAGCGCGTTGGCCATAAGTTGGTCGACTTGAAAGAATAGTATGTTGGGCGGTTGATGCATGCTGTATCCTCTTACCTGAAGGATCACCTTTTTTGAGAATCCCGATTGTCTAATTGCGACATCCGCACAATTGACCCAAAAATATGGGGTAAAATAATACCCAATTTGTAACTCTTTGTTTTTAAACAGTATTATTGCATTTCGTGCACTTGACTGTATAAATGGACACTCTATAACACCGCAATCGCAACAAGACGGGGAACTCTCGTCATTGCCTAATTCTAACTTAGGGGTTTCCCGAAATGAAAACCTTCTCTGCTACTCCGGCAGACATTGATAAGAAATGGATCATCATTGACGCTGAAGGCGTCGTGCTGGGCCGCCTCGCTTCGATCGTCGCCATGCGTCTGCGTGGCAAACATAAGCCGAGCTTCACTCCGCACATGGATACTGGTGACAACGTCATCATCATCAATGCGGACAAAATCCAGATGACTGGTAAGAAGCGCACGGATAAAAAATACTACTGGCACACCGGTCACCCGGGCGGCATTAAACACCGCACTGCTGAGCAAATCCTCGAGGGCAAGTACCCTGAGCGGGTTGTGACTGCAGCTGTAAAGCGCATGTTGCCGGGCAACCGCCTGTCACGTCAGATCATGACAAACCTGCGCGTCTACGCTGGTGCTGAGCATCCTCATGAGGCGCAAGCGCCTGAAGTCCTGGATGTAAAATCCATGAACTCCAAGAACACGCGGAGCTAATCAATGGCTGATCAAATCAATTCTCTTGAAGAACTCGGCACCGTCGCAATCGACGAAGCTGTAGTCATCGAAGAAACCCCACGTGAGCCGGTTCGTGACGAACTGGGTCGTGCCTATGCTACCGGCAAGCGTAAAGACGCTGTTGCCCGTGTATGGATCAAACCGGGTTCTGGTAAAGTCACTGTCAACGGTCGCGAACTGAACGTGTATTTTGCACGTCCAGTTTTGCAGATGATCCTGCGTCAGCCGTTTACGGTTGCAGGCGTTGAAGATCAGTTCGACGTTATGGCGACTGTCAAAGGCGGCGGTCTTTCGGGTCAAGCTGGTGCGGTTAAGCACGGCATCTCGAAGGCACTTCAGCTATATGATCCCTCGCTACGTGGCGCATTGAAAGCTGCTGGCTTCATTACACGCGACAGCCGTGTTGTTGAGCGTAAGAAGTTCGGTAAGCGCAAAGCGCGTCGTTCGTTCCAGTTCTCGAAGCGTTAATTCGTTTCACACAAGTTTTGAAAAGGCCGGCCAGTTGGGCGGCCTTTTTATTTGGCCAAACGTCGGATCAAGTTTTGTAGCGGCAGCTCAACGAACTTTGTTAGGGGCCACGCGAACAAATAGGTTAGTCCAGCAGTAACCAAGAAAACTGCGACAACCTGAACTATGCCTGCTGAACCAAGCGCTGAGGGATCAGTCGTCATAAAGACCGCCACCGCGGCAACTGCCAGAAATGGCATATGGAATAAATAAACCGCGAAGATGTTCTTTGAGAAGGCTTGAAAGGCCGGGTGAATTCTCCACGGATTAGCCAAACCTTTCATCAGACCCCACGCGACGAAAAACCCAAACGCGCGTGCGAAAATCACTGGTGCAAGGGCCCAATAAACCGCCCAAAGATCTGGCGATAACATTGTGTAGGCCCAGCCTTCTCTATTTTGAACGGGCAACCATACAATTGGGATGATCAAAGCCGCAGCTATTATGGGCGTGACCGGAGATTTGGGAATGCGGTTTTGCACAATCAAATAGGCAATGATCGTACCCATCAAAAAGGCTGGAAGGCGAAACCATGGGCGAAAGTAGAGATCAAAGCCGGCGGGACTGGCATCCTTGGTATCCAACATTGTTAGGAAAAGCTGAGTGGGATCTTCAGGCTGGGCTGCAATGTATAGATATCTCCACAATGCAGCGGCGATGATCGCCAACGACAACCACAGTAAAGGGCGACCAAGGGTCTTTAAGCTCAACACCACCCATGGCAACGCAATGTAATAGAGGATCATAACCTCCATCGACCAACCTACTGGAATGACATTGAAATCGCCAACGATGTAGCCAATGAACAGGGCCGAGGTGACAATTTCCGACAGACTATTGCCCTGTGCTACCGCGAACACAAACAACGCAATATAGTAAAGCGGCAGTATTCGGCTAAGACGGCGGAGATAGTAACCACGGATAGAAATCCTGCCATTGTCTTTCAGTTCAAGAAGCAACGAGAATGTCAGAAGAAACGCCGATATAACAAAAATCATATCTACGCCATAGGCTTGCCATGCGAAGTTCATCCAAGATGGCATGCGATCAACAAAGCCTAGCACGCTGTCCTGAGGGGCAAACCGAACGATTCCGTGGATGACATGGAACAGGACGACTTGAAGAATGCCAATCGTGCGAAGAAGGTCGATGAAGGCGCGGTTGCCGGTGCTTTCGTCAAACAGGTCGCGCATGAATTATTCGTCCGGTCGGATTAAACCAAGTCCGCGCAAATACACACCAATGCCGCTTTCCAACAAATCCTCGGGTGCAAATGGACTCTGAGATCCAGGAGAGTTTCTCGCAAAAAGTTCAACAACGCCGTGGCTGAGCGACCAAATATGTGCCGAGAACATAGATGCCGGTGGCCGTTTTTCCGGTGGGATATGTTGGCTAAGCTCGTCTGCGGCTTTCTCAAGAACCGCACGTGCACGGGTAGATGCCGCGGCCAGCTCAGGCGTGTGATTGACCGAAACACCACTTTCAAACATCGAAATGTAATGGCCCGGATATTTCCGTGCGAATGCCAAATACGCACGTCCAGTTGCCTCAAACGCAGCTAGGGCTGAGGGTTGTCCACTGTCATAGGCAAATTGCATGACATCAGCAAAGATCTCATACCCCTGACGCGAACACTCGGCGATCAAATCCTCACGGCCTGAGAAATGGCGATATACAGCTGCAGGTGTTACGCCCGCAATTTTAGCTGCCTCGGACAGTACGAAGCCCGTTGGGCCCTTTGATTCAATAAGCTGCAAGGCAGCCTCGACCAACGCCTGCCGCAAGTTTCCGTGATGATATCCGCGTTTCTTTTCAGCCATAAGCGATCATTGCCCGATTTTGTTCATATCGAAAGGCGTTGATTGATAAATTTGATTTATCCAGTTGCCATAGAGCAAATGTGCATGACTGCGCCACCTGTTCTGAGGTGATTGAGCAGGGTCATCATTCGGGTAATAATTCATCGGGATATTGATAGGTGTCCCCTCAGAAACGTCGCGATCATATTCTTGCTTTAGCGTATCGCTATCATATTCAAAATGGTTGAATATATACAACGCTCTATGCGACGGATCCTCGACAAGACATGGGCCGGCATCATCAGAATACAAAAGTGTCGAAAGTGCGGGCTTGTCGTCAATCTCACCCTGACGCATTTCAGTCCAACGACTAACAGGGATCACGCAGTCGTCGGAGAACCCGCGTAGATAAGGTGATACTGGCGCTATATTCTGGTGACGAAAACAGCCAAACGCTTTGTGAGGAAGCATGTGCTTTTTGACATCGTGGAAGTAGTTGATCATCGCCATGCCACCCCAGCACACACCGAATGTGGAGTGCACATGGCTTTGCGTCCAATCAAAGACCCGAGTCAATTCTTGCCAATAAGTCACGTCTTCAAAAGGAAGATGCTCGATCGGTGCGCCCGTAATTACCAAACCGTCGTACTTTTCTCCACTTTCTTCAATCTCATCGAAGGAGCGGTAGAATTCACGCATGTGGTCAGCCGCCGTATTACGTGTCCGATGCTCGGTCATACGAATTAGCGAAAGCTCAATCTGAAGCGGCGTCGCCCCAATCAACCTTGCGAATTGGTTCTCGGTCTGAATTTTCTTAGGCATCAAGTTCAATAACCCGATGCGCAAAGGGCGGATATCCTGTGTTGATGCCTCATCATCCGACATCACCATGACGCCTTCGTGAGTTAACACGTCATAGGCGGGCAGGTTGGATGGGATCTTAATAGGCATTCAAGGGGATCCTTTGAAGTTGTGACCTTGAGATAGCGATTGGGCTATCGTCTCTCAAGTGCTTGGGCGATCAAGTTATCGAAATCATTCGTTGATTTGACGTTTGTAATCTCGTCAGCAGTCACTGTGACACCCCAGTTTGACATGGTTTCATAGCGGGGCTGCCGGTTGGACAAAGCCTTGCGATAGGTCCAGCGCACAAATGCATCTGGATCAAGGTCATCAGGCGAAATTCCCTCTTGATCAAGATACTCGGCCCAGCGTTCCACAAGGAACTCGCGTTGGTAGTACATTGGCTTTGGAGCGCGATCAAATCGACGCGCCAGTTCGTCTGCATGTGCATCCGACCCTTTTATCCAAACGAGCAGCGCAGTCTCGGAAAGCGATTTCAAAACTGGGTCATCTGGATCGGCTGGATCAACGACCTCACAGATTGAGCCGCTAGTGTCACAAACGAAATGATCGTAGCCGTAAACGTCCTTTGCCCGCTCGACGAAGTGGGCAGTATCATTCATCGCTGAAATTTCGGCTTGGCGATGCAAATCTTGACGTCGCAAATATTCGTCGATCTGTAGTCCGCCTTTCGCAGGGTTACCCGGTTTTCCAAGGTAGTGAGACAAAGGGGCTAGATTATCGAATGTGATGTTTGAGGCGATGTAGATTGAATCAGACAGCAACAGGTCCTTTAAATACGGAACCGTCATCGCTTCACGCTTGAAACTGTCCGAGATATGCTCGCCCATATACTTTGTGCCAATTCGGTAATCGACAGAGTAATGAAACCAATCTCCGCTTGCGCGCAGCATGTTAGACACATGTGTTTTGCCTAGGCCGGACATGCCGAACAGGACCACACGTTTTGAGGGCGCATCGCGCCAAGATTTTGCACTCGGATAGATCATAGGAAATAGGTAAGGTGCAAAGCTCGAAAGTGCCAGAAAGTTTTTCTAATTTTGCGTGCGATTTGAGTGCCAGATGTTGAAGTAATTAGCGCCAAAAATAATGGCGGCCCCCAAGAATACGTACCAATCCAACACTTCCGCATAAAAAAGCATACCCACAACAGCGATCACAGGAAGTCGGACGAAATCAATCGGCATGACAATTGCGGCTGGGGCCAGTGACAATGCCGTCGACAAGCAAAAATGAGCCATCAACCCACACACTGCGATCAGTGCCAACCAAGGCACATTTTCGAATGCTGGAAATGCGATGTCGCCGTCAACGCCAGCGCAGATTACACCAAAGAGAAACTGCATCAGCGTTAGGAAAAACAGAATTGAGGCTATGGTTTCGGTTCTAGTTAAAAGGCGGGTAAATACCGCTGAACTGGCAAATCCAATTGCTGAGATTCCCGCAGCCAATAGGCCGATATCCAAAGATCCCCCAAATGGTCTGGCAACGATTAAAACGCCAATAAACCCAAATAGTGCCGCTAAAACTTTGACTAGCGTTAGGCGCTCGCCAAGGATCAAGGCGGCAAAAAATATGGCCCAGATAGGTGAGGTGAACTCCAAAGCAAATACTTGCGCCAATGGCGCAACGGTGATTGCAAAAAACCACAGGTTTTGCCCAGCAAAGTGACCGATATTCCTGAGAAAATGAATGCCAAGCCGGTTTGCGCGAACTTGCGATGCTTTTCCGAGCAACCCTACGACCACAAGTACGATCATGAATCCAATCGCGCTGCGATACATCATGATTTCAAACGGGTCGAAATCTAGACTAACTGCCCGCCCAGCCACCGCCATAAGTGTGAATGATACAATTGCACCACCCATCCAGAATGAAGCTTTTGCGGCGGGTGTCACTATTTTACCTCAGAAATCTCGTACTGTCGGGGGATACCGGCTGAAATTTCGGCCCACTCTGATTGTGCGGCCCTTGCCTGATGCGCATCAAACGACGTTTGATTTTCAAACAGTTCTGAAACCAAAAGACGGTGCTTGATTTCGATACAGGGATTCACATTGAATTCAATGCAACCCGGCTCTGACCGCGTTAGCTCAATATGCGTCTCGAGCGCGCTCATTGAAGCTGCCCAGCGTTCAACAGGAACATCAAGGTAGCCTTCAAGTTTAATACGTGGATCGCTCAATATTTATTCCCACTCAATTGTGCCTGGCGGCTTTGAGGTTATGTCATAGGTGACCCGATTGATACCTTTGACCTCGTTAATAATGCGGGTTGCTGTTTCGCCAAGAAATTCATGGCTGAATGGATAATAGTCAGCGGTCATTCCATCGACGGACGTCACTGCACGCAACGCACAGGCAAAATCATAGGTTCTGCCATCACCCATTACGCCGACGGTGCGGACAGGAAGGATTGCAACAAATGCCTGCCAAATCTCGTCATAGAGACCATGCTTGCGGATTTGGTCGATATATACGGCGTCAGCTTCGCGCAATATATCCAGTTTTTCAGTCGTGATCTCACCGGGGCATCGAATTGCCAGGCCGGGGCCAGGGAAGGGGTGACGACCAATAAAGCTTTGCGGCAAACCTAGTTCACGCCCCAAAGCGCGAACTTCGTCTTTAAACAATTCGCGCAGCGGCTCAACAAGCTTGAGGCCCATCTTCTCGGGTAGGCCACCGACGTTGTGATGTGATTTGATTGTTACGGACGGACCACCTGAAAAGCTAACGCTTTCAATGACATCTGGGTAAAGCGTGCCCTGTGCAAGAAACTCGGCGCCATCAATCGTATCAGCGTGTTTTTGGAACACATCAATGAATAGCTTACCGATAATCTTGCGCTTGGTTTCAGGGTCAGATTGGCCCTCAAGTTCACCAAGGAATAATTCGCGTTCGTCTGCGTGAATGAGTTGAATGTTGTAGTTGTCGCGGAACATTCCGACGACTTCTTCGGATTCGTTCTTGCGTAGCAGACCGTGATCAACAAACACGCAGGTCAGTTGGTCACCGATCGCTTCATGAATGAGAATTGCCGCAACTGACGAATCTACTCCGCCCGACAACCCACAAATGACATTCTTATCACCGACACGTTCGCGAATTTCCGCGATCATTTGCTCGCGGTAGGCACCCATCGTCCAGTCGCCGGTAAATCCTGCCAACCTGACGAAGTTTTCGTACAGCTTTGCACCATTTGGTGTGTGGTGAACCTCTGGGTGAAACTGAACCGCATAAAAATTCCGATCAGTGTCGGCGGTGATGGCATAGGGCGCATTGGGTGAGGTTCCGTAAACCTCAAACCCGGGTGCAATTTCACTGACGTGGTCGCCGTGGCTCATCCAGACTTGTTCATCACCGTCTTTGAACCAACCATCAAGAATTTGTAGCTCGTTTGAAGCTGTCACAAAGGCGCGCCCGAATTCGGCGGTCCCGTGACCACTTTCAACCTTGCCACCAAGCTGGTGCATCATCACTTGCTGACCGTAGCAAATCCCAAGGATCGGTAGGCCCATCTCAAAGACTTCTTGAGGTACGCGCGGGCTACCATCGCGTGTGACACTATCCGGCCCACCCGAGAAAATGATGGCTTTGGGGCCCATTTTCCGAACAAAGTCGGAGGTAACTTTTTGGTAGGGGTGAATTTCACAATAGACATTCAGTTCGCGCAGGCGGCGTGCAATCAGCTGCGTTACCTGGCTGCCAAAGTCGATAATCAAAAGGCGGTCGTGGGTGTCTGTGCTCATGCTGGCCTAGTAGGCCCAGATGCCTGTTGGCGCAAGGGCGATTGGGCCAAAGTCAGGCGAGAATCCTATGTAAGATGACCAGATGTCGTTTTTTAACCTATTTGGCCGTTCTGCGAAGGCGAGGGTGCAAAAGGTCTGCGTAAGTAAACTTAACTACATTGCCGGAAGGGTGAGAATACTTATGTCAGATTCAGCAGGTCGTCGTCGTAGCCGTGGTGGCGGGGGTGCAGCCCGCCGTGCCGAGCGTACAGCAGTCAATATTGATACCGCAAAGTATATTGAGCGCAATATACCGTTGTATGAAGTGTTATCGGACGACGCATTGGATGTGATTGAAGCGAATGCTGAGATCATTCTGGAGGAAGTTGGTGTCAACTTCGTAGACAATCCAGCAGCACTGGAACGCTGGAAAGCAGCGGGTGCAAGCATCAACGGTGAACGCGTTCGCATTCCACGCGGATTGGCGCGCGAGCTTTGTAAAACTGCCCCTTCAAGCTTTACCCAGCATGCCCGCAACCCAGAGAAATCTGTGGTAATTGGCGGCAACACGCTTGTTTGTGCCCCAGTTTACGGGCCTCCATTTGTTCGTGATATTGACGGTGGACGGCGTTACGCGACTATCGCTGACTTCGAAAAGTTTGTGAAACTTGGATACATGTCGAATTGGCTTCACCATTCTGGTGGCACCGTTTGCGAACCGACAGACGTTCCTGTGAATAAGCGTCATTTGGATATGCTGAAGGCCCACATGACCCTGTCGGACAAACCGTTTATGGGTTCAGTAACAGAGCCTAGCCGCGCGCAGGACAGTGTCGAAATGTGTGAAATCCTGTTTGGTAAGGAATTTGTTCAGGAAAACACAGTGATGACGTCGCTCATCAACATTAACTCACCAATGACGTTTGACGACGTCATGATGGGCGCGCTTGAGGTTTACGCAAAAAATAACCAAGCCTGCATTATCTCACCATTTATTGTTGGCGGCGCGATGGCGCCTGTTTCAGTGGCTGGAACCCTGACGCAGGTAATGGCGGAAGTATTGGCCGGTATTGCCTACAGTCAACTCATTCGCCCCGGAGCTCCTGTCATTTTTGGTGCATTCGTAAGTTCGATTGATATGAATTCTGGTGCGCCTACATTCGGAACGCCTGAGGCGTCTCAGATTCTGTATGGTGCGGGTCAACTCGCACGTCGATTGGGTCTTCCATTCCGCTCTGGTGGTGGTTTGT
>ERZ1048686.1100-NODE-1100-length-22103-cov-16.021544_pt1 | contig 22103 bp, 22 predicted proteins | sample MGYA00383099_ERZ1048686 | MGnify/ENA primary metagenome ERZ1048686 (study PRJEB29581, sample SAMEA5548369) | metagenome | biome: marine; feature: coastal; material: water | depth 25 m | study: Short-term variability in the microbial, nano- and picoplankton... | reverse complement strand
CAAAACATTGATCATCATTTCCGGACCAGCAGGCGATTCCTTGTGCTTCATAGTGCGCCATCCGTTCGTTTCCTGCACACTCTTTGACACCAATCAGGTTTGGATGCTCAGCGAGTTCTTCAATTAATTCGGGCTGCAGATCCTGTCCGGTACGTCCGGGCACGTTGTAAATGATGGTGGGACCTAAATCCAAAACACGTTTGAAATGCTCCTTGAGTCCCGCATCAGAGGTTTTTCCGTAATACGGATTTATCTGTAGCGCTGCGTCCATGCCGAATGCAAAACCGTACTTGGTGCCTTTTAATGCTTCACGGGTGTTGTTGCTGCCGGTGTTCCCGACAATTACAAGTTGGTTGCCGAACTTATTCACGCTGTGTGCAATCAGCATCAGATGCTCTTCCCAGTCCATCAAATGGCCTTCTCCGGTGGTTCCGCAAACGATCAAACCTTCCACACCATGTTTGATTTGTGCCTCAACCAGTTGGTCATAGCTTTCCAGATCGACGTCACCGTCGGGCTTATAAGGTGTTTTGATTGCGGTCATCAGACTCGCGGCTTTAATTTTTTCCATTTTATTTTGTAGTTTGTTTTCCTGCCGAAAAGGCGGGAATATTTTTATTTTTTCTGCATCTGTTTCGGCAGCACTGATAGTAAGTTAAAGAGCTTTGAGCAGTTTAACGCAAAAGGCGGAAACGATCAAGAAGGACTAAGAATTATTCCTCAAGGAACTTTTTTTAGATTTGACTCGTAATAACGTGTGTACAGATTTCCGCGTTCCGTAAAACGAACCCCATAGACATTGCTCCGCAAACCCGGTCGAAAAAAACTGTTTTCTATTACACCAAGCCATTGATCGGTCAGATGTTTTTTCAAAACGATCTGCACACGCTCGCCCTGTTGAAAACGCGGGTTGATTGCTTTAGGTGTTGGACACACTTTTTTATAGAGGGATGTGTCGCCATAGCAGATCCATGAAGCCCTGATAATTATTCCGATACGCTGTGGTCCACCATTTACCTGAATAAAGTCTGACGGGGAAAAAGAAGTGATCACTTTGCGTGAAGTGTTTGCAATCCGGTCAAATACCTCCAGCTCATAGGCACGGTATTCAGCAAAAAGTGTGCTTGTGCTCAACAGGAAAAGCATTACTGTAAGATAAAAGCGTAATTTCCAGTTCATCAGGTTACTCCTTTGAGGCTCGCACCGTCAAAAACTGTGTCCTGATCCATAACTCCGCTCATGTCGGCACCGTCAAAAATGCTGTTGGAGAAATCCGCTTTTGTCAGATTAGCGTTATTGAGAACTGTATCAGCCAGATCTGCTCCATCGGCCTTTGCTCCCATTAATAAAACTTCGTGCAAAAGCGCGGAATTTAAACGCGCGTTCTCCAAAGTCGCGGAAAAAAGTTGGGCTTTGCTCAAATCACATTCCTGCAGAGATGCATCTGAAAAATTGCAAAAGTTCAAAATTGCACCCTGCAATTGTGATGAATCCAGCCTTGCCCCCCTGAATTCTGAACCCGTGAAATCTGCCGCAGACGCGTTGATGCCTAAGCCGCGGCAGGCACTGAAATCACAGACCTGAAATTTCGCACCGTTTAAATTAGACGCGTTTAATGTTGAAAAAGAAAAATTGCAGAGATCACCGCGGGCTTCGATTAAAACCACATCTTGAAGAAAAGAACCGCTGAAATCGGCGCTGTGCAGAACCGTCTGCCGGAAGTTGACTTCAATCAATACACTGTCACGTAAATCAGTTTTGCTGAAATCGCATTCCACAAATGATGATTCCTGTAAGTAGCACTCCTGCATCTCACAGTCATTGAGCAGACATGCTTCAAAACGTGAAAATGCAAAATTTGAACGGTTAATGCTGCTGCCACTGAATTTGCACTTGTTAAAAATCGCACTTTCAAAATTGAAGTCATCCAGATTAAGTCCGGTCATATCAATTTCCTTCAGTGATTCTCCGCGCTTTATACGTCGTTCAACATCTTTTCTAGTTATATCTGCCATTCTTTCTTTTCAGTGCTTCAGTGCTTCAGTGCTTTTTCCTCAAAAAAATCAGACCTGCAATTTCAGGAAATATTCCTGGTAACGTTTCAACATTTCTTTACAGGGGGAAGCCTGAATTCCGTTTTCTGCAAAACTATAAACTTTATCAGTCGTCCTTGTGCGTACATTATAGCGTGATCGACGGACGTTGATTGCGGTTCCGGCAGGGATTTTCCCTGTGATGAAAACCGCGCCTCCGTTCGTGATCTTGTTCAGTTCATTGGTTCCATCCTGTGCCTCCCGTTTACGGAGATCGGAGAAAGTGTTGCTGACATTTTTGTTAGCCTTTGACTCTAGTTCAGTCAATGTGCTGAATTTAGTTTCGTCCCAGCCAATCTCCTGCAATTCTTCAAGAATAGTGGTAATTTCCTTGAGATCGTCCTGCAGCGAATGCAGAGATTCTTGAGCCTGTTTTTCAAGTTCATTAAATTGTTTACGGTTATTAAGTGAAATTCCAACTTCTAAAATAGTCTGTGGAAGTTCGTTTTCAGGATATTCACCGTCCTCATTTGGTTCATCAGTTCCAGGCAGGCCTATGTTAGGCAAGCGGATCAGATTCCCGGCCTGTAGGACACCTCCGGAAACATAACCTTTTGCAGAAGTTACCTGGAGAGTTGAACCACAGTATATTTTTGAATTGACGACAAATTCATCTACCAGAGCATGTTCACCGACACTGACATGAGAATCAGTCATGTTGTTTGCACGCAGCGTACTTCCGCACTGGACTATTGCACCTTTGAGCCCCTGCGCTACCCTAATTTCTCCGATTGAGCGTAAACGTGCTTTACCTACTGAACCTCCAATGTCAATCCGAACGGCTTCCACGCTGCAGCGGTCAGAGACATTTCCGCGGATACTGACAATTCCGTCAAAACGCACATGTCCGGTAGAGGCATCAACTTTCTCGACGACTTTCACTTTTTCCACCGAAATGCTGTCATTGTTAAGACAGACAACTCCGGATTTGGTGGCGATAATATGAGTACCTTCCGGATTATATCTGGTGTTGCGGCCGGGCCGAATTCGGTATTGTTTGCCGGGAATAGAGCTGATAAGTTTCCCAGTAATTGTATAACCATCTTCGCCCATGGTGGCAGTTTCAATACGTACCAGTTCCTGACCCTGCTGCACTTTCTGTAAAACCGGTACCTCCTGAAGATTCACGCGGGTTCCCAGAGCGGGTCGTGACTTTTTCGGAAGGAAAAGCAGTTCCGGGAAACCATGTTTGCCCTGCACGGTTTCTTTCCCACTGGCGACAATTGCTGGTTCGTAATAAATCTTTTCCGCAATAATTTTTTCAATTCTTTTGTTGTTGATTCCCAGCAGGATATTATTTTCTTTGAGCGTGCTGATTATCCGTTCCAGCGTCAGAGGCTCTTCCTCTTCCTTAGGAGGAATGATGTTAAGATAAGCCTTCGCTTCATCTTTACTCAGTTCAATTTGTAGGGTGAAACCGGTGGTTATAAAATCTGTCAGAAAATCAAACTCACCACTGGTGCGCTCATAAATTTCCTGCAATTGTTCCGGAACGTAATCCACACCCATCAAATGAAGTTCCGCCTGGATATCGTCCATATTTGCGGTTTCTGCACCTATCAACTGCTGCGGAATGCGCAACAGCACTTTACCGTCAGTAACCGATATTTTGTATAAATCTGCCTTGGGCATGGTATAAGCGTAGCAACTTGGATCTTGGGTGGAGGCAGGCGAAAATTCTTAATTTGCCACAATTTGTTTTATTTCTTCCGGACTCAAGGCTCTGCTTTCACCGGCTTGCAAATCTCCTAAATTAACAGGACCTACCTGGAAACGTTTAATTTTTTGCACAGAATGACCGAGGGTCAGCAGCATTTTTTTAATCTGGCGGTTTGTACCTTCTTTGAGAAAAATCTCCAGCCAGGTTTTGTCATTGACAGTGTGCAATACTTTTACCCGCACAGGCAGGTGCTTCTTTTTTTCAATCACCGGCCCCTGCCGCAGGGCAGCCAATGTTTCATTATTTACTAATCCGCGTACCTTGACGAAATAACCTTTCCAGACTTTGTGACTTGGATGCATCAACTGCTGAGACAAATCACCGTCATTGGTCAGCAAAATTAAACCTTCCGCGTCATAGTCAAGCCGGCCTACAGGAAAAAGTCTGGCGGAAGTTCGCGGAAAAAAGTCACTGATTGTTGTACGTCCCTCAGGATCGTTGAGTGTCGTGATGCAATTTTTAGGCTTGTAGAGCGCATAGACCTGCGTTTTTTGCTGTTGAGAAATTTTTACTCTCTTGCCTTCTACGCTCAAGTGGTCATTTCCGAGGATCATTTTTTGGCCCATCTCTTTAACAATCACGCCATTCAACATCACCGCACCGGACAGGATTAATTTTTCCGCGGCACGTCTTGACGCAATTCCGGCTAGCGCGATTACTTTTTGGATACGGATTGGCTCCTGTGAAGTTGAATTCTGCATTAACTGAAATTTTATACTTGAAGGAGTGAAGGTTCTTCCTGAATACGCTGCAGGGCATTTTCAGCTGCTAACTGGCTGGCGAGTTTTTTGCTGGCACCAATACCTCTGCCGCACTCTTTTTCTTTGACAAAAACTGCCATGGTAAATTCCTTTTCGTGATCAGGACCGGATTCTTCCATCAATTCATAAGTTGAAGGAATACCGTACAGTTTTTGTACGTGTTCCTGTAGTTCAGATTTATAATCCCGCGTAATGTAACCTTCTGCATCCTCAGGGAAATAAGGCAGAAACAAGGCTTGAATGACTCGTGAAACTATTGAAATCCCATGTTCTTCACGACTGTCGAGATAAACCGCGGCCATGACTGCTTCAAAAGTGTCTGCCAGCAAAGACGGTTTTTGACGTCCTCCTGTAACTTCTTCACCCCTGCCAAGCAGGAGGCACTCACCTAATCCCAGCTCACGGGCCCGTTTGCTGAGTCCGGATTCACTGACGAGGCTGGCCCTAAATTTTGAGAGTCCGCCTTCGTCCAGTTCAGGAAACTTTTCCATCAACATTTCACTGATCACCAGGTCTAGAACTGCATCTCCGAGGAATTCAATTCTTTCGTTATTACCGTAACTTTCTTCGTTTTCGGGGGGTAGGAAAGATTTGTGCGTGAGTGCCTGACGCAGAAACTCCGGATGCTGGAATTGATAATTTAAACGCTGACAAAGTTGGCTCCATTCTTTTTTCATCATTTTACCTGATCCTTCTTTTGCACCAGACACGAACAGTTTGCGTGCTGTATAGGCCAAGGCTCAAATAATGCGTCAAACCGTCCAGTGTTGATTGTTCAATTTCAACCATTGAAGCGCCGCTGGGGCAGGCAGAACGAATGTTTGCCGGGCCGCCGATTTGGCTGTCTGTAAAAATCATGCTGGTGCTGGAAATTTCTCCGTCGTGCTTTTCGCGTAACATGTCTGTATTATGGTAAAAACGTACTGTGTAACAAGCGGAAAGCAAAAGCGGCAGAGCGACAGTGATCAGCAAAGTTAATGTTGAAGAACGCAGATAATTTAATTTAAGGTTGCTCATTTGCCAATAATTTGATGAGGTGCAAACCAGTAAACGGATTAAGACCGATTGTTCAGCTTCAAAACAGGCTGTCCTGAGAATCAGTTACAGAAAACGAAAACATTGACAATTAAACCTATAAATCTAGCCCAATTGTATGCTCTATGACAAGTTTTATCGATACTCACTGTCACTTGGACAAACTTGATTCAACTCCGGAAGCAGCGGTTAATGAAGCAAAAGATGCCGGAGTACAGCAGATGCTCACCATTTCTGTGGATGAACAATCGCTTGATTTTGTCTTGAACGCAGTGCGGAAATTTCCTGAAGTATACGGCAGTGTCGGTTTTCATCCGCATGATGCTTCATCCTTGAATGAGTCTCTGGAAAACAAAATTCGTCAGCTGGCACAAGCAGAAGATAAGCTGATCGCAATTGGCGAAACCGGGCTGGATTATCATTATATGTACAGCCCTGTTGAGGTGCAGCAACAAGTATTCCGTCAACAACTCATGCTTGCAGAAGAGCTTAATCTACCAATTGTAATGCACAGCCGTGAAGCAGAAGCTGATACTCTCAACATCCTCCGGGAAATTCCTGTTAAGTCACTTGGAGTGGCGCACAGTTTTACCAGTTCATTTGAGATGGCACGCAAGCTGGTGGATATGGGGTGGTATCTCGGCATAAACGGAATTGTAACCTTCAAGAACGCGGAAGATTTACGTGAAGTAGTACGCTGGCTGCCTTTGGAGAAGATACTACTGGAAACAGACTCCCCTTTTCTGGCACCCATTCCCTTCCGTGGAAAACCCAATAAACCCGCGCATATTCCAGCAATTGCGACATTTGTTGCAGAATTGAAAAATATTTCGCTCCAGCAATTAGCCGAACATACAAATGAAAACGCCCAACGCTTGTTTAAATTGCCTAATCAAAGTTGAGACAAGTTTTAATAATTTCCAGCAAAACTAAGCCCCTCACATGCCCGTAGCAGAATCTGCAATCCGGAATTTATAAAATTCCAGAGTCCGTCCGACTGGGGAATCCTTTCGCATGAAATGACATCGTTTAATCCAATCTCCGAGTCTATCAAGAATTAATTCCAGAAAATAGCCAGTATTTTCACGGTTATTGCTAATCTAAAGCGTGTTACAAAAATTGACACCTTGTTAACTTGAATTTGAGGGGCAAAGAACCCTCACCTACTTGATATCTGGAGAACACTTTTTATGGAACAGGGAACGCTAGTTGGGACCATTTTAGCATGGTTTATGTTGTTATTTGCGATGACTTTTGATTTTGCAACGTTTACCGTAAAAGCCGGAAACGTTGTCTACTTCTGGGACACCCCGTCGCTAATGATCGTTTTTGGAGGAACAATCGCCTCCACATTTATTTCACATCCTATGGCAGACGCAAAGGGTTTTTTGGGAATCATCGGTAAATCATGGAAACAGAATCCAGTTCAGCTGGTAGAAACGCTGACCCTGATTGTAGATGTTTCAAAAATTGCCCGGAAAAATATTCTGGCGATTGAAGACGCACTGCCCAGTATAGAAAATCTGTTCCTGCGTGGAGGGTTGAGACTGGTGGTGGATCGGGCAGACCGTGAAGCGATAGTGGAAATGATGGCGCATGAAGTAAAATACACAATGGCAGACAAAGATAATGAGATTGCTGTGGTTGGAACAATGGCTTCTCTCTGTCCTGCCTGGGGTATGCTTGGAACGTTGGTAGGACTTGTGCTGCTGTTGCAGAACCTGGATGATCCTTCTGCAATCGGGCCTGCAATGGCTGTGGCACTGATCACAACTTTTTACGGTTCTTTATTCGCAAACACGATTTTTTCTCCTGCCAAAAAGAAGCTGGAACTTTATAAAGGTGACGAAAAAGTATTGATGGAGATGATCCGTGACGGGGTACTTTATATTGAGGGAGGACAGCGTCCTGATTTTATAGAAAATGATTTAATGAACTATCTGCCTCCAGCTCAAAAAACCATGTATGAAGCTTTAAAGTTTGAAGGTGGAGATGGTGCTGCGGCTGCAGAAGGCGGAGCTTAAGCTGAACATGATAAAGGAGTAAATCATGGGTCAGATGATTGATGAGGAAGATTGTGAGGTTTGCATTCCTTTTGATCAGGAATGGATTTTTACTTATGGTGACTTGGTAACTCTCCTGCTTTGCTTCTTCATTTTACTTTTTTCCATGTGCAGAACTGATGTAGAAAAAAGTAAGCAAATTTCTGATAGTTTTAAAAGCATGCCTCCGGGGAGTCCTTTTATCTTTAACGGGCAGAGCTCAACTTTGGATAAAGCGTCTAGAGAGTTGGAACAACTGGAAGTTCCGGATGATGTGTCAATCAATGCTTCAAAAGCAGGTGTTGAGGTTAGTTTCAGCAAGACGGTAGCATTTGAACAGGGTTCAGTTACCTTGAGCGAGAAAGCAAAAGGAGCCGTGATCAAAATGCTGCCTATTATCGGACAACTGCAAAACAATATTGAAATATCCGGACACACCGATGAGTCAGACTCAAATCAAAAATATCCGTCAAACTGGGAACTTTCAGTTGCACGCGCAAGTGTGATTGCAGCATTTCTGGAATCAAAACTGATTCCCGCGGATCGTATCCAAGTCGCTGGTTATGGAGATTCACGCCCCAGGTTTAATCCTGATACAGCATACAAACGCAGTCTGAACCGTCGTGTACAAATTGTGCTCATGCCTGAAGACCAAACCCGCTGAAATGTTGCTCACAAACTAAAAAATTAGCAACTGTAACTTTAAAACATACAGCCTGTTTTCAGGCTGTACAGACAAACACCACCTTAAAATAGTCGTTAAAAACCAGGCAGAAAATGGGTCAACTCATTGATGAGGAAGAATGTGAAGTTTGTGTACCCTTCGACCAGGAGTGGATTTTTACTTATGGAGATTTGGTAACCCTTCTGCTTTGTTTTTTTATTTTGCTTTTTTCTACATGCAAATATGAAACAATGAAGTTTAAAAGTCTGGCCGCGAGTTTTAAACCTCTTCCTGCAGGGACACCTTTTATGAATGAGGGCAAAGATTCTATCGTCGAGCAAATGGCTCAGCAGTTGGAAGAGAGTGAATTAGGCGACGACGCAAGTATTAATATTGAAGAAAAAGGTGTTGTTGTTTCTTTTAAAGCCAGTGCTTATTTTAAAGCAGACTCTGCTAAAATGAACCAGAAGGCTGTTAAAGAAATGACACGCTTTTCCAAACTTATTTTCCTGTTGCCCAACAAAATCCAAATTGAAGGTCATACAGAAAAAACACCGCCGGAAAATTGGGATTCAACATGGGAGCTCGCAGGAGCACGTGCCTCAAAGGTGGCTCGCTTTTTTATTGAAAATGGTCTTGATCCAACAAAAATTTCAGTCAAGAGTTTTGGCTCAACGCGTCCCCTTTTCCGCGAAGCATCTCCTACTCAACGCAGCTTAAATAACCGTGTAGAAGTCGTAGTCCTGCCGGAATAATAATTTATCTCAATTTATTTTACGACCATAAACAATCGATTCCTGAAAGTCGTAGTTCTTTCTTTTTTCTTCCGGAAGTTCCTCCGGACTGATAGCACGGAAACCGCATTGAGTAAATACATGTGAAGAAGCAGTACTTAAAGCAAAGGTTAATTTACAGGCGCCGGAACGGGTTTTCTCAGTTGCGGCCTGAATCAGCTCACTGCCGATTCCCTGGTTTCGATAAGCTTTATCAACAGCCAAACTGGCAATTTCCGCGGCGGAACCTTCCGGAAAATTTATAATTTCACAACAACCAACAACGTCTTCATCCACACAGAATACCAGATAATTTTCAATCTGCTGCTCTATATAGGTCTCGGAACGTAACACAACTGCTGCATGCTGAACCGGTGAATTGAGGATTTCCAGAATTGACTGCAAATCGCTCAGTCTGGCGGGACGTGTACGCTTGTATGAACTGTTGGTAATCATCACTCCCGCGCCTTTCGGGGTGAGAAGCTCTGCGAGCAAAGCTCCTTCTACTCTGCCGTCCAGCAAATGACAACGTTCTACACCTCTCACACAAGCTTCGGTGAGTGAGCTTAACTGTAAGCGCTGTGTTTGAGGCAGGTCAGGATTTTTATCCAGCCACTGCTGAACGCGGTCAGTAGTCATTTCGGAAGAATCATTTTTTGCAAAATGCGGTAATGCAGTGGTGTCCAGCACAATCAGTTTTTTGGCACGTAAACGTGTTGCTACTTCGAATGCAAGTTGATTTGGGTCAAGAATCCACAATCGTCCCTTTTCTCCTAGTGAAAAAGGTGGTAAAATAACTAACTTTGAATCAGCAATTGCCTGACGCAGTGTTTCCAGTTCAACACCGCAAACATTTCCGGTGCAGTGTGAAGCAAAATCTCCTGCCAGATTTTTTTTCTCTGCAGACAAAAAATGTCCGGTAACAGGTTGAAGTTGCTTTCCGCAACTGCGGAGCTTTGAAAGCAGTTTCCAGTTGGCAGAAGCAATTGCCTGTTCAATCAGTGCTAAGTGTTTTTTTTCTGCAACCAGGACGCCGTCTTCTGTCTGATAATCGTGACCTTCCGCGGCAAGCAGTTTACTGATCTGGGTTTCTGCTCCATGCACTAAAACGATTCTTACGCCAACCTGCTGCAGGAGGGCCAGATCTTCAATGATTCTGGAATTATGAATTTCCAGCAAATCGCCGCTGAGTTGAATCACGAAAGTTTGCTGATGAAACTCTTCCAGATAAGGCAGTGCGGTCCGCAAATTGTGAATAAAACCGGACAGTTCCGGATCAAGAGAATTTTGAGGCATGAGTAAAAAAGATGAAAATGTTGTACCGGATTCAACTCCGGAAAGTAATACAAATGCGAATATTTTTTCAATCGTAATTCCGGCATACAACAGCGTAAAGTTGCTGTCGCGCTGTCTTGAAGCATTAGAAAAACAATCAGCACCAAAAGCTGAATTTGAAGTAACTGTCGCAGATGACGGTTCCACAGACGAAACTCTGGAAATGCTTTCTCAGTTTAAAGCACAGACAGAGCTAAATCTGCAATGGACATCAATTCCGAATTCCGGTCCAGGCAATGCCCGCAACGCTGGAGTTGCAAAGTCTGCTGGTTCATGGATCGGCTTTATTGACGCAGACGTGATTCCGGATCCGGACTGGGTGAAAAACGCGATTCAGCTGATTCAGCAAAAACCGGATGCCGGAGCGTTTGAGGGACGTACGGAAGTCACTCAGCGCAATCTTGCCACACCTTTCACTCATCAAACGGAAAATACCGACGGCGGACGTTACCCAACCTGTAATTTCCTTGTACGCAGAAATTTAGCAAATTTTCATCCAGCATATCTGATACCTTTCCGTGAAGACACAGATTTAGCTTTCAGTATTTTAGCCTCAGGCTATTCGATCATTTTTGCGCCAGAACTGATTGTGGAGCATCCGCCTCTTTCTTCAAGTTATTCCCGACCGCTGGTTTTGGCCCGTCGTTACTACTATGACGGCTTACTTGCACGCAGATTTCCTTCACGATATCAACTTGAATTGGACGCGCACCAAATATTTGGACTGAAAATTCCGCATTTGAAGAGAAAATTATACGCTATCTTTGTGCTTTCTCAAATTGTTTTTCTTGCAGCGCTGTTGTTTGGTTCTTCCGCAAGTGGCATGCTTTTGCCTCTGAGCGCGTACCTCGCAGGATTATGCTTGACTGCGGGGGCAAGTTTGCGTTACGCAAATTTAATGGATCTATCGCTGCAGGATTGGCTGGTGTTTGTCTCCCAATTGCATGTTCTGCCATGGGTGATGGGTTACTCACTCTTGCGCGGATGGCTTGATTTTCGTGGTGAGCCTGAATTTAGCGCTGGATAATTATGGGAACCTCCAAAAACTCGCTTTTCTAAAAAAAGAAATTAACTAAACCTTTCTTAATCTGCAGAATAAGCGGAGTTGCAAGTTGTTTCAAGTCTGAATAATCTCTTCGACTATCCTTCGACTCAGTTCAGGGCACCATTTCAAAGGTCGGGTTTTAGAGCTTCTCTCATTAAAGAACACATACGAAAAATTGACTATTTTAGCTGATCAAGTCAGAATGTAAGTTCAACTTTTTCAGCATAGAGACAAGCGAGCCAACGAAATACTTTCAAGCCGCTGTTAATAAACTGACTGCTTAAGCACAACAAAAAAGTCGACAACTAATCAATTATTGCAATTTAATATGTTTGTAACCTACAAACTTTCAGACAAATCATTTAACAAACTTCAGAAAAAAGGTCTCAGCGAAGCTGCATTGAACGATCTTGCTGAATTAAAAAGCAGGATTTTTCCAAATCCTGAAACATTTTTGAACCGAGTGCGTAAACTTCCTCAAGCAGAAGAAATTATGAAAAAAGAGGAAGAACTTTTGAAAATCGCCAAGGGATTTTTGCGTCTGGATTATGTGATTCCGAACCGTACAATCAGGGAATGGGTCGAGGCATTGATTTTTGCTGTTGTAGTTGCTACTGTCGTACGGACCTATATGTTCGCGCCTTTCCAAATTCCTTCCGGTTCAATGCTGCCGACAATTCAGATTGGGGATCACATTTTTGCCAGCATGTATTCCTATGGCTCGCCTGTTCCATTCACAGACATCAAGCTGTTTAAGAAACCTGTTCTCAGGGGTGACATCGTCATTTTTCCATATCCGCGTGAACCTTCGATTGATTACATAAAACGCGCGGTGGGGCTTCCGGGAGAAACGCTGGAAATCCGCAATGACCAGGTATACATTAATGGAGAACCGCTGGATGAACCTTACGCGTATTTTGAACCAAATGAAAAGAGGTCACGTCAGGCCCAGGGTTTATCATCTGCATCTCCGGTCAGCAGTTTTGGACCGGTAGCTATTCCGGAGGGGAAAATTTTCGCAATGGGCGACAACCGCTATAACAGTGCAGACAGCCGTTACTGGGGTTTTGTGGAGATGAATACTATTTCCGGAAAAGGACAGATAATTTACTGGTCACATGATCCGGGACAAAGTTTAGTCAGTGGTTACCAGTTGGGCCGTGTTTTTGATTTTTTGAAATGACGAAATGCAGAGCAGTTTTGAGAGTAAAAGTATGAAGACAGCAGCAAATATAATTTCCCGTAATGCACCGTGCTGGTGTGGAAGTGGGAAAAAATATAAAAAATGTCACCTGTTGATTGATCAAAAAGAGGTTTCAACTTCTGCGGAAAAACCTAAACCAAAACGCAAAGATCGCAGTATTATCATCAAAACGGAAGAGCAAATAGACGGTATCCGCAAAAGTTGTCAAATGACGAAAGATCTGCTGGACATGGTAGAGGAACGAATCAGCGTGGGTGTGACAACCAACGAGATTGATGAGTGGGTTCATCGTGAAACTCTAGCCAGGGGAGCAGTTCCGGCACCGCTTAATTATGGACGTGGACAGGGCAGGCAGGGGATGCCTTTTCCTAAAAGTATTTGCACTTCGCCGAATGAAGTTATCTGCCACGGCATACCAAACAGTCAGCCATTACAGAACGGTGATATTCTGAATGTTGATGTTACCTGCAATTATCTTGGATATTTTGGCGATGCCAGCAGAATGTTTATCATCGGGGAAGTTCCGGACAGGACGAGAGAGTTGGTTCAAGTTACTCGTGAATGTTTAAATCTTGGAATTGAACAGGTGCGTCCAAACAACAAACTTGGAGACATTGGACATGCCATTCAGCAGCATGCAGAAAATCAAGGATTTTCTGTAGTGAGAGATTTTGCAGGACATGGTGTAGGTATCGAATTTCACGAAGCGCCTCAGGTGTTGCATTATGGCGAACCTGGAATAGGTGAGGCTTTACGGGAGAATATGATCTTTACTATCGAACCAATGATCAACACTGGTGGTTATGAATGTAAAGTATTAGGTGACGGCTGGACTGCCGTCACTCAGGACGGCAGCTTGTCGGCACAGTGGGAGCACACTTTGCTGGTTACCTCGAATGGTGCGGAAGTTCTGACTGCATAAGTAATCCTGTACAGAATCAAGCGTAGACTTAAATTCTTTTTACTCAGACAACAAAAAAATTCTGTATTTGTAGGGTACACAACACTGTTACACTTGTATTTTTATGATCTTTCAAATATCATACACACTGAACTTTTACACCTTATATTTAACGGATTAACATGGGTACTTGGAACAAACCACCAAATAAATCACCTTGGGAAAAAGGTCAGCAACCTCCGGATATTGATGAGCTGCTCAGCAACCTTCAGGATAAATTTAAGATTGGTTTACCGAAAAAAGGAGGAATGTCTTTCTTAATAATTGTTGCAATTTTGATCTGGTTTTCGACAGGTATTTTCATAGTTGATCCGGAAGAGCAGGCAGTAATCAAGCGTTTTGGTGAGGTAACGGATGTGGTTGGACCAGGTCCGCATTATCATTTGCCTTCTCCAATCGAAACCGTTCAGATTGCTCCTGTAACATCAGTGCGCAGACTTGAGATTGGATTCCGGACAATCCAGATTGGACCTCCGGCAAAATATAGACGAGTCTTAAAAGAGTCATTAATGCTGACCGGCGATGAGAATATTATTGATGTGCAGTTCATCGTTCAGTACCGTATTTCTGAATTAGAAAATTATCTCTATAGTCTTACTAATCCGGATGAAACAGTGAAATCTGCTGCGGAATCCGCAATGCGTGAAGTCGTTGGAGATACAACTGTCACCAAAGCACTGACTGCCGGTAAGGGGATTATTGAAGATACGACAGCACAACTTCTTCAGCAGACTGTGAACAGTTACAAAGCCGGAATAAAAATTGAGAATGTGAAGCTTCAGGACGTTCATCCTCCGGATGCAGTAAAAGAAGCATTTAAAGATGTTGTCAGTGCGCGTGAGGATCGTGAAAAAATGATCAATGACGCAGAAGGTTACAGGAATAATCTAGTTCCAAAGTCCAGAGGAGAAGCTGCACAGATTATAAACAATGCCAAGGCGTATTCAAAAGAAAAGGTGCTGGTTGCTTTAGGTGAATCAAAACGCTTTAACCTGATCTATGAAGAGTACAGGAAGGCCAAAGATATTACGCGTGAGCGTATTTTGCTTGAGACGATGGCTAGTATTTTACCCAAGGTTAATAAGGTGATTGCGGATAAAGAAGTAGGTGGGAATGTTTTACCTTTTTTACCACTCGGACAAACAATGAATCAACTGAATAAATAATTTCACTCGAAAGAATTGTTGACTGTCAAACATCATATTTTTTTTGGTAGTTTGCAATGTGCTCATTGACTCTGAATTAATTCTGTTTACGGAGTTTTGTTATACAGCTTATGGAGATATAAATGATTAAAGTAGGTACGGAAGCCCCTGACTTCAAACTAGATAGCCAATTTGGAACAGAGTATTCCTTGGGTCAGTTCAAGGGAAACAAAAACGTAATGCTGGTATTTTATCCAATGGACTGGACACCCACTTGAAGCAGAGAAATACCCAAAATTGAGTCGATGATTGATCGATTCAATGCGGTAGACACTCAAGTATTGGGTGTAAGTGTTGACAGCAAACATTCACATAAAAATTGGGCAGAGTCCCTTGGTGGTGTGTCTTATCCACTACTGCAGGATTTTCACCCTAAAGGCTCCATGGCGACTTCTTACGGGACATATTTGGAGGATAAAGGATTTACAACTCGATCAACAGTTATAGTAGACAAAAAAGGCTTGGTTCAATATTCAGTTTTGGCAAATGGAGAGCGTGTAATTTCTGAGCTTCTAGCTGAGTGCAAAAAAGTAAATGGGTAAAAGAATACAAAATTGATCTGTTGTTTTTGACGGCGGTTTCTTCGGGGACCGCTTTTTTTTTGTAAAAAACGGGTGGTGTTACTCAAATGATGGAACTTTATTTCTACGAAGACTGTGAATATTCGCAGATTGTGCTGAATACGATTTATAAGTTAAAAATACAGGATAAATTCTCCTTTAAGGATATCCGCCTGAATCCGGACTATGCTGAAGAACTGGAAGACCTGACAGGGAATATTACAGTTCCCTGCCTGGTAAATGCAGAGTGTTCCATGAAAGAAGCAAAAGATATCCGCAAATACCTTGTTTCACATTTCACGTAAAAACTTCTCAAGTAACCTCGATTACATCATCCCAACTTCAAGCTCAATACAGTTTAAGTTCCAAGAGTATGATTGAAATTTTACAAATCATCTGAGAGTGCTTTTTTTTGTTCAAATGTGAGAGAAGTTTCTTCTATAAACAATGGATGATCTGAGCCAATTGCTGCAGGTATTTTACCCTTCGTATTAAATTTAATGTACTGAACAGAAGACAGTCGACCATCACCAATTTGTCTTTCGTCAAAAGTTGCCATTATCCGCGTTTCATCTTCTAATTTTAGATAAAGATGCATTGGTAAATCAATCCACTTGGTAAGTTTAGAATCTCTTTCCACAGGATCATCAATTTCTATCAAAAGCGTACACCCCAACTCTCCAGATTTACCAAGGATTTCATTGTATGTATTTATTTCATGCAGGATATCTACTTCTTTTACAATACGTTCCACCCGCATCATTTCCTGAATTTGGTAACAAACAGTATCTTTGTTTTCAAACAGGAATGACAAAATACCTCCAACATTAATCCTACGGACCTCTTTAATTTTCATGATTTTTTCACGAACTGCAGCTCGCTGCTCTTCGTAAGTCACATAGTCCATGATTTCTTCCCGGTTGACATTATTCATTCCGATTCTCCTTTAATTGTGAGGAAGGGTTAATTGGTATTATTATTTAATTTATTTTCTGTATCTACAGAACGATAAGCCTCTGCAAGGATTGACATGGGATGTTTTGGTTTCACTCCAGCATGTTGTTTAAACTGTAGTGCCGCCAGGGGACAGTCGGTAACCCATACTTCAGTTTCTTCGGTTTTCATTCCATCAAATGATTTTTGACCAATTCTTTTGGAAGCATCAAAGCTCTCAACTTTCATGGCATAAGTCCCATCGTGTCCGCAACATTCCATGACAGTTTTCATTTTTGATCCTGTTATTTTTTTAATTAAATCCCGTCCCTTAAAGCCAATTCCTTGAGCCCTTAAATGACAAGGAGCATGATAGCTAATGGCTTCTGTTTGTAAATTATGCATGGCCGTGCTAAACCTTTCTTCATTACGAATGTTCCACAAATATTCTGAAGGATCGTTTGTTGCTTCAGACAATTTTTTGGCTCTTTCACGATCCTCTCCTTCCAGGAGTTCCGGATACTCTCTTCTCATCATCATGGCACAGGTTGGGTTGATCGCCAGCACTCTGCTGCCCTGTTCCACAAATGGCATAAGAATATCCAGATTGTGTTTTGCATTGGTACGTAATGTTTTCAAATCTCCCTGCTCCCATGCCGGCATCCCGCAACACTTTAATCCTTTTACACAAGCACAGTCTACTTCGTTTCTTTCCAGGACTTCTATAGTATCTTTCCCAATTTGCGGTTCATTGTGCTGGACATAACATGTTTGAAATAAAACGGTTTCAGCTTTGTTCTTATTACGAATCAGGCCCTTTTTTGTTGCCCATTTTTCAAATGTCGAAAAACTGAAATCAGGCAGTAATTTTTTTCGATGAATACCGAGCAATTTTTCCATAAACCATCGATGGGCTCGGACCCGGTTCATTACATTAGCAACCCCGAAACTCGCACGGGCCATTCCGGCAGATTTATCGGGGTTTCCTAAAATTTTATCACGCAAACTCCTTGGTTTGTCTATGGAGTGGATTGCTTTATGACGATGAACCAGTTTGGGAAAATCGAGTTTAAACTCGTGTCCATCTCGAACAGAATAAGGACACTGAACTTCACATAATTTACACTGAAAACATTCATCCATAATTTCTTGTGTTTCCTGTGGTTTAATTTTTTTTACATCACCATCATATTGTTTATCTAGGAAATTAAATAGCTTAGGAAAGGAGTCACAGTACTTAAAACACATTCTGCAGCCATGGCAAATTTCAAATGTCCTTTCAATTTCTTTCTTTAACTCATTTTCATTCCAATACTTTGAATCACTAGGATCATAAGTTAAACCGTCTGTTGGCAAATAAGAAATTCTGGATGGATTTTCTTCCATAAATTTTAATGGGTGAGATTTTAGAGATAAGTAGTAAACGCCTCAATGATATTCGATCTGAGGCGTTTTAAGGATTAATCAAGAAACGCTATCCGCCATTTGTTGGAACCGGCCAGCATGAGATTTTTCTGCTTTTGCCAGTGTTTCAAACCAATCAGCAATTTCAGCAAAACCGTCCTCTCGTGCTGTTTTGGCCATACCGGGATACATATCTGTATATTCATGTGTTTCACCAGCGACTGCGGCTTTTAAATTATCCAGAGTATCTCCAATAGGTAAGCCTGTTGCTGGATCACCGACATCTTTCAAATAATCTAAATGTCCGTGAGCGTGCCCAGTTTCTCCTTCTGCGGTTTCGCGAAAATTGCTTGCTATCTCAGGATACCCTTCAATGTCAGCAACTTTTGCAAAATACAAATAGCGTCTATTTGCTTGAGATTCACCAGCGAATGCTGCTTTGAGGTTTTCGTGAGTTTTTGTTCCATTCAAATTACTCATAATGCCATCCTATTTTGTAGATTGAAATACTAGGTTTGTTTAATAACTCCCCCTTGAGCCCGGAATGGACTCCCTTCAATTATTAAATATTTTAATTGATTTGTCTAATCGTTTGTTGTTATTATTTCAATAGGTATTAACTATTAATTATGCTTAACTCATTATTTAAAGGAGTCTGTAGATGAATTTGAGAGATTTGGAATATCTTTCAGCAGTGGGGGAATTAAAACATTTTCGGAAAGCCGCGGAAAAATGTTTTGTAAGCCAACCTACTTTGAGTGGGCAACTGAAAAAATTAGAAACCTATCTAGGAGTTCAACTGGTAGAACGAAACACTAGGAGTGTATTTTTAACGCCCATTGGTGAAGAAATTGTAAAAACAGCGCGGACAATATTGGCAGATGCCGCTTCAATAGAAAATATGGCAGCAACATTTTCAGATCCGATGTGCGGAACACTCAATATTGGACTAATTCCAACAATAGCCCCTTATTTATTGCCCATGATAGTGCAGCCAATCAACGAAGCATATCCTCAATTAGAAATTATCTTACATGAAGTTCAAACAGATGTTATGTTGGAAAAACTGAATGAAGGAATATTGGATGCCGGAATTTTAGCTGTTCCAATAGAAATGAAAGGTCTTGGTGAAATAATTCTATATACGGAACCTTTTTATGTGGCAGCAAACAATCAACACCTGTTTGCTAACAAATCATCAATCAAAATAGAGGATTTGAAGGATGAAACTTTATTATTACTGGAAGAAGGTCATTGTTTGAGAGGTCAGGTAATGGATGTTTGCTCACAAACCATGACCAAAGAAAGAAAAGATTTTCAAGGCACAAGTCTGGAAACAATAAGGCATATGGTTTCCACAGGTATTGGTATTACTCTAATTCCACAAACTGCAATAGACTATAAAAATTTAATTCAAAATTCTTCAATCAAGTATATTCCGTTTAAAAAGCCTGCTCCGGCCAGAAGAGTCGGATTATTATTTCGAAAAACTTCCAATAGAAAAGTGTGTTTTGAAAAAATAGCGGCTTCGATTCAAAGCATTATTGAAAAAGAATTTTCAGTTGATGAAGCTGTAGAGGTTCTTTCAGTAAAAATGAAGAGATAGATCATCCCCAAATGAATGTATGGCATACAGTGTTATGGTACTCAAGTTTCTTCTATTCCACGCTTCATAATCAATTTTCCGGAACGCACCATTTCCGATAGTCCCATTGGCCCCAGCAGCTTCTCAAGAGCATCAATTTTTGATGAGTCACCGGTTGTTTCAATCACCAGTGACTGATCTGTGATGTCGACTGTTTTAGCTCGGAAAACTTCAACAATCTGAAAAATTTCCGCCCGCTTTTTAGGATCAACCTTTACTTTAAATAATGCCATTTCGCGATCAACAACGTCAGTCGATTCGTGACTGGCAGCGTGCACAACATCAACTAATTTATTCAACTGGCGAAGAATTTGGTCGTAGGTACTGGGCTCACCCTGCACAACTACTGTAATGCGAGAAAATGCCGTATTGTGTGCTGGTGAAACAACCAGCGAATCTATGTTGTAACCGCGACGCGCAAAAGTTTGTGTTAGCCGTACAAGCACACCGGGCTTGTTGCAGACATAAATACTAATGGCAAATTTTTCTTCCATAAAGGCCTGATTGTGGAAAATTATGATCGGCTCTTTGACAGAGCATCAAATATATATTTAGGATAATTAAAACTGCAAAATTCTGTGTTTACCGTTTTATTCCTGTTCAAGTGCTGCCCACTGGTTTTTTCAGTTTCCTATTTGCAGGAGGTTCCTCAATTAACATTTCGCTTACAGCAGCGCCTGCAGGAATCATCGGAAAAACATTATCTGCCTTGGCCACTTCTGCCTCGATAATGCAGGGCCCATCATTATAGGCCAGTGCTTTATTTAAGACTTTGGTAACGTCACCTGCACGGCGCAGATGAAAACCTTTTATGCCATATGCTTCGCCTATTTTAACAAAATCAGGATTACCTTCCATGTTCACACCGCTTTCGCGATTATCAAAAAACAACTGCTGCCATTGCCGAACCATTCCGAGATAACGGTTGTTGATGATCAGAATTTTGATCGGTAGTTTATGAATTGCTGCGGTTGCCAGTTCTGACATAGTCATTTGAAATCCACCGTCTCCAACAATTGCTACTACAACTTCTTTGGGATTACCCAATTGCGCGCCGATTGCCGCGGGAAATCCGTAACCCATGGTTCCAGCCCCGCCGCTGGAAAGCCATTGACGCTCACGGATTGATTTGCAAAATTGTGCGGCCCACATCTGGTGTTGGCCGACATCAGTTGAAATAACCGCCTTGGAATTTGTTAAACGATCTAGTTCAGCCAAAACATGCTGAGCACGCAAACCTCCGCGCTTTGGATATTTTAAGGGGTGTTTCTTTTTCCAGATCTCAATCTTCTTCAGCCAATCTTTGGTATTTAATTTTTTGACTTGAGGAATAAGCTCATCCAGTACAGCGCTAACATCACCATTTACACTTATGTCAGGTTGGATAATTTTGCCAAATTCTGCAGGATCGATGTCTATATGTATTTTTGTCGCGTTCGTACAGAATTCACTGACTTTACCCGTAATCCGGTCGTCCCAGCGTGCGCCTACCGCCATGATAAGATCACAGTCAACAACCGTTTTATTAGCGTAAGCAGTGCCGTGCATTCCAAGCATGCCTACAGAGAGGGGATGTTTCTCTGAAAAACCGCCTTTTCCGAGCAATGTTGTGGTTACGGGAGCCTGAAGTTTTTCAGCCAGTTTTAAAACTTGTTTTGAAGCTCCTGAAATAACTGCACCGGCTCCCACATAAAGTAAGGGGCGTTTGGATTTTGCGAGCAATTCGGCCACTTTTTTAATGTCAGCGGAATTTCCATTTGATTGAACCTGATAGCCCGGCAAATCTAATTCTACATTGAAATCCTCAATCCATTCCGCGGAAACCACATCTTTGGGCAAATCAACCAGAACCGGTCCCGGTCGACCTGATGAGGCGAGGTGGAATGCTTCCTTAATAATTCTTGATAAATCTTTAACATCTCTTACCAGATAGCTGTGTTTAACTACCGGCATGGTTACGCCAAATACATCTGCTTCCTGAAAAGCATCTTTACCTAGGTTGGGCGTGATTGTCTGACCCGTTAAAACCACTAGTGGAACTGAGTCCATATGAGCAGTAAGTATTCCGGTAACTGTGTTTGTTGCTCCAGGTCCGGAAGTCACCAGAACAACACCGGTTTTTCCGGTAGACCTCGCATAACCATCTGCCATGTGCGTCGCACCCTGTTCATGACGTACCAAAATCATTTTTAACTCAGGTGCATCTACAAGTGCATCAAAAATCGGCATACATGCACCTCCGGGATAGCCGAAAATGTACTCAACACCTTGGTTTTTTATAACTTCAACTACGATTTGAGCGCCGTTCATTCGCTTTTTTATGTTCATTGGTTAATATAATGTCTTGTTTTGCTTAAAATATAACAGTATTTGGTTGAACGCACAAGTTTTAATGTAAACATTGTGTAAAACATTTAAATAATTTTAATTTTCCACAAATATACATGTCAATTATGGTTGTCAAATGCGGTTAATGAAACATCACATCTGAAAAATGAGTCAACATTAAGTGTATAATGCAAATTCCATTCGCATTTTAGCACTGCAAATAATGCTTCACACCAGGAAGCACAAAACATTTACACAAAAAAACGCCTCTGAAAGACGAATTTTATTGATTTTTTGGCAGTATTTGGTAGAACTAAAGTTCGAATTATTTAGACTGCTCATCATAAAAAGAGGTTAAATTTGTTTTCTAAAGACATTCAGACTCAGGTGGACAA
>ERZ1048686.1097-NODE-1097-length-22147-cov-6.073692_pt1 | contig 22147 bp, 20 predicted proteins | sample MGYA00383099_ERZ1048686 | MGnify/ENA primary metagenome ERZ1048686 (study PRJEB29581, sample SAMEA5548369) | metagenome | biome: marine; feature: coastal; material: water | depth 25 m | study: Short-term variability in the microbial, nano- and picoplankton... | reverse complement strand
CTTGTAAAATCTGATGTCTCTTCGCTTTTGTTTTTATGATTTATACCGAAGGACTAATCTTTTTCAACTACCGGTTAATTCCTAAATAGACTAACTTGGCCTTTTCAATTAGAACAATACAACATCCTTTGAAATCAATTCTACTGATTATAAGACTATTGATTGGACAACATGTTATGGCTCAAGACACCACACTGCGTTTTTACAACATCGATTATTGCACGTATCAAGAACGGCAACATGGATTTCAGTCGGCGGATGGAGAAATAAAATACCTCGATGTAGGGACGTCAGACAAAGTAGTGATGCTGCTGCATGGTGTGCCAACCTCTGGATGGTTGTACCGAAAAATGATTGATAGCTTGGTAGATGGAGGTATGCGCGTAATTGTTCCCGATATGTTGGGGTTTGGCGCAAGTGCATCGTCAAAAGGTTACGACCTATATACGCCCACGGCCCATGCAAACAGATTGCTGGCTTTAATGGATACATTAAACATTGATAAATGGTGTCATGTATTTCACGACTTTGGTGGGCAAGTGACCTGGGAAATGCTGCGTCAAGATTCGGCACGTGTAAGCGAATTGGTGATTTTAAACACGATAATTTATGAAGATGGGTTTAATCCTCCGGTACGCATGAAACGCGGCCCTATTGCCCATATCGCGATGAGCCTGTATCGCAGTCGGCTCACCAGCAAGTTTATGCTTAAGCAGCTATTCAAAATGAGTTTGCACAACACTGAACTTTCCAAAACAGAATTCAAAGGCTATCAATGGCCCATGTTACATGGTAAAACGAAGGCCATGTATACGTTCTTTACAAATACCAAATACGCTTTACCCGATTACTCGGCCATTCTAAAAAATATGACTATACCTGTTGGCGTAGTATGGGGCAAACACGACAAAGTATTACAGTGGGATGCACAAGCTTCGTCTGTTATGCAAGACTTACATATTGAACAAGAAAATGTTCATCTGGTTGAAGCCAGCCATTTTGTGCAAGAAGAGACACCAGTCGCGATATGTGATGCAGTGCTCAACATTACGAAGTAGTTCGATTATCGAATCGTATCGCTTTCGATGTTTGAGGCTATAAATGCCCCTAGTCCATTGGTTATATTGCTATGCACGATTACTGCACTACCAAAAGGCCCTGCCTGTTGCAAATCATCTCTATCACGGTATTGTTGAAGCGTTTTGTAGTAATTGTAAAAATCCCTAGTCACCGAACGCAATTCAATTAAATACAATACATCTGAGTTAGCAGCTACCAAGCCTCCAGGAGGAACCACCTCTATCTTCTTGGTTTGACTATTAAACAAAACATCATTAAACAAAAATCCACCGTCGTTTAGCTTCATCGTTTCTGGCGCTTTTAAAGAGGGATCATTGAGTTGGAATTCAAACGGTACGAATAGATCTACCGTTTCACTGTAATAATAGAAATGCAGCATGTAGTAGTTGCTACCCGCTTGGTCTGTCCACTCAATAGACAATAAGTCAGAAGGTCGACCATCCATGTCCGTTCCACCATTCTCGATGTAGCCAATTGATTTATTTCGAACCTGTTCTGGGATAAAGCTTCTGGCAAAAACGGTTGATCGCTCGCCCGCATTGTCTTGTACCTCAATGGTATACGATTTACCGGATATCGCTGACTGACTAGATAAGAAACTCTTAGAGGCAGCGTCGTATGTGGTTGTTACCGTACTTCCGTCGGCCTTTAACGAAATGGTAACGTCTTTGTAATCGAGCGGCAAATCATTGGTATAGGCACCTGCGTTGTCACTAATTTTAATTTGAATTGGTTCAAGGTTATTCAAAGCGCTATTGACAACCAGTTTTGGTTGAAAACTAGGCAACTGACCTTCTGGTATAGGTTGATCTGTGCTACATGATTGCAATAGCCCAATCAGAACGCTAAACGTAATTAATTTGATAATTTCTTTCATGATTAGATATTTACACGGTACGTTAGAAATGGAAGGAAAGAATAACTCGACCTCGTATAAGCCGTGTATTTGTAGTTTGTTGTAGTATCGTCGCGTTCACTAAAGATAGATTGCACATTACGCGTACCTAAAAGGTTATAAACGCTTAATTCCAAACTTTGGACTTCATCAGAGAAGTGCCATTCAAATTTGGCATCAAGCCTGGCATGATACGTTGACCTAAAATTATTTATTTCGTCGTATGCGAGAACTACATCACCATCTAAATCACGATACTTAGAAGTTGGTAACGTAAAAGGGTTTCCTGTTGCTCCAACACCAATTATTGAAAACACGAAGTTTTCTAGATTCAGAATGTATCCGATTTTACCAATGACGCGTCTATCGTAGTCAAAGGAAAAAGACTCGCCTCTATTAAGTTCTGCGTATTTCCGAGTGGCATTCGAAAAAGTAGCACTGGCCCAGAATATGGTGTTATCGCCAACATACTTAAAGCTATTTTCAATACCTATTACGGCGCCGTCACCAACAAGTGAATTGGCTTCCATATCGTCCCGATCAAACAAGTCGGCTGCATAAAATATTGGCTGATTAGACAGTATCTTGTAATACGCTTCACTCGAAAATCTTGTTCTTTTACCCGGTTTGGTATGATAACCTAACGACAGAATATCACTTGTTTGAGGTTTCAACTTCTCACTTGCAGGAAGATATACCACAAAATTGTCTGTAGCCGCTCCATCCGTGTTATACAAATGCATAAACTGATGCATGCGTGCATAAGAGAATTTCACAGAGGAAGTTGACGATAGCAGGTATCTACCGGAAAATCGAGGCTCTGGATAAAAGCGGGTAAAGTTATGGTACGAATACAAGGTTGTGCGGAGTCCGGCATTAAAAGCAAGTTTATTGTTATAGGTATACTCATCTTCAATGTAAATGGATGTTTCGATACCCGTTTGGATGACTGTATCACCGTATTGATCGTCGGTTATCAAATCACCATCAATCGTATAGCGCTTGTCGACAAGTGAACCGGAGTTATTTAAATGCAGTCTATTTTGGAGTCCGTAGCGCAGTAACATCTTCTTATTTTTACGATGTTCAAAATCTGCTTGGGCCCCAACCTCTCCTGCCGAAAAACGGACAGTATAATCGCTAATCGCATTAGAACCTATTGGTGCTGTATAATCCGTTTCACTTAAGGCAATACCATTGGAGTAGTTCGTATAATAAGCCGTAAAAGTTCCCGTTGTTTTTTGATCGAAAATATGCAGCCAATCTGCAGATGTGGTTTGATTTTTAACTGTAATGTCGACAGTGAAATCCAACTCTTTAACATTGGTATTGGTATCATTAAATTCAGACTCAGACACTTTAATTTTATCTTTTAAGCTGTAATAGCTTAAGGTTAGTTTGTTTTTAGTGTTTAAGTTTAAATCCAGTTTCCCGCTAAAATCTCTATAGAACAATTCTTGGTCAGCCACATCTAACAATAAATCTATATACGATCGTCTGAAGGTAACGCCCAATGAATTGCCATTTCCCAGAGGTAAGCCCACCTTAAAATTTCCTAGAACAGGGCTAACAGCAATGTCTGCCTCAGCCTCAAGTGCATTCCCTGCTGTTGACTTCACATCCATAACACTGGAAAGTCGGCCGCCGTAACGCGCCGGAAAAGCTGCTTTATACAACACAACCTCTTCTGCTGTAGTACTACTAAAATTTGAAATATACCCTTCGAAATGACCAAGGCTGTACACTGGTGCCCCGTTGAGCAGAATTTGATTTTGTCCTAATCCTCCACCTCGAACCGTCATGTCGCTATATCCATCTGAGGCAAATTCTACTCCAGCATTCACCTGCAAAGCCTTTGACACATCAGGTTCTGAGAAAATAAACGGAACTGCATCCAATTCTGCTCTGGTCATTACAATTTTATCAGATTCTATATCAGTAATTTCATGATTGGTAGAAGAGCTAGGTGTATAGTGTGTAAACTCAGTATTAAAGATTGGCGTTATACTCAGGTTAAAGTTTCCATTGTCATCTGGATCAAAACGAAGTAGTTTGGTGGACAAACCAGCATTTGATTGTAGAGGAACAACCAATGTTGCACCACCCTCTTGAAACACTACTTGCATTTCGCGTGGCACAAAACCTGGTTTTTCCATAAAAGCCGTAAACGAGTCCTTGGTGGTAATCAAATTGAAGTACCCAAAAGCATTGGTTGTCGACTCTATCGAGTCTGACGGTATCCATAAACGGACGTTAGACAATGAATTATCGGTAGTTTCAGAAGTCACAAATCCTGAAAAGTGAAATTCAGATTGTGCTTGGACAAGGTTATAGCTGGTTATGAGTAACCAAAATAAAACGTGTTTTCTCATTTTGTTGGATTGCTAACAAAGATATAGAAGGCTACAAATTATCCGTCAGGTAAATTGAATTGTTAGATGAATTTTACGATAAGAAATAAATTACATCAAATGAACAAAAACGCTAGATAATTATATAAACCGTTTTATCTTTGCAGCCCTTAAACGGCCCTGTAGCTCAACTGAATAGAGTATCTGACTACGGATCAGAAGGTTCCAGGTTTGAATCCTGGCAGGGTCACTAAGAAATCAAAGTCCATCAACCAATCGGTTGATGGACTTTTTTGTTTCCAGAGAAAACCAAGCTCGCTTGAGTTTTTGAAGAGGAACAAAAAAGCAAACCGCCAAAGGCGGTTGGACTTTGATTTCGGAATTCGGAGCCACTCAGGATCTCGACGAAGAGCGCAGCAATGAGGAGTAATCCTGGATTAGAGATTGACACCACATTGAATTCGCTTTCAGACAAGGATCTCGACGAATAGCGTAACAAACCGAAGCGATGAGGAGTAATCCTTTAGACCAGACCTAACAACGACCCATCACATCTGCACCTTAAACTGTTCTAACATATCGGCATTAACAGCACTATTGCCAAACGACTTTGCCACACCCTCTGCACTTGGTGCAGGTGCTACTACCTTAACAAACTCTGCATCAACTGGCACAAAACTAGTTTCTAGCTTTGGCCTTTCAGGTGAATGATCTACGGTCACATATACCTGTTTAACAACCTCGGTCAACACAGGTCTATCCACATACAAGGTGTCGTATACCTTTTGAATAATGGTTTTCTCGTAGGTTATGGCTTCTGGTATCTCTTTACCACTAAATAAGAAAAAACTAGTTAAAAACACCAACAAACACGCCGCAGCAGTCCAGTACATAGGTAGCTTCATACGCCAAATCACGGGTTTGGGGTTTGACCGTTCCTGCAGTCTATTTTTCAACGCATCCAAACTTGACACATGCGGAATGTGGTTCTTAACATCGGATGCCAGTTCTGCCGACACCTGATGATTCAATCTATATAACGCGTCATAGTCATCGGCTTGCATAAATTCAAGAACAGAACTCATTTCTGTTGCATTTAAATCTTGAAAACTGCGGGTCTCTGCCCATTCGTGTATGTGTATTTCCTTTTCGTTCATAATGCTGATTTTGGGTGGTACGTTTTTAATTTTTGAGCCAGAATCTTACGGGCAGCAAAAAGCCTTGACTTAACTGTCCCCTCTGCACAGTTAAGAACGCTGGCTATTTCTTTTATGCTAAAATCCTGCTGGTGTTTTAACACAAACGTTTCTTTATGCTCATAACTTAACGAGTCTAATGCGCTGTTTAGATGTATTGCGAACTTAGCTTCTTCGGTCTCTGACTCTATTGTAGGTAATTCGGTTTTAGGATTTTGATGCTCCATTAATGCGTCGATGTCGTCAAAAATCTTTTCTCTATAGGTCTTCCGACAGGCGTTTGAGGCTACTGTATAAATCCAAGGTTTAAATCGCTTCTTGACATCAAACAGTTCTGGCTTTTCCAAAAGCTTTAAGAACGTGTCGTGAAGCAAATCTTGCGCGAGCGCCTGGTTTCTATTAAGCATCTTGGTCATCAAAGCGAGTAGTTTTTGACTGTATCGATGATATATTTCTTCAAAAGCTTCAGATGATCGGTCTTTGACCATTTCCATCAAGTATTCGTCAGTATAGTATTGAACAGTCTGCATCTACCTCTTCTGTGGCTTATAATAATTCTGTAATTTCTTTAAGTTGATCTGTTCTCTTCGCAATACCCAATATTAACGATTTAAGTCTTACAGCTTCAGGGTCTTCACTTTCTTTATAATGATGGTACAAGGTCACAAACGACATGAGATAGTTTGAATTACTCCCATCCACAACACCTTGACTGATGTCGTTGCTTAAATCAACCTTAAGGTAGTCGAGCAGCATATACTTCTCATAATTTTTCTTTATCACGGCTATGTTGTCGAACTTCGAGTCTGTCCACTTATACGCCATTCCAACATTGTACACATCCGACTCAAAACTATCATACAAATGTTTTTGTGCGCTGATTGCAAAATAGAACGGTCGAGTCGTGTGTTTCTTAATATGCTGAATCAAGGCAGAAGAAATCTCATTCCAATTTTTGTGTGCACTGGTATCTATATCATAAGGTGGTATTCCTAGCTCTTTAAAATACTTTTCTCGATACGCATCATACGTTATTAAACTGGCATTTATTATGCTCACTTGCGGCTTTACACCCTTCGCCTCTTGTAGTATCCAAGCAGGATAGGTGTCATTATCGCCAACCGTAATTAAAATCGCATCGTCTTCTACACATTGTAACATATTGTAACACCATGTATATAACCCTGGTGATATGTCATTTGAGGCAAACCAGTTTTGCGCAACCGTTTTGATGTTTTCTTTGTCGCGCATCACTTGATAGTAAGTCATTAAATCGTCGTGTAATTCAATTCTATTAGGCCCTAAAGCTTGTGCTTTTTCTAAGTGTTTTACATTTTCCATCAAATTGCGTAATCCAGAATTCCAAAAGGCAATGTAATGGTATTCAAACGTGTTGGGTATTTTGTCAGCAATTACCTCAACCAAGCTGTCCAGTTGATGAGGACTTACACCTTTTCTGTAAATTTTTAGCATCCTGTTGGCTGTGTAATAATTTAACCACGCGTCTGGATCCGATGGATATTCGTCTAGATGAGCACCCCATAAATCAGCCTGCTTTTTGTACCACTCCGTAGTTCGTTTTTGTTTGACAAGCGAGTAGACCTTCTCTTTCTCTCCTGCGTTTTGGCCGTAAAGAAAAGTGCTACTGACAATGCATGTTATTGCGATAAGTATTTGCTTCATATTAGTACTATCCAGTTTATACGAAAAGGTTCAATATATTTTTACTTTTTTTTCGAATCAGACGTTTAATCCGCAACTCGAGCCTTTATATTAAAAAAAACTTATCGAAGTGATTTAGGTTTACTGTTACCAGATAATTATTATCCTATAATCTATGACAACGGTCATTATTTTGGAGCCATTTTTACCCTAGGTTTGCCTAGTGAATTTAGGGCTTTCGACAATCCAAAAAAACAAATTAGTGATGGCAGTGCTTGTTGTTAGCGTCATCGTTTACAATATCGTTTTATATACACAGCGCCCAACAAAAACACAACGCATATTGTCTGATTCAGCACTAATCGGCGCTCAACTGTACCAAGAAAACAACTGTACCGCTTGTCATCAATTATATGGATTGGGTGGTTATCTAGGCCCTGACCTTACTAATGCTGTGAGTAACGGCGACAATGCACATCAGCGCATTAAAACATTCCTAAACCTTGGGTTCAAATCGATGCCAAAATTTGATTTTACTGACGAAGAAATTAACCACATTGTGCAGTTTCTTGATGAAGTTGATAAGACGGGATACTACCCAGATTGCGCAGAAGAAGTCAAATCGAATGGTTGGGTAAAGATCAAAACTAAAAATGCCAATGAAGCAAAATAAAACCATACCGTTGCTCTTCATTACACTAGGGCTAACAGCACTGTTGGTTGGCGTTGTATTTGGTCTGTTGGCAGGCATTCAACTCATTTATCCAAATTTTCTCAAAGAGACTATTGCGTTTAACCAAATGCGCCCGTTTCACGTTTCAACCGTCGTAGGATGGATTATTCTTACGGTGACTGGTGGAGTATACTATTATGTAACCCAAGTATTGCAGCTCAAGTTATTTTCGACAAAGTTGATGCAGCTTCACTTGTGGATATTCATCGTCTGTGCAGTCTGTATATACATATCTTATGCAAGTGGGTATATGGGTGGTCGAGAATATCTCGCCTTCGCGCCTATCATAGCTATACCTGTGATACTTGCTTGGGCTATTTTCGGAATTAATTTTTTCAAAACGGTCGTATCCAAAGTACGTAACTGGCCGCTTTACCTCTGGATGTGGGGAACCGGGATTGTATTTATGACGTATCATTTACTGGAAGCACATTTATGGACGGTCCCATTTATTAGAGCCAATTTTATTCAAGACATCACGATTCAATGGAAATCATATGGTTCGTTTGTGGGTTCGTGGAATATGCTGGTGTATGGAACAGCTGTGTTCATTATGGCACGTATAAAAGGTGATGATACTGGCATAGCTAGAGGTCGAACCGCTTTCTTCTTCTACTTCCTTGGCTTAACTAACCTTATGTTTGGTTGGGCGCACCACACTTACTTTATCCCAACTAAGCCTTGGATCCGCATTGTGGCGTATGCGATTAGTATGACTGAATGGTTGGTGTTTTTAAAGATGATTTACACGTGGAGGAAGTCTCTGACTGAAGCAATCAAGGAGAAATATGACTTCAGTTATAAGTTTTTAATGGCTGCTGACTTCTGGATTGTTTTCAACGTTTTATGTGCTTTGTTGATGTCTATACCGGCTATACAACTAGTTACGCATGGCACGTACTTTACCGTTTCACATTCGATGGGAACCACCATTGGCATTAACACAACCATATTGCTGGCTTCCATTTTCTATATTCAAAAACGTGAGAAAGAAGAATTGTTTACAAAACGGCGAAAACAGTTTCATTATGGGTTTTGGATTTTCAACGTTTCGCTTATAACATTCTTATCATTCCTGATTATCGCTGGATTAGTTACTGGATTTTCAGACTCAGCAGCACTCCACGGTGATAAAGTCAACACCATTAGACCATATCTTGTCGGGTTTGTTATTGCTGGATTTGGCCTACTTATTGGACTTCTACTCATCGTTTTGCCGTTACTAAAACAACATATCAGCCTGCTAACCACAAAGCGTTAAACCACACCCTACTGCACTGTGAGAAGTGTAAATCTCATAGTATCTTCGAGCCCATGCGTATTGGTATTCTTACTTTTCTGGTAGCCACATGTATTTGTTTATTCGGATGTCGGGATAAGGATTACATTTCTGACGATGATATATTGGCGCAGTATGTAAACTTGCCCAAAGTACCCTACGCTTATGCTAACATCAGCATACCTGAACAACTTGACAAATCGTTAATCCAACAACAAGACAACACACCGGTAGGTAATGAGATTACAAATTGGGGAGCAACTTTAGGACGTGTTTTGTTTTACGATAAACTGTTATCGCGAAACATGACTATCTCGTGTGCGTCTTGTCACATACAATCCATAGGATTTTCAGACTCAGCAAAATTTTCTACTGGTTTTAAAGGTGGAAAAACAGGTCGGCATTCTATGGGAATAGCCAACACAAGTTTTAGGGTTATTGGTATTTTCTTTTGGGATGGTCGAGCACAAACCTTAGAAGAACAAGTGTTGCAACCCATTCAAGATACCGTAGAAATGGGGCTAAGTCTTGATGCACTCCTCAAGCGTTTACAAAAACAGCCCTATTACCAAGTGTTATTTAAAAAAGCATACGGAGATACCCTTATCTCGGTCGATCGTACAGCAAAATCGTTGGCTCAGTTTGTAAGATCTATCCAATCGTTTAATAGCAAATACGATGCTGGTAGAAGCAACCACAGCAAAACCGAAGACTTCACAAACTTCACTGCACAAGAAAACATAGGAAAGGCGATATTTTTTGACCTAAAGAAAGGAAACTGTGGCGGTTGTCATTACACAGATGGTTTTGTGATGGATGTACCTCGAAACAATGGGTTAGACATTTGGGAAACAACAAACGACAAAGACGTTGGGTACGAGAACACAACATCCGATGAAAACGATAGAGGAAAATTCATCGCTCCTTCATTACGCAACATTGCCCTCAGACCGCCATATATGCATGATGGCCGGTTTGCCACATTAGAACAAGTTGTCGACCATTATAGCGATAACATCCAATGGTCAAACACGTTAGACGACCATTTAAAAGCAACAAATCCAAACACAGCTGTACGTTTCAACCTTTCGAGTGAAGAAAAAAAAGCACTTGTATCGTTTTTAAAGACACTCAACGACAATAAAATTACGACAGATCAAAGATTTGCAGACCCGTTTTAAAACAGCACACCCCTATAACCCGCACTTTTCACAGAAATCTATTAAATTTGAGACGCAGGAAAAGGTTATTAAAAAACTTACATCCATATCGCTCCTTACTATTATCGTTTTAGCCAGTATAGGCTTAAATTTTAATACGCATGTATGTCAAGGTGCAATCAAGTCGGTTGGCGTATACATACCCGCTGAGTCGTGCTCAGAAATGGCTGTCGGAAGTTGTACAGAAACAACGCATGAAGACGGTATAAATAGACTTCCTTGCTGCACAAACCTTAATTTCAGTGCGCCACAAAGTCAATTCGAAGAAAACGTATTTGTTTCACATAAATCACTGCACACAGCTGCTATTGCATATGCCGTGTTGGTGGATGCTTACAATTCAGGTTACATAAATACAACGGTCAACCGCATTACAGACGACCCACCAGATTGGCCTCAAAAAAGAATCCAAGCTGACTTGCAAGTATTTATCATTTAGCTTCTAATTATTTATTTCGGTTTACCGCATATCGGTATTGATGGGAATCACATCCAATTGAATAATAATTAGACAATGAAATCAACAATATTTAAAACAGTAATTCTTTCTTTTACACTTATCGGTCTTGCAGCATGCAGCTCGTCGAAAGAAGATTCAAAGAAAACTGGTATAGCATATACCTCAACGTATGTGTGTCCGATGCATTGCGAAGGCAGTGGTTCTGACAAAGCAGGACAGTGCCCCATATGTAGAATGGACTACGTACTTAATAAAGAAAACTCAAAATAGAAAACAATGAAAAAACTAATAGTAGTTATAGCAGTTGCGGCCTTTGCACTTACAGCAACTGCACAAACAACAGTAAAATTCAAAATCAACCACTTGTTAGAAGATCAAGCGTTTGCTTTTAACCAAAAAGCTTCCAACAATTTGGACAATGAATTTAATGTAAAACGTTTAGAGTACTACATCTCAGCCATGAGTCTAACCCACGATGGTGGAAAAATAACGAAAGCTGACGATGTATATATTTTAGTAGATGGAGGGTCGTCTGTAGATGTAGAATTAGGTAAATTCGACATCACAACATTGGAATCCATCAACTTTTCTATTGGCGTTGATCCTGGCGTAAACAACCAAGATCCAACACAATGGCCAAGTAACCACGCACTTGCTCCAAAATCACCTTCAATGCATTGGGGTTGGTCTTCTGGTTATCGATTTGTTGCCATTGAAGGCAAAACAGGTAGTAGCTTGAATACAACTTTCGAAATACATGCATTAGGGAATGAGAATTTCTTTAAAGTTAGCATACCTACAAAAGGCAGTATGGACAACGGGAGTTTAGTTGTTGAGCTGGATGCAGACTACACTGAAGCATTGGCTAACATTGACATAAGCAGCGGCTTAGTTATCCATGGCACTACGGATCAAGCGGTAAGACTACTGCGCAATTTCGCAAACACCGTTTTTTCGTCTGAAGAAGGAAATGTAAATACGTTAAGTATTATGGAAGCCAAACCGTTTATAACGACAAGTGTTTACCCAAACCCAAGCACCGGTAAATTTATAGTTCAACTACTCGATAAAATGGCTGGTGAAGCAGAAGTGTCAATATTGAATGTTACAGGGCAAACAATTCTACAACAGAAATTGTCTGAAGGAATAAATACCGTTTCAATTGCCGACAAAGGTGTCTTTTTAGTTACTGTTCGATTAAACGGCGTAACTGTGGAGACCAAACGCATCCTTTTAATGTAAACTGTGCACTTCAAGGCTGGTATAACATTCGTTTTTACTATCCTCTGTTTTAGCGCCTGTCATAAGGATATTTCATTACATCCAGTACTTCCTGAGGTCAAGGTTCAGGACGTTCCTATCGGATTCCCTAAAGTGATTTATCCCAGTGACAACGGATTCACTAAACCACGGTGGTTACTAGGCAAATCATTGTTTTACGACAAACGATTGTCTAAAGACAGTTCTGTGAGCTGTGCTTCTTGTCATAAATCAGATTTGGCCTTTAGCGATGACGTTGCGAAAACGGACGGCGTATTTGGAAGAGCAGGCAAACGAAATGCGCCGACATTAACAAATGTGGCCTATCAACCTTATTACACACGAGAAGGTGCTGTCAAAACACTAGAATCACAAGTACTAATTCCCATCCAAGAACACAATGAATTTGGGTTCAACATAATTGAAATAACAAAGCGTTTAGCCAGCGACAGCACGTATCAAAAGATGAGTAATGCAGCCTACCAGCGCAATCTTGATTACTATACTTTAGTGCGATCCATTGCAACCTTTGAACGCACCATTATAAGTGGAAACAGTCCGTTTGACCAATACCAATATCAGGATAAAACCGCAGCGATAACTGGGTTTGAAAAAGCGGGAAAAGACTTGTTTTACAGCAAAAAAACCGACTGCAGCAGTTGCCATAGTGGATTCAATTTCACCAACTACGCCTTTGAGAATAACGGCCTATACGCTGCCTATGCGGATATTGGCAGACAAAGACTAACGAATGAACCAGAGGATCAAGGACGTTTTAAAGTGCCCACCCTACGAAACGTTGCGGTAACAGCACCCTACATGCACGACGGCTCAATTCATAATTTAGAAGCAGTAATTGAGCACTATAATACTGGTGGTACTCATCACATCAATAAAAGTGGCCTGATTCGACCATTGAACCTCACTGAAATAGAAAAGAAGCAATTGGTTGCTTTCTTAAACACCCTAACAGACCATGAATTTTTAAACAACACAATACTAAAGAACGAATAAATGAAGAAATATATACTACCCGTTTTTGCCTTGGCCATAATTGCCTTGATGCAAAGCTGTAAAGACGACGATTCCAATGAACCGACAAAAGTTACATTAGACGAAACACCATATGTGATGGAATACGGCCATTTGCCTCCACCAAACATAGCCGACGACAATCCGTTAACTATGCAAGGAGTAAAACTAGGCAGGATGCTGTTTTATGAAAAGATGCTATCAAAAGATGGGTCAATGGCATGTGCAAGTTGTCACTTGCAAGAGTTTGCTTTTAGTGATACAGCCCAGTTTTCAATCGGCGTAGAAGGTAAGCCAGGTGGCCGTCAGGCCATGGCTGTTTTTAATATGGCATGGAATGAGAATGAATTTTTCTGGGATGGCCGGGCACATTTAGTGCGCGACCAGTCGCTCGGACCTATTCAAGATCCTTTAGAAATGAATGAAACATTGGAGAACGTTATTGCCAAACTTTCAGCCAACCAGCTATACAAAGACCAATTCATCCGAGCATTTGGTTCTGAAGAGGTTACCTCCGAAAAAATGTCGTTAGCTATGGAACAGTTCATGAACTCAATCGTTTCCTACCAATCGATATACGATGATTATTTGAAAGACTCTACTGCGTTTAACGAAAGTCAAAAACGGGGAGAAAAACTTTTCTTTGGTGAGTATAACGAGTTTTTCCCAGATGAAAGTGGAGCTGACTGTGCGCATTGCCATTCTGGAGCCAACTTTGAAAACGATCGTTATGCAAATAATGGATTAGACTCAGACGGCAACTTTACCGATAACGGAAGAGAAGAGGTAACAAAAAAAGTGCGAGACAAAGGAAAGTTTAAAGTGACAAGCCTACGCAACATTGCCATAACACCTCCATACATGCATGATGGTCGGTTCGCGACTTTAGAAGAAGTAGTTGAACACTACAACAACGGTCTTAAAACATCATCTACATTAGACCCAGCTTTAGAACAAACTCGAGGAACTGGGCTAAGACTTTCTGATCAAGACAAAACAGACTTAGTTAACTTTTTAAAGACCTTAACTGATGAGGATTTAACTACAAATCCTGCGTATATGAGTCCATTTTAAAAGCTTTCGTATATGTAAGAAGCACTTTGGATTAAAAATATGTTGAAATGATTAAAATTCATTTCGCAAAAGCACTACGTATTAATATGTAGTGCTTTTGTGTTTAAACATAGCGTCAGAATCAGTAACGCTAATATGTTTTATGAGTCTATGTCAGTTATTTAATGTGCAATTTTTTTGCCGGCATTGTACGAAACACGCGATTCCAAAGTCGTGTAGATAATCCAAACGCTCTATCATCGAATCGGTGGTGTAAATGATGGTGACGCCAAAACCACTTAAAATAGTTTTTAGGTGCCTTCCGTACATGAATTAGGTAATGCATAGTCAGATAGAAAGCATATCCAAGAACAAATCCAGGAAAGAAAAAGAAACTAGCTACACCTAAGGTCCAATGGAATAATAGAAAGAATAGGAATAGTAAAGTTAAAGCAATTGGGATTGGCATGGCCAATTGGTCTTTCACATTTGGATGAACATGATGTACGCCATGTACTTTGAACTGCCATTCAGTGGATTTGTCATATTCTCCGGAATGATAAACATACCGGTGCAATAGATATTCTACTAACGTAAAAGTTAACCTTCCCAAGTTTAAATACAACAAAACCTGCCATAATTTAGTTGGGTATACATGGTAACCATATACCAAAATAGAGAACGAAATAACGACATAGAGAATGATCGCTGTTTGAGAATTGGTGTGTGTAAGTTTGTCCAGCGTTTTATTTTTAAATAACTGAACGCCAGTATTCGATATATTTTCATTTGCTTTCGTTTTGACCTAAAAAACTGATAGTTTATTCAGGGCAAATTTGAAGATAGCTGAAGGAGAAACATTATCGTATTACACAGTCAAATTACACAAACGTCACTATTTAAGCACATAAGACATAATATAAATACTTACAACGTATAATATTCATTTAACAAACAACTTAAATCACATTTTATACATATTTTAATTATAATTAATATACGTATTTAACAAATTGCATTTTTAGATTACATACTAATCGACTATTAATGGCTTTAAAGTAGACGATCAATTAAAACTATTCTGTCTCTCCAGCCTTCTTCCGAAAGTGGTAATATTGAACAAAAGTATTTAGATATGGATATCGAATCATTAAAGTTTCCTGTAGGCGAATTTGTCAAACCAACAACCATTACGCCAGAAATCGTAAACAGTTGGATCAGCGACATTGAATCCTTTCCATCACGATTAAATGAGGCGCTCTCCAACATAACACCAGAACAACTCAACTACGCGTACAGACCAAACGGTTGGACTATCAAACAAGTGGTACATCACTGTGTTGATAGCCATATCAATAGTATTATCCGGTTTAAATTAGCTTTAACTGAAGACCAACCCACTATTCGTCCATACAATCAGGATGCATGGATTAGTTTGCCAGATGCCACTGTAAATGACATATCGGCCTCAATGAAAATATTAGACGGGTTGCATGAAAAGTGGGCCTTTCTATTAAAAAACTTGACTCAAAGCGAACTTCAAAAACTATTGATTCACCCAGAACACAAGGCGCCTTTAACCATTAGGCACTTTATCGGTTTATATGCTTGGCACTGTAACCATCATTTAGCTCATGTACTTCAAGCCCTTAAACACAAAGGAAGGTTTAATTTGAATTGAATAGCGTTCCTGCCGCCCATCGAACCCCGGATGAAGAAACCTGATACTTCGTAGTTAGCTCAACAAGTTTTAATCGGGCGTTTATGACGTAGTTTTCGCGGGTATTAACCATAAACACTGAGCTTTCGCCGGCACTAAATTTTTGTCTTTCACCTGCCAACAATCTGTTACTATTAGACACCGCATCCGTATACAGTATTACCTGATTATTTAGCGTCAATTGCTCGTTGTAGTACACGCGTAGTTTATTTTGAAGCTCAAGCAACTTTTGCTGCCGACCGAATTGTGTTTCTTGTATTTTGATATTGGTTAGTTGCAAAGCACCACGTTGTTTGCGCAAGAAAATAGGGAAACCGGTAGAAACTCCGAATTTGCTATTGCTGGGTGTTAAGCCGCTTATGACGCTGTTTCCAACTGGTTCGTTCAGTACGTTATACTGCACATTGACCGTTGGCTTTAGGGCCTCTTTTTTCAACCTGCGATCTATCTGCATAGTGGCTAACTTAAAATCATACAATATCATGTCTGGATGGCTGTTGTCAATTCCAATCATTAATTGTTCCAACGTATCGTATGGCGTTGTTGCTAATCGCGACAATTGAGTCAAGTTAACAGGTCTTAAACTATCTGTAATTAACAGAGGTGTGTTGTTTTCGAACCATAAATAATTAGACAGTGCCAACGTTGCATTTTGATATTCCAACGCATAATTGGTTCGGCTCAACTGTCGGTTTTGGACCAAAATAAACGCTTCTAGGGTATCAATCGCTGGTTTGTCGCCTAAAGAATAACTCCCCTTAACAGCCTTAAACCTGTCTATGGCTAACGAAAGCGATTCGTCGTAAACTACGAATTGATTCCAAGCTGCCACCCATTTCCAATACGACTTAATTGCATCAAAATATAAATCGTTCATGAGCTTACGTTGCTCAGCAATCGTCGACTCTGAAAAAAACTTCGCTTGTTTCAAGGTTGCCCGCCTTTGGTCAATAAATAACCCATTACCAAGCGTAATGGAAACACCGCCATACCATAGCCCACCATTTGGCACATCATCCTCAGGGTTAAGACGGATGCCATTGTTTTGGTCAAAACCCGTTTTTAGCTCAATCCCATACCAAGTAGGAACTTTTAACCCTCCGTGTAAAAGGCTATAATAGTTTTTATCATCGAAAGACTTTTGGTCAAATTGACCATCTATTTTGGGATCAAATCCACCTTTGGCCATACGCACCGTGCTTTCGCCTTTTTGTAAGAACAAATCAGCCTGTTTTGACACCGGATGATAGTTCTGCACAAACCACAGTAGTTGGTCTTGGCTAAATGTTTTTATCGTAGCCTGTGCCGAACCCAACAACGGCAATAACAATCCGCAAATGATGCCTATTATTTTATTACTCATTTACCTTTTAATTTGGTCTCATCCTTGGATGTTACATTGACATAATAATCGGGTGGAAACCCGTTGAGCTTACGCCATATCTCGTACCATATTGGTACATCTTTGAGTAGAGACATTCCATCGGCGCCTGACCCAACCCGCAATGCCGTTGGCCATTCTTCATCTGTAGGATCTGGAGCAACAAGAATTCGATATTTACCATTCTCACTAATGAAATTATCAATGGCAACGACTTCTCCGCCAAATGTACCGTACGACAAATTCGGCCAGCCAGAAAATACCACCGTTGGCCAACCATCAAACATAAATCTGACCTTTTGACCATTTTGCATTAACGGTAGGTCCATGGGTTTAACATACATCGATACAGCCAAATCATAGTTACTTGGCATTATGCTAAGCAGCTCCTCTCCTTCTTTAACCGTTTCGCCAATACCCGAACGGATAGCCTTTGTGATATACCCGTCTTGAGGAGCTGTTATATAATACATTCCTGTACGAATGGAGTAATTCATGTACTGGTTCTGCATTTTCGTTACTACAGCTTCAGCATCATACATATTAGACAATGACGCATATTTTTCACTTTCCGCTTTTGACAGTTTATCACGATACTGGTTCTCTATAGAACTTAACTCTACCTCAGCATTTATGAGCTCATTTTTGCTTTTCAACAACTTGTTTTCAGCACTGATGCGCTTAGCCTGAGTTTCTTGCAGTTTCAATTTACGCGATTCCAAATCGGTTAGTGAATTTAACCCTTGTTTGTAAAGCTCTTCCATTCGTTCGAATTGTCGCTGAGCAATAACCAAATTGGTTTCAGATGCCTTCAAATCCATACTGTCTGACTGAATTTTTAGCTTCGCTTGCTCTATATAGTTAAACGCCTGTTCTCGTTTTAGTTTTTTAGTTCTAAGTAATGCGTCTATCTGGCTATCCAAGCTCTTTATTTTATCCATATAGGCAACTACCGTTAGCTCTTTCGATTTAATCTGAGATTCGGTATTTGCTAGTAATCCTGGGTCAAAGTAGGCGTCCTTGATTTCGGAAATAAACATGATGGTGTCGCCTTTTGAAACGAAATTACCCTCACGAACGAACCACTTTTCAATACGTCCTGCAATAATCGAGTTAACCGTTTGCGGCCTCTGATCGGGTTGGAGCGTTGTTACATATCCACGTACTTGTATGTTTTGCGTCCACGGAAAGAATAACACAACAATAAATGTGAGTAAAGAAATGATAAGCAATCGAGATAATATCTTCCCTGATTTATAATCCTTCACTATTGAGAATGATCGATACTTTTTAGTATCAATTTTTCCATCTATTCTATTTGGGCTTAGGTTTAACATGTTTAGTTTTTATCAAATACTTCATTGAACCATGGCTCTGATTGGATTGAATTGAAATTTGTATCAGCCAATATGCCGCCATCTTTCATCACAACATTTCTATCAAATCGCATAGCCACATTAGGGTCGTTTGATATTACAACTACGGTAACATCAGAATTCAACAGATAGTCGACAAAAGATTGTTTGCTGGCCTCGCTGAGTAAATTAAAGCTGTTCTCAACCAATATGACCTTCGGACTCCCTACTAGACACCGGGCTAAAATAATTTTCAATCGTGTACTTTTCGGCAAGTTTCTCCCGCCAGGAATCATTTCAGTATTGCACCCTTTTTGTTGGCTAGCAACAAACCCGCTTAAGCCAACTACCTTGCAAATTGACTGTACTTCTTCATGCGAAATGTATGGCTTACCGAGCGTAATATTTTCTAATAAAGTCCCTTTGAAAATTTCTTCTTTTATTAAGTTGTCTCCAATAATTTTATGCAGGTCTTCTTTATACCAGTTTCCAATCGGAATGCCATTGTAATTGATGTTACCTCGAAACTCATCGTACAGACCAGCCATAAATTGGAGCAAGAGTGACTTACCTGAACCATTGTATCCAGACAAACAAACCTTATCTCCTCCGTATAATTTTAAGTCAATATTTTTTAAAAAATCTTCCTTTTCTCCAAGAAACTTATAAGAGACATGATTCATTTCAATTCCAATATTTGACATCTGAACTGGATCAAATCGGGTGCCATCATCACGATCAAGAGGTAAGTCGGTTACATTGCCAATTTTCTCTATAGCCGTTAATACATCGTAAATCGTTTCCATACTCAGGATGAGCTTTTCAATGGACGCAAGGATTAACAGTATAATTATCTCAGAAGCCACAAACTGGCCAATGTTCATCTGTTGATTGATAACCAACATGCCACCGATAATTAACAAACCAGCTACGATAAATACCTTTAACCCGACCAAGTTTATGTATTGCATCACCAATGTTTTGTAATGCGACTTTCTTGATTTCAAATAGCCCTCAACTTTTTCATCGGTTTTCTGCAGTGGTAGAGGAGAGTCTCCAGCTAATTTGAAGGTTTCCATTGCTCTTGCAATTTCTTCTAACCAATGCGCCACCTCATATTTATACTTCGATTCGACGATGCTGGTTTTTAAACCTTTTGGTCCCGTCAGTCTAAATATGATATACGCAACAATTAAAAGAACAAAACTGAACAGTATAAAGAATGGATGATACAATGACAACAACATCAACCCAAACAACACTTGGAGAGATGCTGATGAAAAGTCCAATAAAATCTTTGACAGTCCTTTTTGGATGGATAAGGTATCAAAGAATCTGTTAACCAATTCTGGTATATATGTTTTATCTACAGCTTCCACTTTCATACGTGGAATACGATAGGCAAATTCAAAGGCTGACCTGGTAAAAATTTTCTGCTGTAAGTTTTCAGAAATGGTAAGCTGCATGATTTGCAGAACTCCGGTGAACGCTACACCCAACACCACAAATATGACCATCACTATCCATGAGGTAGAAACTTGGCCACCCGTAATGAGGTTGATAATGGCTTGAATCCCTAGTGGAAGAGAAAGGGTCACAAGCCCCTGAAACAAAGCATACACATAGATGCTAACAATATCTTGCCTGTCAACTTTTAACAGATTAAAGAATCTATTAATTGGCGTAAGTGGGTTAGTCATTTAGTTGGTCTGATTTTAATGTTGCCAATACCATAGTTGCATAGAATTCTGACATCTCACTTGGTTTGTCTGTAATATCTGTTAGCGAGGGTAGATGCTGCGCAAAGTATTTTTGATGATGAATCCCTTCCATTATAGTAGAGGATAAAGTATGTGAAAATCTGAAGCTTGGGTCTATTTCTAACATCACATTACTAATGCGCTGTACCACGCGTTTGTAACCTGCATAAAACCCTTCTTTATTTGCTTCATCTACATCTTTGGTTAAGTACGCTTTCGACGACTCAGAAACCACAACGCGTGTAAGTACAAGAAGATTTATGTGACTCCCGCTTTCCTTCTTTTCGTTTAATTGACTAAGAACGTCAACGGCGATACGCAGTTTCTTTTCTGGATCTGTGATATTGGTGATACTAAATACCAGTTGATACTCAAGCCAGCCCCAATACCATGAGGTTAAATACACCAATAGCTTGAACTTACTTTCAAAATAGCGGTATATAGAAGCTTCTGTAGTACCCAGTCTTTGCGCAAGCTTCTTAAACGTTGTTTTTTCTAAACCAATTTCATCAATTAGCAAAAGTCCTTCAGAAACAATTTTTTTGCCCAATTCTGAAGAATCTGGATCCTTCAGATATATGCCTTCATTCACTTTAATGTGAACCGTATTTAACAAATCATTCATCGAAGGTTTAAACAGCACAACTATATAAAAGTTTTAAATACTTGCAATTTTGTATTTTATACTATCGATATTGATAGTAATACTATTATTTCGCAGTTATCAACAAGTCGACACAACCTCTAACTAACTACATATAACTATTTACCTAACTTTGTATAGTTCGATTCATTGGAACACAACTATAATGACTCTGCCTACCACAATTGAAAGTCCTTGTGCAACCCTAGACCTTAGCCGATTATCGCTTATAGTACAAACGGTAAAAGACCTTAACCCTACAATAGAACAAACACAAGAACATCTAGAATTAATTGAACGGGTGTTGCAAAACACAAGTGGTCCTTTATACATAATTTCAGATATGAAATTGATGAAATGGGTCAATATCAAAACAATAATATATTTGGGTAAAGGCATTTTCAACCTTGACAAAAATTATGTGAATCGAATTCAGTTACACGCATTTGTGCGCCCAAATTTTTTACTACGTATGCTAATTCCATTGTTTGATCTATTTGCTCGCTTAGAAGGGAGTCAGGTATGCACTAAAACAAAAGACGAAGCAATAGACTGGATAAGCTTAGAAAGCGGCATCCCATTTTATGAATAAAAAAAAGGCCGACCATACAGGCGACCTTTTTCGTTTAACAACTTAAGACCTTTTTAAATTCGTATACCGAATTGATAGCCAGGATATAATATCCAATTAACAGCCCCATTGCTTCCGCTGTACTTTGTAGAATTGAGATATTGATGCTTCGGTTCTTCATTTTCAGACAACCACATGTTCATCGATACGCCGCCAAATACTTCTATGTGTTCACCTAATGCTTTAGAGAATGAAAATTTCAATTTGTTTAAGGACTCCCATTCGTTGCCCTTAAAATCATCAGGCAAAACGGAATAGCTATTTAACTCTGCATTGAAAGACATCCCTTTATTAAAAACTTTTCGTGTTCCGATACCGTAACCTACTGCCCATACTGGATTATCTTTATTCCAATGAACACCAGCTGAAAATACTGTACGACTTCAGCGAAAGTTGAACTTTTTGAGTTAAAAACTAAGAGAGAGTTCATGCTAAT
>ERZ1048686.1094-NODE-1094-length-22184-cov-8.292964_pt1 | contig 22184 bp, 23 predicted proteins | sample MGYA00383099_ERZ1048686 | MGnify/ENA primary metagenome ERZ1048686 (study PRJEB29581, sample SAMEA5548369) | metagenome | biome: marine; feature: coastal; material: water | depth 25 m | study: Short-term variability in the microbial, nano- and picoplankton... | reverse complement strand
CTTTTCCATCTTTGTAGTTCGACTCTCTAATAGTTTGACCATTTTTATGTTTAGTGACAACCATGCCAGTAAATAGTTTTGCGCTATTTTTTTTATAAATTGTGCCATTGATACTAACGGTCTCATTGGCATTGAGTGCGGTGTCCGAGCACGATATAGTTAAAAGCACCATTAGAATAAGAATGAGTATCTTTTTCATTGTTTATCTTTTAACCCATTAAAAAGGCATTTAGTTTAAGTTTTTTCTTTAGTAATAGACTTGTTTTCACTCGATGCCTCTTCGTCTTGCATGGATTTTTTAAAGCCTTTAATAGCACCACCTAAATCGCCACCTATATTTTTTAGACGTTTTCCACCAAAAAGTAGCAGTACAATAACCAAAATAATGATTAGTTCGAATGGTCCTGGCATCATGATTTTTTCCTTAAAATTGTTATAAAATTTAATCGATTTTAACAAGTTAAAATACTGCCGTGTTGCCTATTTAATAAGGCTTTTAGATTGATAACATGGGTTAACTATTGTATGAGTTTTTGGTTAAAATATTTCCAATAATATTTAATTAATTACCAAGTAAATGACTGATTGGATACAACGTTGGAAAGAGGGAAAAATTGGCTGGCATCGTCAGCAACCTAATAGTAAGCTGATTGAGTTTGTTGACTGCTTAGAATTGCAACAGGGTGATTGTGTTTTTGTGCCATTATGTGGCAAGAGTGTTGATATGCTGTATTTGCTTGATCAGGGCTATCAGGTGCTCGGTGTTGAATTGAGTGAGCTGGCTGCTGAGCAATTTTTTGCAGAAAATAACTTAACCTTTACAACCATTAAAACTAAGTTTTTTACCCGTTATGTCGGTAAAAATATTCAGATCTTGTGTGGTGATTATTTTAATTTGAGTGTCAATGATTTAGCCGGGGTACGTGGTGTCTATGATAGGGCATCGTTAATCGCGCTACCATCAGATTTAAGGGTGAAATATGCGCAGCATTTATACGCTATAATAGCGCCTGGTTGTCGGGTATTGTTGTTAACATTGAATTACCCGCAATCACAAACAAGTGGCCCGCCTTTTGCTGTTAATCAAGCTGAGGTGGATTCACTGTATGAAAAAGGGTTCGAGTGTCAGCAGTTACAATGTTTTGATGATCTGGAAAATGAGCCCAAGTTTCAACGTGCTAACGTTGATTTTATTGAAAAAGCAACTTATTGTTTGCGTAAATATTAAAGGAAAAAAATGGCTAAAAAAATTAAAGGCGTTGTGGCACAGTTTGGCACGAAAGGATATGGGTTTATTACCGGTGATGATGGCGAAAAGTATTTTGTTCATCAAAAAAATGTTTTTAATAAATCGCGCCTAAAGGCGAATACTCGTGTTGTATTTAATGCAGAAGAATCAGATAAGGGCCTAGTGGCAACCAAGGTTGAGCTCGAAGATGGTGCTAAAATGGCAAAGGCCACCAAGGGTGCTAATGCTTCAACTGGCTTATCTGACGGCGCTATTAAAGTGGCGCTAACCATCTTGTTTGTAGCGCAAGCAGTGGTTATTTACAAGGTGTTTTTTACCAGCGTAGCAGGCTAAGATGAAAAAGCTAGCGATACTGTTAATGTTACCCATGCTGTTGAGTGGTTGTTTTTCAACGCCAGCGGTAACCGTTAACAACATCTGTACCTTGATGGATGAAGAGGTAAGTTGGTATCGCTCAGTAAAAGCGGCTGAGAAAAAATATGGCGCGCCAGCGCATGTGTCTTTGGCCATTATGTATCAAGAATCGAATTTTGCCTCTGACGCCAAGCCACCTAGAGAAAAACTCTTTGGCGTTGTGCCTTGGTTTAGGCCAACCACTGCTTATGGATTCGCTCAAGTAACAGATGACACCTGGGAGTGGTACCAGTTAAAAACAGACAATCATAGCGCTGATCGTGATGATTTTGACGATGCGGCAGATTTTGTTGGCTGGTATATTATGCAATCTTCAAAACGCCTTGGCATTGCTAAATCTGATGCTTATAATCAATATTTAGCGTATCACGAAGGTCTTGGCGGCTTTAAAGGTAAGTCGTACAATAAGAAGCCTTGGTTAAAAAAAATAGCCACCAAAGTGGATAACAATGCCCAGCGTTATAAACGCCAACTCAATCAATGTGCATCAGAGCTAAATAGCAATAGTATCTGGAGTTTGTTTTAATTCTTGTAGTTAACAAAGCAAAGTAGCAGCAATAATTATGTGGACAAAAGTACTAGATAAAGCGCCAAAAGAAGGCACAATGGCTAGCTTTGAGGTTGAGGGTAAAAAGCTGTTTGTCACCTTAAATAATGGCGAACTTTATTGTGCTGATAATCGTTGCCCCCATGAGGATATTGAGTTGACACTAGGTTGTTTGAAAAACAATCGAATTGTTTGCTCACTGCACGGCTTTAGTTTTGATTTGGCGACTGGCTATAGCTCTGATGAGGATGTTGATTGTCTAAAGACCTATCCTATTAAACAAGAAAATAACGAAATATACATACAATTATGAATTCACAAGAATTAATGAAATCTATTATTCAGCGTATTGCCACTGGCCCTGAATTAAGTAAAGATCTTGATTTTGAAGAAACTAAATCAGGCATGCAAGCTATTTTGCGCGGTGAGATTGACGATGTTCAATCAGCTATTTTCTTTATCGCCCTGCGCATGAAGCGTGAAACCGAAGAAGAAAACAAAGGTGTGTTGGCTGCTATTCTGGCAGAAAGTGACAAACAGCAAGTTAATGTTGATGACTTGGTAGATTTGGGCGACCCATACAGTGGTTACAATCGCTCAATTCCAATCTCTTCATTTTTACCTCCTGTTTTGGCAGAATTGGGCTTGCCTTGTGTTATTCACGGGTTGGATAGTGTTAGCCCTAAATTTGGCCTAACCCATCGCCATATTGTTAAAGCCATGGGGCTGAGTGTTGATCACTCAACAGCTGACGCTAAATCAAGAGTTGAGGATTTATCTATTGGTTGGAGTTATGTTGATCAAGCGAGCTATTGCCAAGGATTGCATAATTTAGTGCCACTGCGTGATCGTATTATTAAGCGCACCGTCATTAACACGGTAGAGACACTTATCACGCCTTTAAGAGGGCGAAAAACACACTCTATTTTGGGTTATGTGCATAAGCCATATCCACCTAAATATGCTGCTTTGGTTGATGAATCAGGTATGGATACCGCGCTTTTAATTCGTGGCGTTGAAGGCGGTGTTATTCCTTCACTACGTCAAAAAGGTTTGATGGTCTCTTACGAGGGCGTTGAAGAAAAAGACCGTGTTGATATTGAGCCAACTTCATTAGGCATTGAGCAAGATATGCGTGCTATTTCTTTTCCAGCTGAGCTGGATGTTCATAACGATATTGAGGTATTGGCTGATTACACCGTAAAACTTGGCAAGGCTGCCTTGTCAGGTGAACGAGGTATGTTTTATGATGGTCTGGTGTTAAGCGCTTCCTTGGTGCTTTGGCACACTAAAAAAGTTGCCAAATTAGAAGAGGCGGCACAGATGGTTCGAGCAGTACTAGACTCTGGAAAGGCACTGGATAGAATAAAGTAAATTCTGTTGTTTTATTGGTGTGAAATTCCGCCAATTAGTGTTCAATAATTATCATTAATTAACCCATTTTCAACTGAGTTAAATTTATTTTATTTTAGCGGTTGAAATTGTTATTTTTTAGGCGTAAGATGCCTAACAAATATTCGGGGGAATAATGCCAGCATCTGACACTTTTAGCGCTATCTTAAACTTAATGCCAGTTTTGTTTATTTGGCTATTGGGTTTGATTTTTGCTGTTATTGTTTCTACCTTTATCTTTGATATTACCCAAAGTAAAAATGCTGTGTTAAGAAACTATCCGGTAATTGGGCATTTTCGATATTTATTTAGCAATTTGGGTGAGTTCTTTCGCCAATATTTCTTTGCGATGGATCGTGAAGAAATGCCGTTTAATCGTGCTGAGCGTGAATGGGTTAATCGCGCTTCAAAGGGTAAAGATAATACCATTGCTTTCGGTTCTACTAAAAATCTTAATGTGCCGGGCTCGACAATTTTTATTAACTGTCCTTTTCCAACATTGGATGGTGATGCGGTAAAAACCAAAGTTGTTACTATTGGCGAGGGCTATAGCGAGCATCCTTATGCCGTCCAGTCTATTTTTAATATCTCCGGCATGAGTTATGGGGCAATTTCTAAGCCAGCTATTTTAGCTTTGTCTAATGGTGCAAGAATGGCAGGATGTTGGATGAATACAGGTGAGGGTGGACTAAGCCCTTATCATCTAGAGGGTGGCGCGGATTTAGTGTTTCAAATCGGTACAGCTAAATATGGTGTTAGAAATGAAGATGGTAGCTTAAGTCAAAAAAAGCTTAAAAAAATTGCTCAGCACGATCAAGTTAAAATGTTTGAGCTTAAGGTATCTCAGGGTGCCAAGCCAGGCAAAGGTGGCATTTTGCCTGGTGTTAAAATTACTGCTGAAATTGCTAATGTTAGAGGCATTCCAGAAGGGCAAGATTCAATCTCGCCAAATCGACATATTGAGGCCTCTAATGCTAGTGAATTACTAGATTTGATTAACCGGGTGCGAGATATTGTTCAAAAGCCAGTTGGCTTTAAAATGGTAATTGGGCACGCAAGATGGCTGGAAGCTTTGTTGGATGAGGTGAATAAACGAGGTGTAGATTCGGCACCTGATTTTATTACTGTTGATGGTGGCGATGGTGGTACAGGTGCTGCGCCAATGGCGCTAATGGACAATGTTGGGTTGCCATTAAAAGAGGCGTTACCTCTGGTGGTAGATATTATTATGCAATGTGGACTTGAGGATAGGATTAAAGTAATCGCCTCAGGAAAAATGATCACACCAGCTGATGTGGCTTGGGCAATTTGTGCGGGTGCTGACTTTGTTACGTCTGCGCGTGGGTTTATGTTTTCTATTGGCTGTATTCAGTCTTTAAAATGCAATAAAAACACTTGTCCAACTGGTATTACCACGCACAATAAACGCTTACAAAAAGGCTTAAATCCTAAGAGCAAAGCTGAAAAAGTTAAGAATTATGTAGATAACATAACTAAAACAGTTGAAACTATTGCCCACTCTTGTGGCGTTAAAGAAGTTAGAAGGCTCAATCGTACCCATGTTCGAATTGTACAAACTAACGGAAAATCCACCCCCATGAATGAACTATGCCCAATCTGTCCAGAAGGAGAAAACCATGAAAGCATCTGATCTATTTGTTAAAGCGCTAGAAAACGAGGGTGTCGAGTATATTTTCGGTATTCCAGGAGAAGAGAATTTAGATTTGCTGGATTCTTTAAAAGATTCAAAAATTAAGTTTATTCTGACACGTCATGAACAGGCCGCCGCTTTTATGGCAGCTACGTATGGTCGTTTAACGGGTAGAGCAGGCGTTTGTTTGGCCACTTTAGGTCCAGGCGCTACTAACTTAGTGACCGCTATTGCCTATGCACAACTTGGCGGCATGCCATTGGTGGTAATTACTGGGCAAAAGCCAATCAAAGCTGGTTTGCAGGGTAAGTTTCAAATTTTGGATATTGTTAGAATGATGGAGCCTTTGGTTAAGGATTCTGATCAAATTGTATACGGACGTCAAATTCCAGCACTAGTGCGTGGTGCGTTTAGAATTGCTGAAGAGGAGCGCCCTGGTGCAGTGCATTTAGAATTACCAGAAGATATCGCTCGAGAAGAAGTTGAAAATGACAAAGTGTTCCCAAGGCAAACCATTCACCGAGTATTTGCCAGTGATCGGGCGATTGAAAAAGCAGTGGAAGTTATTAGTGCTGCTAAAAAGCCTTTGTTGTTGGTGGGTGCGGGCGCTAATCGTAAGCGAGTTAGACAGCCGCTATCAGATTTTGTTAACAAAACCGGGATTATGTTTTTTAACACTCAGATGGGCAAGGGTGTACTGAGTGGGGATGATTCTCATTTTTTAGGCACAGCGGCATTCTCTTCTAAAGACTATGTGCATGAAGCTATTAAACAGGCTGATTTGATTATCAATGTAGGCCATGATTTAATTGAAAAACCCCCTTTTGTGATGAAAGGTGATAAGCAACAAGTGATCCATATTAACTTTCATTCGGCGCAAATCAAAGATATTTACTATCCGCAAGTGGAAGTGGTTGGTAATATTAGTAACTCTATGGATAGAATTACTCATGCATTGGATGAATGTTTTGCATGTAATCGAGCTTGGGTTGAGCCCATTCGAGAAAGAACCAAAGTGGCGATTCACGCATTAGATGATGATACATCATTCCCAATGTTGCCACAGCGCGTGGTGTCCGATGTGCGCAAGGTGATGGATGACGAGGGTATTGTGTCTTTAGATAATGGCATGTTTAAGCTGTGGTTTGCGCGTCATTATCATACGCATGAGCCCAATACGTTACTCTTAGATAATGCGCTAGCAACGATGGGCGCCGGTTTGCCATCTGCTATGGCTTGTGCGTTGATGTATCCAGAGCGTCAAGTAGTTGCTGTGTGTGGTGATGGTGGCTTTATGATGAACTCTCAAGAGTTGGAAACAGCTGTCAGACTTAAGCTTAATTTAATTACAATCATCTTTAACGATAGTGGTTATGGCATGATTAAATGGAAACAGGCTGGTCAAGAATTGGCTGATTTTGCCCTTGATTTTAACAATCCTGATTTTGTTATGTATGCACAAAGTTATGGGGCAACAGGCCATAGAATTGCGTCAAGTGAAGAGTTGATTCCTACCATGGAAAAGGCATTTGCTGATGGCGGTGTTCACGTGATTGACTTGCCCATTGATTATTCGCAAAATACCAAAACTTTATTAAACGATCTTAAACAATTTGACGCTTAGAAAAAATGACTAAACAATTAACCGTTAATCAAGCTTATACAGGCGAAACTTTAGCACAACTAGACATGCATGATACTGCGCAAGTGGACGCCATGCTGAGTAAAGCTAAATCTCTACATGACACTGAAAGTTTGCCAATACATGAGCGTATCGCTGTATTAAAAAAATTAGCAACATTAATAGCAGACGAGCATGAGATGTTTGCTCAATTAATTGCCAATGAAGGAGGTAAGCCAATTCGTGACGCACGTGTTGAAGTAACGCGAGCGGTCGGTGGTGTTGATATTGCCATTCGTGAAATGCAAGGTATTAAAGGTGAAGAAATACCTATGGACTTAAGTGCAGCTGGTGCTGGCAGAAAAGCCTTTACTGTGATGGAGCCAATTGGTGTTGTGGTAGCAGTTAGTGCGTTTAATCATCCACTTAATTTAGCTATTCACCAAGTTATTCCAGCTATTGCTGCAGGTTGTCCGGTGATTATCAAGCCAGCAGCAGTGACACCATTATCTACTTTGCGACTAGCAGAGCTTATTGTTGAGGCTGGCTTGCCAGAGGGTTGGGTGCAAGTTGCACTAACCAATCGAGAAAATTCAGAAAAATTGGTCACCGACTCACGTGTCGCGTTTTTTAGTTTTATTGGCTCTGCTAAAGTGGGCTGGTATCTTAAATCTAAGTTGGCACCTGGTACGCGTTGCGCGCTAGAACATGGCGGCGTTGCACCATTGATATTTGATTCATGCCATGATAAAGAGGCTTTTGTTAATGGTGTGGTTAAGGCGAGTATGTATCACTCAGGGCAAGTATGTGTCTCGGTTCAGCGTGTGTATGTGCCACAGAACAATGCTGAAGAAATGGCTAGAAAGATTGCCAATGTTGCCTCTAAACAAAAAGTTGGTGATGCAATCAATGAAGATTCTGATTTGGGTCCATTAATTCTGCCAAAAGAAACCGATAGAATTGAGGCCTGGGTTAATGAAGCGATTGATGAAGGTGCGCAACTTATAACCGGTGGCAAGCGTATTAATGCGGTGAGTTATGAGCCAACTGTACTACTCAATCCAACCAGCAACTCTAAGGTATCTACGCAAGAAATTTTTGGCCCTGTGGTGTGTATTTATGCGTATGAGCATATCGAAGACGCCATCAAGGAGGCTAATAGTTTAGATGTTTCGTTTCAAGCGTCAGTGTTTAGCACTGATGTAGTTAAGGCTATGAGTGTGGCTGGCAAACTAGAGGCCAGTGCGGTGATGATTAATGATTACACCACCTTTAGGGTAGACTGGATGCCATTTGCCGGTAGAAAGCATTCAGGCTATGGTATTGGCGGTATTGGCTACACCATGCGTGATATGCTTGAACATAAAATGATTGTAATTAAAGAATAGGATTTTTCTGTTAAAGAGAGTCTCTCAGGTTTGTCATTGTTAAGATGTTATAGGTCTTGCCTATAACACTAATTCTTAAACTGGTGGTTATATAATCCAGCGTATTCACCTTTGGCGTCGAGTAATTCCTGGTGCGAACCTTGTTCGATAATATCACCTTGACGCAAAACAATGATACGGTCTGCTTTTTGGATGGTGCTTAGGCGATGGGCAATAATGATGGTGGTTCGATCTTTTTGCATTTTATCAATGGCTGCTTGTACTTGTTTTTCAGTGGCAGAATCAAGTGCTGATGTTGCTTCATCTAAAATCAAAATAGGGCTATCTTTAGCAATGGCTCTAGCAATCGCTAGGCGCTGTCGTTGACCGCCTGAAAGTTTGGTGCCATCTTCACCAATTTCAGTGTCGAATTGTTTGTCCATACTTTCAATAAAATCGGTAGCATTGGCGATCTTTGCAGCGTGCTTAATGGTTTCGTCAGTCATTGTATTAGTTTGACCTAAGGCGATATTGCCTTTGACTGTGTCATTAAATAGACGCACATTTTGATCAACAAATGAAATCTGGGATCGTAATGAATCTATTTCTAGCTCGCTAATATTAACACCATCAATGGTAATGGTGCCCTGTGAGGGGGAATAAAATCGAGTGATAAGCTGAATGATGGTGGTTTTACCACTACCCGTTGAACCAACCAGGGCGATGGTTTCACCTGATTTAATATCAAGGTTAATGTTGTTTAATACAGTTGCATCATCAGAGTAACCAAAAGACACGTTGTTAAATTTGATCGCACCTTGGGTTTTGTCAAGTTGTTTGGCACCTTGATTTTTCTCTTCAGCTTCATCAAGTAAGCCAAATACGCTTTCGGCTGCAGCCATAGCAACCTGTAAAGGTTTGTTAATGTTAACTAAGTTTTTAGCCGGTTTGACCAACATGCCCATGGCTGTAAAAAAGGATAAAAATTCACCGGCAGTCATTTGCAGCGAGGTGGAAGAAAAATACACCACGCTGCCGAGTGATAGACCAATTAGCACGTTAACAAAACCCGTATTAAAAGCACCCGTCATATCAACTTTAAAGCGCTGTTGGCGAATATTTTTAATTAAATCACCAAACTTAGTGCTTTCTTGTTCTTGTGCATGATAAATTTTAACCAATGAATTACCTGAAATGTTTTCATCTAATAAATGGGTCATATTACCCATAGAATTTTGCACCTTATTGCTAGCACTGCGCATGCGCCTAGAAGAGAGTTTTACGGCTAAATACACCAAAGGCAGTAAAATAATTAGGGATAAACTTAATTGCCAATTTTTATAAAATAGATAAGCAGTTAGAATGATCACCGTCATGGATGATTTAATAAAATCTAGCCAAATAGTGGAAGCGGCAGCAGCAATTTGTTCAACATCAAAGGTGAGTTTAGAAAGTGTTTTGCCTGTAGGGTGTTGGTCAAAATAAGATTTTGGCAGTTTGAGGAGTTTTGCAAACATATCAACGCGCAAATCCATGATAACTTTATTTGACACCCAAGAGCTAGCAGCGGTCGAGGTGAGTGCAAAAATAGAGCTTAAAGTGATTACCCCAAATAGCGCTAGCGCATAGATAAATGCAGTTTGAGCACTACGATCTGTGGCGAACAAATCATCAACAATGCGTCCAGTTATTTCCGGAATGGCACTTTCTAGCGCTGTTGCAAACATCATCATTACAGAGGTAAAGATAAGTTTGCCAATGTGCGGCTTTAGATAAACAAATAAACGTGAAACAAACTGCTTGTACTGCATATTGCAATTACTTTGTATTTTGATGTTCAACATTATAACGCGTTAAGGTATCATAAGCATTTCAACTTTGTAAAGGAAACTTTAATCAAGTTATAGAATTTTCGCAGGTGTTATTGAAGGTTTTAACAAGGCACAGTTGTGAAAGTGATAGTTTTTCATATTACTGAACAACTTAACATAGTTAAAATTTTTAATAACATTTGCCCATGGGACGTTGCTAAATTCCCATAGACTGTGAAAAATTTATTGTCATATGAGAAACTATGACTACTAAATTTTTCTTTGCCTATAAGAATTTAGCTTAGTCAAAAAAATATAACTTGATTGAAGCTTCCTTGGTTTTCAATGGCAACAAAATACATCTTTATTACTGGCGGTGTGGTCTCTTCTTTAGGCAAGGGAATTGCGTCAGCCTCATTAGCTTCAATTTTAGAGTCTCGTGGTCTTAATGTGACCATGCTCAAACTTGATCCTTATATCAATGTGGATCCTGGTACCATGAGCCCATTTCAGCATGGTGAGGTTTTTGTTACCAATGATGGTGCTGAAACTGACTTAGATCTTGGTCATTATGAGCGTTTTATTCGTCAGCAGCTAGGCAAGAAAAATAACTTTACTGCAGGTCGCGTTTATGAAAATGTGATTGAACGTGAACGTCGTGGTGATTATTTAGGTGCAACGGTTCAAATTATTCCGCATATTACTAATGAAATTAAAGCGTTAGCACAAGCAGGTGCACAGGGTGCCGATGTGGCCTTGGTTGAGATTGGTGGCACAGCAGGTGACATTGAGTCATTACCATTCATGGAAGCCATTAGACAAATGAGTTTAGAGCTTGGTCGTGAGAATACTTTGTTCGTGCATTTGACATTACTGCCTTATATTAAAGTAGCAGGTGAATTAAAAACTAAACCAACCCAACACTCGGTTAAAGAGTTGCGTGGTATTGGTATTCAGCCCGATATCTTGATTTGTCGTTCTGAGCATGAACTGCCAGAAGCAGAGCGTGAAAAAATCGCCTTATTTACTAATGTAGCAACCGACTCTGTCTTTACTTCGTTGGATGTTGATACTATTTATAAAGTGCCTCGCGCCTTGCATGAACAGGGCTTGGATGAGGTAGTGGTTAAGAAATTAAATATTGATTGTAAGCCAACTGATTTAAGTGAATGGGATAGTGTTATTCATAAGCTTAATACGCCAACTGCCAGTGTTGATATCGCTATGGTAGGTAAATATATTGATTTAACAGAGGCCTATAAATCACTCTCTGAAGCCTTGTTGCATGCGGGTATTAATACTGCTACTAAAGTTAATATTCATTATTTTGATTCCGAAGAAATTGAAAAAAATGGCACCGATTGTTTAAATGAAATGAGTGCTATTTTGGTACCAGGTGGTTTTGGTAATCGTGGCGTTGAGGGTAAGATTAAAACGGTGCAATATGCGCGTGAAAACAAAGTGCCTTATTTAGGTATTTGTTTAGGTATGCAAGTGGCTGTGATTGAATATGCACGCAACATGGCTGGCATGGTAGGCGCCAATAGTACTGAATTTGATCAAGACACACCTTATCCAATTGTTGGGCTAATTACCGAATGGCAAGATGAGGACGGCTCTACTCAAACACGTGATGCTGATTCGGACTTAGGTGGCACCATGCGCCTTGGTGGTCAGGAATGTGCGTTAGTTGACGATACACTAGCTAAAAAGGTGTATGGTGCAGGCGTTATTACTGAGCGTCATCGTCATCGTTATGAAGTAAACAATACTTTAATTGAGCAAGTGCAAGCTGCAGGCTTGGTTGTTTCTGGAAAATCCATTGACGGTACGCTAGTTGAAATGGTTGAGGTTGAGGATCATCCTTGGTTTGTGGCTTGTCAGTTCCATCCGGAATTTACTTCAACGCCGCGTGATGGTCATCCACTATTTGAAAGTTTTATTAAAGCTGCTAATGAGGCGCATAATTTAATTCTATCTTCGTAGGTGTTTGAGCAAGCTTTAAGTCATTGGGAAAGTGATGATTTTTTTCAGTATTTTCAGCAAGCGTTCACACAATTAAGTTTAGATGAGTTACCTTTATTTGTCTGTTGTAAGTACAGTGGTGCAATTGATCGGGATAGTATTAGCCTAAGATTACTATCTAGTCGCTCAGATTCTCAAGCTATCCACTTGAACATCGGGGTTTTTTTCTGTGAAATTCTATCAGGCTGCGCCTGTAATGATGATCCATCCCAAGCTATTATGCTTGAGAATAATTATTGCGAACTAATGGTTAAGATTAATAGGGCTGATGCGAAAGTTACTTTCGCTTCTTGCGCTTCTTAATAAACTGCATTAATCGACGCTTTTTGGTTACTTGACGAGCACTCAGTTCGTTCTTAGTGTCTTTAAATGGGTTTTCACCACTTTTGTATTCGATCCTGAGTGGCGTATTAGTTAGCTTTAATGCTTCGATAAAGAAATTCTTTAAATAGCGATCATAAGCATTTGGCACGCTTTGAAGATGGTTTCCGTGGAAAGTTAATGTTGGCGGAAATACATCTGTTTGATTAACGTATTTAATTTTTAAACGTCTGCCTTTAACTGGCGGTGGCTGATGTCCTGCATTGGCACTTTCTAAAATTTTGTTAAGTGTTGAGGTTGGGTGCTGGGTGCCGGCATTTTTGTAAGATTTAATAATTGGTGCAAATAACTTACCCACACCAGAACCATGCAAAGCAGATATATAATGCACACTGGCATAGTTAACAAAGGACAATTTAACGTCTAATTTACGTTTAACTTCAGACTTTTGGTATTCATCCAGGCCATCCCATTTATTAAGAACAATGAGTAGTGCGCGCCCTTTATCAGCAATCATGCCAAGCAGGGTGGCGTCTTGTTCAGTGACGCCTTCATGGGCATCCAATACGAGAATAGCGACATGAGATCTGTCTAGCGCATCAATGGCTTTAATAATGGAAAAAATCTCTATTTTTTCATGCGTGGAGCGTTTGCGGCGGATGCCTGCAGTGTCAATTAAGGTGTATTTTTGTCCTTCGCGTTCAAAGGGGATGTAAATACTGTCTCGAGTTGTGCCAGGCAGGTCAATAGCTAATACGCGCTCTTCACCTAAAATACGGTTAATCAACGTAGATTTACCCACATTTGGCCGACCTAAAACCGCAACTGCAATACCCTCTACGGCTTCTTCATCTTCAATTTGTTCAACTTTAGGTAGCAAGGGTAGCGTGTTATCAATCAAATCAGCAATGCCTTGGCCGTGTTCTGCAGAGATGAGTTTTGGTTCGCCTAGGCCAAGTTCGTAAAATTCTGCAGCGGCAGTTTCATCTAAACCCTCGGCCTTGTTACATACCAATAAAATATCTTTTTTTAAGCGTCTGAGTTGTGTGGCAATTTCTAAATCAAGACCGATAACCCCGTCACGACTACTAACAATAAAATAAATAACATCAGACTCTTCTAGTGCACTGAGTACTTGGCCTTGAATACCGCTATCAACAACATTATCTTCGTTAGTTAATCCGCCTGTATCAATGATGGTGACAAAGGTTTGACTATCGTCATCCAACAAGACTTCGGCATATTGACGATCGCGCGTTAAACCTTCAAAGTCAGAAACAAGCGCTTGGCGAGAATTGCTTAGACGATTAAATAGGGTTGATTTGCCAACATTAGGGCGTCCAACGAGTGAAATAGTAGGTAGGCCCATAATGTTTTTTTATTAGTTAAGATCAGCTAATTTAATGCTGATTAAACTTTGCAATTCGGAGTCTTTTGAAATTTGTGTTAACGCTAACTTGTAATGCTTTTGAGCTAGCTCAACTTGGTTATTCGCCACGTATATATCACCCTTAAGTTGGTTGAATAAGCCGTTAAAGCTACCAGATGGTGTTGCATCTAATGTTGAAATGGCTGCGTCATAATTGCCCATTTCTAAATAGACGCTAGCCATTCTAAAAGTTGCTACATTGGCAATAAGTTTATTTTCATCATTTGTTAAGCCACTTAGATGTTGCAAGGCCAGTTCATAGTTGTTATTTTTAGCGGCAATTTTAGCTTGTAGTAAAGCTGACTGTTGTACATAGCCACTGTCACTGTGATCAGTGGTAAGTTGCTCTAGTGTGTTTGTATTGGCACTTAAATAAAGTGCTCTCGCTTCAATAGACTGTTGATATTGATGAGCATTATAAGCATCAAATCCCCAAATGCCACCTAAGCCTAGTACGATACCAGCAATAATTTGGGCACCATTTTGCTTTAACCAATTTTTTATTTGTTGCTCTTGTTCGTCTTCAGTGTGGCCAATTTCAATAAAATTCTTCATGTGTAATCCTTAAAATATTCAATTGCTTCAGCTAAGCTTAGGCTTTGTTGTTTGTCCTGAGATTTTAACGGTTTAATGCTAACTTGGTTGTTATTTAATTCCTCTTCACCAAGAATTAATGCAAAGTCCGCATTAGCCTTGTCAGCTTTTTTGAACTGACTTTTAAAACTGCCCAAGGTAATGTCGTTATAAATTGTAATATTAGGCAACTGATTGTGTAATTCACCAGTAATTTGCATGGATTTAAGTTGGGCATCATCGCCCAATACCACCACATAAATAGCTAATTGTTTGGTGGCAACTTCAACCTTTTGTTCGGCCAATAATAAAATCAGACGTTCAAGTCCGATAGCGAGTCCAACAGCTGTTGTTGGCTTGCCACCCATTTTTTCAACCAGGCTATCATAGCGCCCACCAGCACAAATAGTACCTTGAGCACCAAGGTCAGTGGTGGTCCATTCAAACACGGTTCGGTTGTAATAATCCAGCCCGCGAACTAGGCGAGTGTTGATAATAAAACCAATGCCTAGGCAATTTAAGTAGGTCTTAAATTGTTCAAAATGAATAGCAGACTGCTCATCCAAATGATCCATTAATTTTGGCGCGTTATTGATCAACACTTGCATAGACTCATTTTTACTATCAAGAATGCGCAACGGATTAGACTCTAAGCGTCTAAGACTGTCTTCGTCTAGTTGATCTTTATTGGCACTAAAATAATCGACCAAAATTTGACGATAACTAGCGCGAGCTTCACTGGAGCCCAATGTGTTGATTTCTAATGTGACATTTTTAAGACCAAGCTTTTGCCAAAGGCTGTGCGTTATTTGCATCAGTTCAGCGTCAATCTTGGCATCAGAGGCACCAAATACTTCCAAGCCAACTTGGTGAAATTGTCGGTATCTACCTTTTTGCGGGCGCTCATGTCTAAACATAGCGCCTTGATAAAAGACTTTCTGAATGCCTTCTCGGGGTAGATTGTGTTCAATCATCATACGTACACAACCAGCGGTACCTTCAGGGCGCAGGCTTAATGAATCGCCATTGGACTCAGTCCAGGTATACATTTCTTTTTCAACAATATCTGTTGCTTGACCGATTGCACGACAAAACGTATCTGTTGACTCGACCACTGGTGTGCGAATATTTTTATAGCCATAGCTACTGAACAAATCAGCAATAGTACGCTCTACAAACATCCAAAGATCAGAATCTTTGGGTAGTAGGTCGTTCATACCGCGAATGGCTTGGATTTTTTTACTCATTTACTTAGGTTTTCGGTCAAGTTAAAGCTAATATTTTACCAATAATTACAAGGCTTTCACTCGTATTAAGTTGACTGGGTTTTGTAGTATAAAGTCAGAGTAAAAAACACCAATGTGGCAAAAAATAAGCGAATGCTAATTAATAAAACAATATCTGCACCAAAAAAGACAAACAGAAGTGTGTCCTCGATGATTGCATGTGCCACCATGAGAAAATAGCACACAGAAGCAATTTGTTGCTTAGTCATATATTTGGCTTCTTTTAGTAGTACACCTGCACCGTAGGTTATGCCGATCAAAACCCCAGTAATTAGCGCCATGATAGTGCCTAGATGATGATCAAATTTTTGTAAAATTTGTAAACCTTTGATCAGGGTGACAACCAGAATAACCAAGCTAACCAATAGGATGATTTCGATTGATAATAAAATTGATTCATAGATTTTTAATACTAAAAAATCAATAAAATTAGTAGGTGTTGTGGCGCTAATTTGATAAAGGGCATTAGCCACCTTGTTTGGATTGTCAAATAAAATTTCAGCTGGAATAATAAGTAGTGGAATCAAGACAATAAAAGCCATCACTAGACGAAACGTAATTGATTTGATCCAGTCAATGCCAAGTTTTTTCATAATGGCCGATTCAACGGGAATTGAGTGTAGCACCCCTAAAAACAACCCTAGTACCGTCCAATCATAAACACTTAATCCTAATGGGGCTGCAAACGCAATAGCTGCGTACAAGTTAAGAAAAACACCAGATGCCAAAGCTAAAGCCGCTTCTGGCGGCAGATTGAGTAGTGTGGTAAACGGGGTGAAAAATTGCGCAATCAATGGCATTAGTTCAAAATAAACCAATAGCTCAGCTAGTAGAAAATAAGGAATAACGGTTATTAAAATAACCTTAGTTGTTGATAAGCAGCTGCTGATAAATACACGAGTGTCAAAGGTCATTCGTTAGAGATTCCATTAGGCACATGGCCAGTTGGTACATACTGAGAGGCGGATTCACAATGAGAATGTTGATCATCAAAGAAAATATCAGCGCTAAATTCTTTTAAGAAAATACCTTTATCTAGCCCGCCCAGAAAAAAGGATTCATCAATGCGAATACCCCATTCACGCATGGTATGAATAACGCGTTTATGTGAAGGGGCTGAGCGTGCTGTTACTAAGGCAGTGCGAATAGGGTTGTTTTCAACGGGAAAGGCGGATTGAATTTTATGTAAAGATTTTAAAAAGCACTTAAAAGGCCCGGCTTTAAGTTCAACATTGGCAGAATTTTTCTCATTTTCTTCGAATGCATCAATGCCTTTTTCTTGATAGATTTTTTCAGCCTCATCAGAAAAAATAACCGCATCCCCATCAAAGGCAATACGTAGTTGAGTCTCATGAGAGTCTTTGGCACCTTCGCCAACAATGGAGGCCGCTGCAAAGCCAGATTCTAAGGCTTTTTGCACATCTTGATAGTTGCTTGATAAAAACAAGTCGGCCTCAAAGGCACCAACTAAAGTATGAGTGCTTTCACCTCTCGTGAATGCAGCACGTGATATGTTTAACCCGTAATGTTCAATCGAGTTAAAAATCCTTAAGCCGGTATCGGCACTATTTCTTGAAAGCAAAATAACATCAATGGGATTTTTTTTAGTATTCAGTGAGAGGAGTTTTTTAACCAAGGTGAAACCCACACCAGGCGGAAGAATAACATCTTCATTTTCTTCTTGATGTTTGGCGTAAGCTTCAACCCCTTGCTGTTTAAATATCTGATGTGATTCGTCTAAGTTAAACAATGCCCTAGAAGAGATTGCCACTACCAGTTTATCTTTTGCTTTTGGATCTACTGCGTCTGCCATGATTTTCCTTGATATTTATCCAAACAATAATCCAGCCATCGTTCAATGAATAAGTTAAGCTCCCATTGTATATTCATATCACTGCATTGTGTTAAATATGGGTGTTCAGTATTTAGCGTGGTTTCATTGCAAACTGAAACAACTTCTAACAATTGCACATCAAAATATACTTTAAACTTAATATCGGGCTTTCGTACGCCGCCATCTAAAACATGAGTTAGTGTGTAAATGCCAGTGTGAGTAAAGCGTTGATCAACTTCTAGATGTAAGTCAGCTAGTTGTGGGTGGTGAATAATACTGGCATACGCCGTTTGTTTTAATAGTGGAATAAGCTTGAGTATTTTTAGATAGTTTGACTCAAATAAGGCACTTACGTCACTGTAGGTTTTTGACGCTCTGGCGCTGTATAAATCATGCAAATGTTGTGTGGTTAGATCCATTGTGTCTGCCAGTCTAGCGCCCCGTTAGTGTGAAGATTATAAATATTAAATCCTATTCTTGATTCATTGGTGAATTGTAAGGCGGTAGAGGGGCATGAAATAATATCAAGCTTATTGCGTGTGAATTCGGCTGCCTCATGCGCATGACCAAAGATAATGCTGCGTATTTTAGAATGTTTATCCAAGGTTTGGAAAAGTTCTTGAGGATTTTCTAGTGACAAGGAATCGTCCCAACTACTATTCATGGGTACCACAGGATGGTGAAGTGCCAGTATTACATGCTCAGATTGAGTATTGCTTAGTTGCGCATCAAGCGCATTGAGCGATGCTTGGCTGACTCGACCGCTAGTTTTGCCCAGTTGCACGGAATCTATATTGACAATAGACCAATTATCCAAAGTAATGGCATTAAACAAATTATCTGAAAATATATCAGATAGATGTTCAGCCTGATCATGATTACCCGCAAAAACATAGATAGGCTGCTTAATGGGGAGTAGTAATTCTTTTAAGCGTCGGTAAGCATTCAAAGTGCCATTATGAGTTAGATCACCGGTGATGAGTAGTGCATCAAATGATAGTTTGGCGATTTCACTAACAATCTTTTCAAGATTGAGCTGGGTATCAGTACCCATGGCCAATTTGTCATCATCAATATGACAATCACTAATTTGAATAATCTTTTTCATGATTGAATAAAATTTACTCGACTGCTGACATGGGTTAATAATTCATAGCCTATTGTGTCGCTATATTGGGCGATTGTCTCAACCCGTAGTTTGGCATGTCCCCATAAAATAGCTTTATCGCCAATATTAACCGATGCATTGCCAATATCGACACAAATCAAATCCATAGAAACGCGACCAGCTAACGGATAAAGTTTATTGTTAATTAAGATTGGTGTGCCGTTTCTAGCATGTCTAGGGTAGCCATCTCCATAACCGATACCAATAACTGCAATAGTGGTATCTTCTTCAGCTTGCCAAGTAGCACCATAGCCCACACGTTCACCAGCACTGATTTTTTTAAGACTAAGTATGGGTGCAGAGAGTTCCATCACCGGCTGGAGTGATTCATGAGGCTTGCCAAAAGGTGAAACGCCGTACAGCATAATACCCGGTCGAACGTAATCAAAATGTATATTAGGCAGGCTTAAAATAGCGGCAGAATTAGCCATTGAACGATTAAAGCTGGTTATATCAAGTTGGTCGAAATGCGAAATTTGCTGTAAGTTTTGAATGTTGTTTGGCTCATCTGCACAAGCAAAATGACTCATGACCGCCTCAATGTGAATGTTTGGATTTTTTGCAAGTTGTTGAATGCTTAAGTTTAATTCATCTGCAGATAGTCCTAGTCGGTGCATACCGGTATCAACTTTAAGCCAAACATTTAGCGTTTGATCAACATTGGCAATGGCGGTGATTTGACTTGGATGATGTATAACAACATGACAGCCCAATTCAATTGCTTCATTTAGCTCTGTTGCGTTATAAACGCCAGGTAACAGCAAGATGGGTTGGTTGCAAAGTTGGCGCAATTGGCGCGCCTCACTAAGCTCACTAACACCCAACAAATCAGCTTGTAATAGTGGTGTACTATGTATTAGGTGGTGACCATAAGCGTTAGCTTTAACCATGCCAACAATCTTGGAATGAGGCGCTTGAGCACGAACAATTGATAAGTTATGTGCCAAGGCCGATTGTGAAATTGCCGCTACAGCATGCATAAAAGTTTAGAAGGGTTCTTGGTCAAAGTTGGCCATGTTGTTAATGTAGGCAGCGTCCATTTGCTCATCCGGCATACCTTGAAATTGATCCTCATTAGCCAAATCCTCAAAGCGTGCATACTCACCCACAAAAGCCAGTTTAATTCGGCCTGTTGAGCCGTTTCTATGTTTAGCAATTTGTAAGTCTGCCTTGCCAATCTCTTCAGGATTTGAGTAAGAGTCATCATGATATTGTTGGTCACGATAAATAAAGGCAATAATATCCGCATCTTGCTCAATCGAGCCCGATTCACGTAAGTCAGACATTTGTGGCATACGGCCTTTACCTGCCTTAGGGCGTGATTCAACGCCACGATTAAGCTGAGAAAGAGCAATAACAGGCACGTTAATCTCTTTAGCTAATGCTTTTAGTGAGCGTGAAATTTCAGAAATTTCTTGAACACGATTGTCACTCTTGCCATGAACCACCATCAATTGTAAATAATCCACCATGATGAGTGATAAGTCAGGATGTTGTCGTTTTAATCGACGACATTTTGCTCTAATTTCTGTTGGTGTGATAGACGGTGTTTCATCAATTAATACCGTTGATTTCTCAAGGGCTAAGACTGCATGATTAAAACTATTCCAATCCGTTTCAGTCATGGTGTCTTTAAGGTTTTCACCCTTAATATGGCCAAATGATGAAATCATACGCATTACTAAAGATTCAGTCGGCATCTCTAAACTGAATACAGCAACCGGCTTGGGCTCTTTAGCGGTAATAGCAACATGTTCAATAATATTCATTGAAAAAGCTGTTTTGCCCATAGAAGGACGCCCAGCGATAATAACCAAATCACCGTTTTGCAGGCCAGACGTGATTTTATCAAGCTCACTAAAACCAGTTTCGAGCCCGGTAATTCCGTCAGCTTCTTGCATTTCGTGTACGCGATTGACCACATCTTTAATGATATCCTTAACATTGGTCACATCTTGCTTGCCGCGAGTCACTTGCTCAGCAATTTCAAAAATTTTCTTTTCAGATAAATCGATCAGATTTTGAACTTCCATGTCTTTAGGGTTGTAAGCGGTATCCGCAATCTCATGGCTGGCAATGATGAGTTGACGATAAACGCTAAGTTCACGAACATGTTTGGCGTAGGCCTCAATGTTAGAAATACTTGGGGTGTTTTCAGCAATTTGAGCCAGGTAAACAAAACCACCGATGGTTTCTTCGTTGCCATTTTTCTTAACATGCTCTTTAACAGTTAGGATATCTGCTGGCTGGTCGTGTTGCAATAACGTGGCAATAGCCTCAAAGATAATCCGGTGTGAAGCGTTGTAAAAGTCAACTTCGGTTAGGATATCGGCAACTTGATCCCAGGCGTCGTTATGTAGTAACAAGCCACCTAAGACCGATTGTTCTGAATCGAGCGAATTAGGGGGAACTTTAACGTTTTCAATGTCCATTGGAAATGCCTATAAAATAAAAAACCCTCTTGCGAGGGTTCTTAATTTTAACCTAAGGAAGTCTCAAGCAACCCTGATAATTTTTGACAACGGAAAATTTACATAGGAAAGATAAAATTATGCTGGCATAGTTATTCACATGTCAAGTAATTTTATCAAACTTATGGGAATTTTCCTAAGTCCCGTAGGGCAAGACACTTAATTGCCTTGCAAAATTTCATTATGGTTGCTAGAGGCTTCCTTTGTTTTAAGCTAAATTTTTACTCTTCTTCTTGTCCTTCAATAACCACTTTAATGGCAACTGAAATTGAAGAATGTAGAGTAACGCTTACGTCGTACTCACCAGTGTGGCGAATCGCTTCAGACATGTTGATAGCGCGTTTTTCAACTTCAAAACCTGCACTAGCAAGGCTAGCAGAAATGTCTGCTGTTGAAATAGAGCCGAATAACTTGCCTTCGTCGCCAGCATTAGCTAAGATTGTACAAACTGTACCAGCCATCTTAGCTTCGATAGCTTGAGCTGCTTTAAGCGCTGCCGCTTCTTTAGCTTCCAAATCAGCTTTTAAAGTTTCAAATTCAGCTAAGTTTGCTTTTGTTGCAGGCTTGGCTTTACCTTGAGGGATTAAGAAATTACGTGCAAAGCCCGCTTTAACATTGGCAAGGTCGCCTAGCGCACCTACTTTTTGAATTGTTTCTAATAAAATTACTTGCATGATTATCGCTCCTATTTCTTGTGCTTATCAGTGTAAGGAATAAGGGCTAGGAATCTAGCTCTCTTGATGGCAGTTGTTAACTGACGCTGGAATTTAGCGCTAGTGCCTGTCATTCTTGAAGGGGTGATTTTGCCACTTTCATCAATATTCTTTAACAAAGTATCAACATCTTTATAGTCGATCTTTTCAACACCTGCTGCCGTAAAACGACAAAATGTATTTACTTTAATTTGAGGTCTGCGTTTTCTCTTTTGTTGCTTAGCCATGATAATCTCCTAGTCTTTGTCTTTGTTTGCCATCATGATTGAAGGCTCAGTGATTGCTTTATCTTCAGAAAGAATTAAGTTTCTA
>ERZ1048686.1093-NODE-1093-length-22185-cov-7.913195_pt1 | contig 22185 bp, 16 predicted proteins | sample MGYA00383099_ERZ1048686 | MGnify/ENA primary metagenome ERZ1048686 (study PRJEB29581, sample SAMEA5548369) | metagenome | biome: marine; feature: coastal; material: water | depth 25 m | study: Short-term variability in the microbial, nano- and picoplankton... | reverse complement strand
TCCGCGGCAAACAACGGGCCAAACCGGCTCCACCAGAAACGGACAGTTTCGTGGCCGATGTCGATGCCGCGCTCGTGCAACAGGTCTTCCACATTTCAAAACAAGAGTGGATAACGTACGTACATCATAACCGCCAGGCGGATGATCTGCGGGCTGATTTTGAAGTACTTGAATATGTCGGGTTTGGTCATGATCGGACGCTACGAAAGCAACCTGCCCTTCACAAGCCAGTTTCCTCTGACACTGCCGAGGAGTGCTTTGTCATCCAAAGATGCTACAAATTATCCCTGCCCGCTTCAAGCATGTTTAATCTGACAGAGCCCGGCCAACCAAACAATCTGGCCGCTTCAGTGAGGGATTATTGCACCGGCGTTCTCACGATAAAGGGCCGTATGAAAAGTCTGTATCTTGGGACTTTTACCATCCCTTATTTGCTTTTCCTGCATACGCTGTTGGATTGGTGACATCATGTATGGGCAACGCGGCAGCGCCAAGCTCTGGCAAGTCATCTCTTGATGCACGGACTATATTTGGAAGGGAGTGTTGATAGTCGTCACCGAGTAAACTCACCTGTACCATATGTTCAACAAGCCCATCCAGAATTTGTGGATGAAGCGTTCCACCGATTACAATGGTTTTGGGATCAAATGTTCTCGCAATAACAAGGCACAGCCACTGGATCTGCTTTGCGGCGCGCTCGCGCCAAGAATGAACGATTGGCATTTTAAGATGTTCCAGACCGATATCGTTCAGCTTGCCAATCGGCACACAGGCCTTTTTCAGAGTATCAAACAAATCTTGGCCAGATGGGCGAGAGTTGGATTTTGGAAAAAGGCCGCCCCATTCTCCTGCCCCCTTTACGCGCCCCAGGTGCAGGTTTCCACCAATGACGGCGCCGCCACCAATACCATATGAGAGCCAGATGTAGCAAAAGTCTTCAACATCAGTGCAAACACCATGATAGAGTTCCGCTAGGCAGGCCGCTTTAGCGTCATTCGTGTGTTTGACCGGCATTCCAAAATAGGGTTTGAGGAGATCTTGTTCAATGCTGACATTAGGCCAATCTTTAAATTGCTGTATACGTTGAACTCTTAAAGAATCTTCTGTGTATTGGCCGGGATAGCTTACTCCGCAACCTGCAACACGGTTTTGGTCAAGTCTAAGATCGTTGATTTGTTCTTTGACACTTTTTGCTGCTGCTGACATGACTGATTGAAAAGACCGATCAGGCAGCGCAAGTTCATCATTCGCCATTATTTCCCCTGCTGCATTGATAACACACGTCCGAATCCGATCAGGATCCAAGTAGACGCCAGCCGAGTACAAGCCTGTAGGTTCTATCTTGAGAATTTTTGCGGGATAGCCCTTAAGTCCTCGGCGTCTTGGGTCAACCTTCTCGGTAAGAAGTCCATCACCCACCATTGTGGTAGTCAACCTCGTCACTGTCGCTGGATTTACGCCAAGACTGCGAGCGAGATCAGCCCGCGATTGGGAGCCTGATGCGCGAATAGACGCCATAATACGTCTAGAATTATATCCTAAATTTAAATTGTTTGCCATATTAACTGCTTTTCCATTCTTACTGAGTTATCAGTCCCATCTGAAAATTTGTAGTCTAGTTTTTCCTTGACAACTCATGAGGGCTTAGCATTTATTTGCATAATGCAATATAATAATTGTGGTCTAACGAATTTTTTACAACAGAAAAAAGGTGGTATATTCACCTTAAATGGAGGAAAAGATGAAGAAATTATTGATGGCTACTGTGGTGACATCCTGCATGGCGGCGTTGTCAACTACTGCCAATGCAGATGGGACTGTGACGGTCTACACAGCCGTTCCACAGAACTTTATTGATTCACTTGTACCAATGTTTGAAGCACAAACGGGCACGACAGTCGAAATTATCAAAGCTGGTTCTGGTGATCTTCTTAATAGGTTGACTGCAGAAGCTGATAATCCTGTGGCGGACGTTCTCTGGAGCGTTGATGGCACTGTCATAGATTTTAACCCGGCTCTTTTTGAAGCATATGAAGCTGCTGGCACCGATGCACTTGCCGACGGAATGAAACCAAGCGAACTTTGGAGCCCATTCACAGCAGTTGTTATGGCATTTATAGTAAACGAAAATAAGCTCGACGGTCTGCCAATTCCCAAAAGCTGGTCAGAATTGGCGGATCCTAAATATGATGACGTAGTCTCTTCTGCAAAAGCGAATGCTTCGGGTTCCTCCTATATTCAATTGGCAACAGTGTTGCAGGCATACGATACTGAAGAGGCTGGTTGGAAGGTCTATAAAGGACTTTTGTCTAACTTTGTACTTTCAGACAGCTCCGGTGCTGTTCCACGTTTTGTCAATGATGGTGAGCTCGCTATTGGTGTGACCCTTGAGGATGCAGCATTGCGCTATGTCGAAGGTGGTGGTCCAGTCCAGATTGTCTACCCATCCGAAGGGACAGCCATTGTCCCTGACGCTATGACCTTGATTGCAGGTGCACCAAACGCAGACAACGGCAAAGCCTTTTTAGACTTCATGTTGACCAAAGAGGCGCAGACTGTTGTGGCAGAACAAGGCCGCCGGCCAGTACGCGCTGATGTGGCATCAAACCCTGCACTTCAGGCGATAAGTGAACTTCCATCTGTTGGTTACGACGGTGCTTGGGCAGCTGAGAACCGCAAGGCTCTCGTCTCAGCCTGGGAGGATCTGGTACTCGACATAGAGTAGCAGCGAAAGTAGTGCTTGCCGATTGTCATCTCGATAATTGGCAAGCATCACCAAAAAAACTTCAAATTGTTAGGAAATGATAATGGCACTGGTTGAAATTTCCGAGCTAAGGAAGCTTTACGGTGAAGTCGTAGCCCTCTCAGATATAAACATCTCAATTCCGTCAGGTAAGTTTTTCACGCTCCTTGGGCCATCAGGGTGTGGTAAGACGACCCTGCTGCGAACAATCGCAGGGTTTCATCAACAATCAGCCGGTCGGATTACTATCGACGGCAGTTCCATCGAGCATCTGCCAGCGCATCGAAGAGATGTTGCAATGGTTTTCCAAGACTATGCAGTATTTCCACACTTAAGTGTGCGAGACAACGTAGCTTTTGGACTGAAACAACGTCGCATCCCAGCAAAGGAAATCACCCGTCAAGTAGAAGAAGTTCTTGAGGTTGTTGAACTTGGTAAATTCGTGGATCGAATGCCCCATGAACTATCAGGCGGTCAGCAACAACGTGTTGGGCTCGCACGAGCAATTATAGTGCGGCCAAAAGTTTTGCTCATGGACGAACCTCTTTCCAATCTTGACGCAAGACTGCGTGTTGATCTGCGTGCCGAACTCCGCCGGATCCAGCGTGACCTTGGTATTACTACAATTTACGTGACGCACGACCAAGAAGAAGCCCTCGCGATGTCAGACGTAGTGTGTGTCATGGAGGGTGGTATCATACAGCAAGCAGCTACCCCTTTAGATGTATACTTGCGTCCGTCAAATCGATTTGTTGCATCTTTTGTTGGTGCAAACAATTTCCTCCAAGTAGGAAATTTAAAAGGCGAGTCTGTTCTCAAATGCTGTGGTGCTTCAGTATCACAGCACCTGCCTGCTGGTCCTGTAGTTTGTGCACTGCGTCCAGAAGACATATCAGTCAAGGTCGATGAGGACCCGTCTTATTTATTAAATACAGAAATCTCAATTCCAGTCCAAATCAAAGAAGTCAGCTTTCTAGGCCGCGAAATGGAGATATTTGCTACCACGGATAATGGTGAAGCACTTAAGGCTGTCGGTCGATCTGACTCCCAGGTTATTGCGCTGCCAATAGAAAGTAGGGCTTGGTTCTGTGTTGAGAGAAAAAACCTATCTTTTTTTGAAGACAACGAGCTTGGGGTGCGTGTTTGATGGCCTTCTCAATTCCACGCCATAAGTCAGATTTCTGGACATGGATTACCTTATCAATAATAGCCGTACTTTGCATTCTTCTTATTTTACCAATCCTGCGTGTATTGACATTGGGATTTGTTGATCCGGACACCGGCGGCTTGACGCTTGGCAACTTCATCGAAGTGTTCACCCGAAACTATTATCTAAATGGTTTAAAAAACACGCTTTTTGTTGGACTCGTCGGCACACTCGGAGCTTGCCTAATTGGAATTCCACTCGCCTTTTTCACAACGCGATTCTTAATCAGAGGAAAGACCCTCATCTCTACTCTCGCTATTTTGGTGCTAGTATCCCCTCCGTTCATCAGTGCGTATGCTTGGATTATGATGATGGGATCCAATGGGGTCATCACAAACTTTTTTGACGGTATTGGCATTAACATACCCACTATCTACGGTGCCCATGGGATCATTCTTGTCTTCTCATTAAAGTTTTTTCCGTTCATTTTTCTAATGACACAGACTGCCTTGAACGCGGTCAATAAATCTTTTGAAGACGCTGCAGAAAATCTAGGGTGCAGCCCTTGGCAACGCTTTGTAAAGGTGACTCTCCCACTTGTTTTTCCAGCGGTCAGCACCGGAGCCATCATTTGCTTTGTGCTTTCAATCGCTGACTTTGGAACGCCCGCCATTCTCGGTCGTGGGTTTCGGACACTGTCCACAATTGCCTTATCAGCCTATCGCTCAGAGTTGGGTGGGCCCCCTACCATGGCCGTCACGGTATCAATTTTGATGATGGCAATTTCAATGATTGCCCTCGTTGCACAACGGAGAATTCTTGCTAATCGTCGCTATGCCAGCTCTCTTACAAATCTGCCGGTCGCTGTAAAGTTATCGGGATGGAAGAACGCAGCAGTTCATTTTTTTAGCCACGGCATTGTGTTTTTGGCTATGCTGCCATCAGCAGTTGTTGTGTATACATCGTTTCTGAAGACGAAAGGCCCCGTTTTTGTTGGGGGGTTTGGCTTGGAGAGCTATGATCGGATTTGGCGAGATGCGCCAGATGCTATCTACAACAGCTTTCTCTTCGCAATAATCGCGGTGACATTTATCACAATTACCTCGGGACTAATAAGCTATGTTATTGTCCGAAGAGATACCAAGGCGGCGGCGGCAATCGACTTCCTAATGATGGTGCCTTACCTCGTGCCAGGTGTTGTCATGGCAATCGGTTTTGTGACCGTGTTTAGAAATGGGATGCCAAACTTCTTTGGCCCCGCAGTTCTTCTAGTTATGATCTATTTTATCAGACGGCTTCCTTACGGTGTCCGCTCGACAACATCCAGTTTACGGCAAATCAAACCTTCACTAGAGGAGGCTGCCGTAAATCTTGGCGCAACACCTCTTGGTGCATTTGTAAAGATCACCGTACCGCTTATTTTCCCTGGAATTGTGGTTGGCGCATTGATGAGTTTCATAACCGCTATCAACGAACTCTCATCGACTTTGATCCTCTACGATGCTGGAACAATCACCATGCCCGTTAAAGTCTATGTAGCTGTTCTTGATGGCGAATTCGGACTGGCGGCGGCATTGTCCACAATTTTGCTTTTGAGCACAGGAGCCTGTGTCTATGCAGTCTTCCGCTTTGCCGAAAACCGCAATTCCGCATTTCTTTAGGATAACCTATGAATATTGAAGCATTTTCACGTTGCAAATACCGAAAAGTTGATCGCCAAGGCGACGACGTGCCGTTTATTTTACCAGGTATAGCAATAGGCCTATTCGACGGTGCGACCGACGTGAAAGGAACTTTAATCAACAGCACGCCTGCAGGCCGGATGGCCGCATTAAATGCCGCAGAATGCGTAGCACAACTGCTAGCACCTCCCGAGAACCGCAAGCTGCCAGCTCGAGAACTTGTTAATAAACTCAGCACGCTCTACGCAAAAAGTTTTGAAAAACATTCTGTCTCACCTCTTCCCGCGACGACACTTGCTTTGACTATCGACTGTGGCGACAATTGGAGATTTTTCTGTCTTGGTGACAGTGGCATAAGGATCAATGGTTCAGAGATACTAAGGCACACAAAGCTAATCGATGATGTCTCTACTTTCGCTCGCGTTGCACTTTTCCACGACCTGTCTAAGAGACTGCCAGATCTAGACTCTGCCGAAATGGCTGCTAGGCGTGCTATTTTTCTGGGTTTTGATGATGCGGTGGAAAAAGGAATTATGGGCCGCGAACTAGCAGACAATATAATCACCAAGACCATCGTGGGGCTGAGCCTTCAAAACGAAGGTGCTATTGTTAGGGATTTTCTTACCGCCGGAATCTGTATGCAGTATCGTTTCGCAAATGAAGTTGGCAATTCGCTTTGCTATGATGTGTTAGCTGACGGTACGCCTCAAATTGGTGATTGGGTCGACGCATGGCGACCAAAAGAAGACGTGCAAACCATCGAAGTGTTCAGCGACGGGTACGCCAAATTACCAGACAACCCAACTGTTGCGGCTTGGGAGGCGGCTTTTGAGGAAACGGATAGACAGGATTTCCACAGAATTAGTGAATACGCGACTGTAAAAGGGGGAACCGAGGACGAGTTCTTTGATGACAGGACAGTTGTGATTATTCAATGCCCTCGAATTCAACCCACTTGACGGTGTTGTTAGACAGAGACGAACCAGTCTCAGTATGGCCTTAAATTGATCAATACGGATTAAATCATGACACCAGAAAACACAGCACGAGGCGGTGCTGTCAGACGAATTCGAACTAGTCTCAGTTATCCTCAGCAGACGTGAACCTATACGGGACAAAGCTGACGCCATTCAGTGAGAGCAGCGGTACGGTTAAGCTTGAAATTGGTGCGTGAGTAAAGGTGACGTTCCTGATTGAAGTGATTGTGGACCGAAGAATGGACGGATGCGAATTTCTGCAAACATCGCATTTGTCTAAAGCGGAGCATCGCCCGTTCTCGTCGTCGAAACGGCAGATGGGAATTCTCGGCCCGATTGTTACGCCAGCGGCCCGTTTCCTGCCTTTCCGCGTTGCCGATGACTTTCATTGCAGCACCGTATGACCTCAGTTTGTCGGTCACGATGATTTCAGGTCGGCCGTATCGCTTCATTGATTTCCTGAGGAATTTCAACGCAGCTTTGCGGTCCCGACGCTTGGTAACGTAGCTTTCCAGTATCTCGCCTTCGTGGTCTACCGCCCGCCATAGTTAGTGCGTCTCGCCATTTATTTTCACGAAAACTTCGTCCAAATGCCACTGCCAGTTCGAATATGCGCGCATCTGATTGATCCGGTTTCTCCGGATCTCAGCGGCGAATATCGGACCAAATCTATTCCACCAGAACCGGACAGATTCATGGCTGATTTCAATACCCCGCTCATGCAATAGGTCCTCCACATTCCTGAGCGAAAGCGGAAAACGCACGTACATCATCACTGCCAGTTTGATAATCTCGAAGCTGGTTTTGAAGTAGCGGAATGGGGAGCGTTTTATCATGAGCGAAGCTACGAAACCACCCTACCCGGCTCAAGCCAGTTTCTTCTGACAGTACCACCAACTGTGCTTCGGGGCGACGGGTGCGGCTTAAACGACTGGTCTTTTAAACCGTCTATCCTGCGATCCCGAATAACAATATAAGGGTATTGCCGTCGATGAGTACACAATCCGTCAGGCTCGACTCATGTGCTTCCTCCATTGACTGCAGAAAGATGCTGCGAAAAGACAACGACGACGGGAGCGACCAGTTGGATCTTGTTGACACATTGGACAAGCTTTCCGATGCGGCTTTTGCATTGGACGAAGACGCCAGGATCGTCAGTTGGAGTCCTGGCGCCGAAGCGCTTCTTGGGCACAGCGCTAAATCCGCCATTGGAGCGTTTTGCAGTGAAATCCTCCAAGGGGTTTATCCCAGCGGCGAACCAATGTGTGGGCCGATGTGTGAGACCATGGACTGTCTAAGAATGGAAAAAAATCATTCGGTTGATGCCTGTCTGCTGCGCCACAAGGACGGCTATGTCTTCCCGGCCCGGATAATCAGCGTTCTGACGAAGCCTGATCATGATCCCCCCGGCACCAAGCGCGCCACTGCAGTATTGTTCATGCAAAGTACCGAGACCGCAGCGCCTATCTTTCCTTACCGGCAGTTAAAGCTGTTCACGCTTGGGCATTTTTCGCTGGTTTATTCAGGCAAGGGGATGGCGGTCGACAACTGGAAAAGAAAACAGGCGCTGACGGTACTGAAATACCTGGTTGGCAGGGTCAACCACCCGGTCCATCGTGATGAGCTGATCAAAGCGATTTGGCCAGAAACTGAAAGCAATCGGGGCTGGGACCGGCTGAAGGTCACCATAAGCTTCCTGCGCAGCCAGCTGCAGCAAAGTGGCGTTGCAATTGATCCAGTTCTGACGCTGGATCATTCCTACATGCTGCGAGGTGACATTGTCTGGATTGATAGCGTTGAATTCGAGAAGCTGGTGACAGCCGGTAACCGTCACATGCAGGACAAGCGAATGGATGAGGCACTGGCCTGTTTCAAAGACGCCGACCGGCTTTATCGAGGTGATTTTCTGGAAGACGATCCACTTATCGGCTGGTGCATCAGGGAGCGCGAGCGGCTACGTGAATGCTATTTCGATATGCTGGCGGGCATGGCGGAATGCCAGGCGGCAAAAGGAGATCACCGCGCTGCTGCGCAGTCCTGTCAGCGTGCGTTGTACCGCGATCAGTCGCGCGAAAGCTTTTTACGCAGCCTTATTGATAGCCTTGGAAAAATTGACCAGTCAGCCTGGGGAAAATCACAGCACGATATCTGGCGGAGAATTCAAGGAAAGGAGTTTGAGATGGTGCCCAAACCCGAGTATATCAAAATCTACGAAGAGTTAATCCGGGCCAGCAAGGATGACCCCGAAGCGATTGAGTAACATCTTCTGATGACTGAAAGACCTGAAAAAACAGCAAGACCCAGAGGCATTGCCAGACGCTTTTTGCTTGTTTTTTTAAGCGCTTTTTGCCTTCTGCTTGCCACCGCTACCATCCACTATCTGCTCAATGAAAGAGCCGGGCGAATTAAGCGTGAAACGCGCGAAATGCTGAACATCCAGTTGGGGAAAGCGGCAATCGACCGTGACCTGCAAGACGTCATTTCAGACCTCACATTTCTGGGCCGGCACAACGAAGCAACCGGCATTTTTCAGAACGACAGTGCGGATGCGCGCGAGGCCCTTGCAGAACAATTTCGAGTGTTCAGCAAGCAAAAGGGCAAGTACCATCAAATCCGTGTGCTGGACGAAATCGGTCAGGAAATCGTCCGGGTCAACTACGGCAACGGTGCCCCGGTTGCCACTGGTGAAACCCGCCTGCAAAACAAGTCCGACCGGTATTATTTCAACAAAACCTGGGGGCTCGACAGCAGGGTTGTCTATGTATCGCCGTTCGATCTCAATGTCGAACATGGCGAAATCGAAAACCCTCAGGTGCCGATGGTGCGGTTTGGAACGCTGATGTTCGACACGGACGGTCGCAAACGCGGGGTCTTGCTGTTGAACTATCTCGGCTCGGCATTGATCAATGATTTCAAAGAGGCCACAGCAAATATAGCGGATCATGCCATGCTGCTGAACAGTGACGGATATTGGCTCAGCAGTTCTGAAAAAAGTCGTGAGTGGGGGTTCATGTACGGGCAGGACAGCACGCTGGCCAAAAACTTTCCTGACGCATGGCGACGCATTGAGGCAGAGGATTCCGGTCAGTTCTATAATCGTGAAGGGTTATTCACCTTCACCACAATCTATCCGGTGTCCAACCAGCAAAACGGTTCGGGCGGCAATCTGGAGACCTCGGCCGTCAATACTTCCTTTTTCTGGAAGGCATTATCGCATTTGCCGCCTCAGAAGTTTTCGTCCAGTCTTGGCGGATTTCTTACCCAAAACCTGCCGCTGTATGGAGTGATGTTTCTACTGCTGGCGACTGCATCATTTGTCATTGCCCAGACCCGATTTTTTCACCTTCAGGCTATGAGTGAAGTCGAAGTTGAACGGAATTTTCGTGAATTGCTGGAGCGTCGGGTCGAGGATCGAACGCAGGAACTGCGGACAACGCAGGAAGAAAAGGACCAAGTTATCCAACATTTGATCCAAGCCGAGAAAATGACGGCTATCGGGACCATGGCATCGGGGATCGGCCATGAGATCAACAATCCTTTATACGCCATATTGGGTCTGGCCGAAGCCATCAGAGACGATGATGACGACCGCAAACAGGCACAGGAACACGCCGGAAAAATCCTTGCATATACAAAAGATATTGCCGCAATCGTAAAAAACCTGACCGGTTATGCACGCCCCTTTGCCGGGGATGAGCACCAGCCCACTGACGTCAACCAAACCATTCAAAAAGCAGTGTCGATGGTAGAACGCTCGCTTTATGGCGACCAGGTCAAGATCATTACAGAACTTGGCGAACTGCCAAAAATTACGGCTCACTCCAAAGAGATCCATCAGGTATTCTTCAACGTTTTTCGCAATGGTATCCAGTCGATGGGCAGCGCGGGAACGTTGGAAATATCCAGTGGGTTTGACGGCGAAAAAATAGTTGTTCGCATAAAGGATAGTGGTGAAGGAATTGTGCCTGAGAACCTGGGTAAGGTGTTCGATCCGTTTTTCACCACCCGAGACCCCGATGAAGGCGAAGGTATGGGCCTTTATGTGGTTCATCAGATCATCCAGAAATATCAGGGCACTATTTCTTTTGAAAGCACTGTCGGGAAAGGCACAACCTGTGCGATCGAATTCCCCACAAACCCGCCTCACAACAAAGAAGGTTCGCAATGAAACAGAAGATCCTCGTCGTCGACGATGAAGCATCGGTTCGTGAAACCATCAGACTGCAGCTTAAAAGCACAGGTCATGAAATTATCGAAGCCGAGGACGGCCAGCAGGCAATTTCACTGCTGGGAAGCAGCAACAATCGCGGTATCAGTGTGATTATCTGTGATGTGCGAATGCCGAATATCACCGGAATCGAGGCCGTTTCGCATTTCAGAAGGGATCATCCCTCAATTCCCGTAATCGTGCTGACCGGGTATCCTGACGTCAAACTCGCAGTGGATTTCGTAGCCAAAGGAGTTTTTGACTACGTCGTCAAACCGGTTGAAAAGGAACGCCTGATTGCCAAGGTAGAGAAAGCAGCAATCCAGAGCGCAGCCATGAAGGTTTTGGACTAAGAGCGTGCTGTCAGACGAATTCGAACCAGGGCCAGAACTCAATTCGCCAAAGTGCTGCACCCGGCGCTTGGTGCTTTACTCCGGCCTCGTTTCTCCAAAACGGGGACGACGCCTGCGCTACGAAAGCTCGTCAAACGTTTCTCCTGCGCTGTAAACGACGTGAGACGGCTCACCACCCGATGCGAAAAACTAAAGCCATTTGTGTTTTTCCTGAATCAGGGAAAATGAAAAGGGCCCACGCGATCGCAATGGTGTGGGCGTTTTCCTGAACATCGCCCATGCCTTTGCGATCAGATGCTGGCTGAATTGAATCCAGACCCTTGTTTCTTATTACCAAGTCGCCGCGATATCCGCTCCAGGCCGGACAGAGCAGAGGCGGCTGTCGCCTGTCCGCTCGCCAGGCAGTTTGCCACTGAAACGCCGTCCAGATAGTTACCTGTCAGATACAGACCTTCCACGCGCTGGCTGGTGGCCCGCAAGGTCACGAGCCTGTTTTTTTGGCCAAGCGTGGCGTGCGGAAGACCCCGCGGCCACCTGCGAACCCGGCGGATCACCGGCGGTCCCCTGACCCCAATGAGGTCAGCAAGTTCACCGCGAACCACGTCAGTCAGGGCATCGTCGTCAAGGCCTGCCAGATCCGGGTTTCTGGCACCCCCTACGTAACAGGAAATCGCGACGTTCCCCTCGGGTGCCCGGCCCGGGAACATGGTCGAATTGAATTGAGCGCCCGAAATAACCTGACCCGCGCTGCGGGTGCTCAGGTATCCCAGTCCATCCAGCGCATGTGCAACCTGTTCGCGGCGGTATCCCAGAAAGACAACGCCAATCGGAGGGGCTGGAATATGGGCCAGCGCGTCCGTTCCTTCGGGATCAAGGGTCTCGAGCAGCGAGGCCGCCACATGCGGTTGAACTGCCAAAACCACCGCATCCGCCTGATGCTTTCCGTTCCGGGCAGTAACGATGTCAAACCCGCGTGCGCGGCGGATAATCTTGGTGACCGCGACGCCTGTGTGAATCCGAGTGTTCAGCAATGCGGCAAGAGCGTTCGGTAGTGTTGCTATCCCCTGGCGCCAGGAAAACAGGGCACGCCCCGGTTCACTGCCACGCTTGGCGGCAATGACGCCTCGCATGATCGACCCAAAACGCTGTTCCAGTTCGATCAGTTTCGGGAACGCAGCGGAAACCGACAACTGTTCGGAATCGCCCATGAAAATGCCAGCGCACATCGGCTCAATAACTTTGTCTGCAAATTCCCGCCCGAACCGGCGGGCGACGAAGGCATGAACGGTTTCCTCGCTGGCATCGGTTTGCCGTGGGCGCATTATTTCGCTTAGAAACCGAAGACGAGCAAAGGGCGAGAGATAAGAAGACATAAGAAACCCCAACGGGTGGGTTGAAATGCCAAATAGCCTGCCCCTGTCGTGCAGGAAGCGATTGCGCACGCCAGACCCCAGTTCGACCTGCCCCGCCGTCAAACCCAGCCTGTCGACTTCTTCCGCGATTCCGGGAAAGGAAGCGTTGATTGTAGTGGGCCCATGCTCCATCAGAAAGCCACCCGGCAAGACTTCGGAAATCGCGTTGCCACCGGTTCTGACCTGACGTTCGAACACCGTCACATCGCAACCCTGTCTCAGCAAAGATTCGGCTGTCGCCAGTCCTGAGATTCCCCCGCCGATGACCGCAACCCTATGTGTCATGTGTCTGCCCGTTTTTCTGGTTCAAAGGACTGGGTTTTCTCACCATGACTGGTGGTCCGTTTTCGCCGAACCGCCGTCTTTTCAGGTATTCCAGATCCTGCTTTGTGACGATGTTGCGCCCTTCCCCGCGCACGTAGGCCTCGGCGCGCCCTCGCACCATCCGGCGCACAAAGCCCGGAACACGCTTCAGATGCGCCCTGGCGTCTGCATCCCAGCGCATTCCCCCCTTTTTTTGCGGATCAAGAGGGGTGATGACCGCTCCGCCTTGTGGCTGATAGGTACAAAGAAAGTCTTCTCCCATCGAATTGCCGCTGGCCGCCAGAGGTCTCGCACGGCAACCACCGCAAAGCTTCTGGTACTCACACGCACTACAACGTCCTTCGAGTTCCGGTGCGCGCAAAGCCTGCAATTCGGGTGAAGTGGTCCAGATTTCTGCGAAAGAGCTTTCGCGGACCGACCCCACAGCGGTTTCCATAAACGGACAGGGGGTGACGGTACCATTGGGAGTGATCCGGGCGTAACGTGTGGCGGCAATGCAGCCTCCGGCATCGTAACCATGCGCAGCCGTTATTGGCCAGTCCGGGTCAATCTCTATCGCGATCCGCTTGAAGTGGGGTGCACATTTTGCGCGCACCATGAGGCGTTTTTCTTTACGCGCAGCATGGGCCACGCGGGTCAGAACATGTTCGTATTTCTGCGCCGAGATGTTTGAGAATTTTTCGCCCCGCCCTGTGCAGACCATGAAAAACACGTTCAGCACCAACGCACCTGCATCGCGGGCAAAGGCAACCATGTCGTCAATCTCGTCAGCGGTTTCGTCAATTACCGAAAAATGAATCTGAAACGGCATGCCAGCAGCAGCGCAGGCATCGATCGCACCCATGGTTTTCAACCATGCGCCCTTTCGGCCGCGAAAGGCGTCGTGCTGTTGCGGATTGAGGGAATCAAGTGACAGGCCAATGCCTGCGACACCAGCTTGTTGCAGACTGGCGATGCGATCAGATGTCAGCAACAGCCCGTTTGAGCCAACCACGACCATCAGCCCGCGCGAGCTGGCATGGCTGGCCAGGTCTTCGATATCCGGGCGCAACAAAGGCTCGCCACCGGTCAGGACAACCATCGCTTCGGGACCGATCTCTGCGATACTGTCAATTGCCGTTTTCAATTCGTTTGTGTCGAGTTCGTCCGTCGCGCCGTGCTTCATAACCTTGGCGTCAAGGTAACAATGCTCGCAACCGAGGTTGCAACGTTCGGTCAGGTTCAGCGCAATCAGATATGGGGCTTCGGGTGTGTCTTTCATCGTCTATTAGTCCGTCCGCGCATCAGGTGTTGCCCTTGCCGTGATCCACGGGGCACATGGCCCTGCGCGAAGCCGCAAATGCAGCCTCTTCGATCTCGCCTTCGATCACGGCTGCCCCCTGTTTGCGGGCATAGTCGTTGACGGTATTGCGAACCTGCGCGCGGAAGGCTTCCGGCACACGCTGCAGGCGCGCCAGCGCAGCAGCACGCCAGACGATTTCCGACTCATCCGTGGCTGGTGGTGCGATGTCTTCAAGAAAAGGAATGACATGATCGGGTTCGACAATCTGGCTGGCGTCACGGCGCGCAGACTTCTCGGCGCGCAAGCCGATATTTTCGCGCAAGCTTTCGTCCAGCCCTTGCAAAAGCGCGCTTGCGTCGTCTGACCATTCAAGCCGCTCAAAAGTTTGCTGAACCGTTTCTCCTCCGCCGCCACCAGCGCCCGGCATCATCGCTTGCATGACCTCGTCGACAAAACGCGAGGTGATGAACGTATGCCCCCTCTTATGCGCCTGCCGGATCACCGAGGTGCGCGCGATACCACGAACGAAATCTGGCGCGCGGCCAATTTTTTCTTCGGCTTCCTCGCTCCACATAATGGTTTCTTCGGCCACCACATCCATTGGCGGCACAAATTCCACCTGACTGATCCAGACATGACATGGCACAATTCTGACCAGATTTTCGGTGTTGCCGCCAATATCAAGCCCAGCGTCAGCATGAACCCCGGTTTTTCCGATGACCAGAAGGCTTGCACGGTGTTTTTCAATGTACTTTCTTATCGCCTGATAAGGCTTTCCCGCCACCAGTGTTGTGGTGACTTCGACACCTTCTTCCTTCGCCACAGTTTCAGCAACATTCAGATGCGCTTGATAGATCTTGGCAATGCCATCGTCGATCAGTTCTTCATGCAATTGTTCCTGTTCCTGAAACCGAAAAACCTTGCCTGCCTCTTCACCCAGAACCGTCGAAATCTTGTTGAAAGCCACATAGTGGTAATAGGGATCATAGGCCGCGACCACGTGAACGGGAATGTCCAGACGCCGCCCGATATCAATGGCCGTCTTCAGGCCTCCGAATGATTTTTCCGAGCCGTCCATGCCGACCACAATCGGGCCGTCACCCACAGGGCGATGGCGGTCTTTGGCGATGAACACATCAATGGGGGAACGTCGCACAACCCGTTCACAAACTGTCCCAACCGTACTGCCCGCAACGGCCCCCAACCCCAGCGCACCCATTGCCAGTACGTCGTAGCGGCCGGTTTCAAGCGCCTCGACAAGGCAGGTATAATTCTTGCCCTCGGGGCTGAGACGCTCAAAGGGCACCATGTGTTCTTCCGCAATTGCGCCCGCGGCATCGTGATAACTATCGGAAATCAAGCCAAGGCCCATTCCGATCAGGTCTTCGTGAACGTCGCGTTGGTGCTCCATCTCTTTTTCACGCCGATACCGATCCGGAAGCCCGCCTTCCATTTGTTTGAACCGACGGTCATGCAGTTTTGCAGCGTAAGCATGAATTCCTGTGACAGTGCCTTCGGCAGATTTGGCCAGTCGGGTCAATTCTCGCATAGCGCGGTTGGCATAGTCGGATTGATCTAAAGCAACCAACACGTTTGCGAAAGATACCGGTGCGGAATTTGCGTCCGCAATTACGTCGTTCTTTTGTGAAACGGAAGAATTCACCAATGCCGTCACTCCTTTGGCCGCTGTGTCGGTTGCTCAAAGCCAAGGCTCGGGTGATTAGCCGCTTCCATCTTTTTGCAAATCGTTCTGAAACGACAAATGCAGCAAAAGAGAGAAATCCACAGCACCCAATATACTCGCAGCAACAAACTGTTCTAAGTTGGGTAAAGCGGCCAGTAACATGCCGGTAACATTTTCACAAAATAGGCGGACATTTGTTTTTTGGCGGGCGAATAAGCCCAGGAACAGAAGGGAGATTCTCTATTCGCCGCAGATCACAAAAAGGTGATAGTCTGGTAACAATTGCAATAACATTCCAAGCCGATGCCCTTAAGTTACTCAAAAGTAACAAAAAACCAGATGACTGCAATTATTGTACAAATAGGACCGAGGGGCCGCTGCGACGTTTAGCGCGATTGGCTGTTCTTCTGGCAATCATTGAAATAAAAGACTTAGGAGGATCAAAGCTTGCTGAATGCAGCGTCCCTTGTGGAATTCTCGTCTGATCCGGCCTTTGCGCTGGATGCAGACATGCGCGTAATATCTTGGAATGGTGCTGCACAAGAGTTGCTTGGTTATTCTTCCTCTGCCGCGATCGGCCTGCCGTGCAGTGCGGTATTGGCAGCGCGTTATCCAACCGGAGAAAAGCTCTGTTCGGCTCTTTGCAGTGGCGTCGACTGCTTTAAAGCGGGAAAAAAATGGGGCGTTGAAGAATGTCTGCTGCGGCACATGAACGGAGATATGCTGCCCGCCGGAATCAGTTCTTTGGTGTTGCCAAAGGAAACTAGATCAGAGGGCGACAACACCACAGCCATAATCTTCCTGCGCAAAGCCTATAGTGAACTTTCGGGTGTTGAACCCGAGCGGCGAATGCAGGTGTTTACCCTTGGCCGGTTTGCGCTTGCCTACAATGGCAAGGGGCTGAATGTTGAGGGGTGGAAAAGAAAAAAGGCCGCCGTCGTTCTGAAGATTCTAATCAGCAATCTGGGTTTGCCAGTGCACCGCGAACAGCTGATCGACTGGATTTGGCCCGAAGTCGATTCTGAAAGTGGCTGGAAGCGGTTGAAAGTCACCGTTTCGTCGCTGCGCAGTGAATTGCGCAATGGAGGGGTTGACCCCGACATCATCGAAACAGTGGGTCAATCTTATATTTTGCGAGACACCTCTGTACGTATCGACACGGTCGCTTTTTGTGATCTGATCGAAAAAGGACAGGAAGCTAGCAAACTGGGAAATCTGCCCGAAACTTTGGCGCGTTTTGAAAAAGCCAGGACGCTGTACAGTGGAGAATTGTTCGAAGACGAGCCTTATGCTGATTGGTGCAGCGTCGAACGTGAACGCCTCCGCGAGATTCATTTGGAACTACTTGCATGTCTGGCGTCCAGCTATGCCGAAAACGAAAATTTCCTGACCGCATCTCAAATATGCAGAATGGCGCTTTCGACAGATCCCTGCAGGGAAAACTTTGTGCGCCTGCTGATGATGTGCTTTAGAAAGATGGGCCGCTTGGGTTGGGCCCGGTCGTACTTTCTGACTTGGCGAAGGCTACTCGACCACGAGTACGGGCTGGAACCAACCAAAACCACCATGAACGCATTCCAAGATATTCTCGAAGAAGTTGCCAAGGATCAGCGCAAACTGGCCTGAGCCCCTTGCCAAGAAAGAAAGCCAGCGTCATTTGGATGAGAGAGGGGTGTTTTCTATACCCTTCGGCCTGAGTGATTAAAAAAATCTGATTGGTGCGATTCCGGAACGACTCAGGCAAAACACCTGTGTGTCAGCTGCGCACGCGCGGACAACGAGCGACCAGTTTTTCCTTTTAAAACAATATCATTACGCGTGTTACTGGCATGTTACCGCCCCCAACTACCTCTATTCTTAGGCTTCATTCGGCACGCAAACTCGCGACCGGTGGGCAAGAATTGGATGGTGGTCAGGGGGATGTCTGAATCTAAAACCAAAAACACATTTGTGGCGCGGATCTGGTTAGAGGACACCGCGAGTTCCACTTCGACCTGGCGCGGGCACCTGCGCCACGTGCATGGGGACGAAGAGTGCTACTTTCAGGACTTTCCCACAATGCTGAGGTTTTTGGAACGGATCAGCGGCGTATCTGTACCCACGCTGACACTGACACCAGGAAACAGAGGAAGCGAAACGAACGGCGGATGACAGGTAGCCCATTGGGGGACTTCCCGCGACCGTCTTTTCTGTGAGGGAAATCGCGATGAAGAAAAAGACCTTCTCGATAGCGGCCATAGGAATGGTTGCAGCCTTAGGCGTGATTATCGGCGCGCCCATACAAGCGCAGGAGTTTGGGCCAGTTCCGCAGGCAGATATCGATGCGGCAAAGGCAGCGCTGGGCAAACGTCTGTTTTTTGATCCGCGCCTGTCCGGTGATGCAGCCATAAGCTGTTCCACCTGTCACAACCCCGAAAAAGGTTTTGCTGACGGCCTGCCGCTGGCCAAAGCCTATCCGGGCTCTGACGGGTTTCGCAATGCGCCAACTTTAATCAACGCATCCCTTAAGGCGGCATGGTTTCACGATGGCCGTCTCGGCACGAACCTGAATGATGTCACACGGGAATCGATCACCGAAACCTACACGATGAACATGGACATGCGCCTGATGCAGGAACGCATCAAGCAGGATCCGATCTATGTCGAGATGTTTGCGGCTGCCGGATATGGCGAACCATCCAACGGTTCGGTCCGCAAGGCGATCCCTGAATATCTCAAGACTTTGACCAGCCGGGGCTCGCCCTATGACACAGGGTTAATGTCGGACTCAGCAACCCGTGGATTTGAGCTGTTCAAGGGCAAGGCCGGTTGCGCAGAATGTCACTCTGGCCCGCGTTTCACCGACGACACGCCACACAACACCGGCGCACCGGAGAATCCGGAGATCTGGAGCAACCCACTCAGGCATGTCACTTTTGTCAGCTTCGCCAAGTTTATGGGTATCAGCAACTATATGAACCTGCGACGCGATCCCGGAGCAAGCATCCGGACCAACCTCGTGGACGGTTCGGACATTGGCACCTTCATGACACCAAGCCTGCGCGAGCTGACTTACACAGCCCCCTACATGCACAACGGTATGATTGGTTCTCTGGCTGATGTGGTCGCGTTCTACAACGACGGCGGCGGCGAGGATCCGAACATGGATGCCCGCATCCAGCCTTTGGGGCTGAGTGCTGAAGAGCAAGCTGATCTGGTCGCCTTCCTCGAGGCGTTGTCTGGTGATCCGCTGACCAGCGACGAACACGTTTGGCCGGACAAGATCGATGTCAACTACAAGCCAATTGAGAATTGGCTGGACGCACGGAATTAGGATCATGACTATGAACAAGCGTAAAAGAACATCACCGACAACAATCGCAGCCACCTTCGGGCTTACTGTGGTCGGTTTCGCAAGCGTGGCTTTCGCCGACGCTTCCAACCCCCCACTGGAAGCGCTCGGGCCTCCTCCGATCCCTGCGGACAATCCACAAACGCCCGAAAAGATCGAGTTGGGCAAGCTGCTTTACTTTGACTCGCGCATCGGTGGCGACGCCTCTGTTGCCTGCTCGGATTGCCATGAGCAAAAGCAAGGCTGGGGGTTCAACGACTCACTGTCACGCGGCTATCCCGGTGTGATCCACTGGCGCAACAGCCAGACCGTGATCAATTCCGCCTATCTGGGCAAGCTGTTCTGGACGGGTTCGGCGAAATCACTGGAAAACCAGGCTCCGTCAGCCGCGCTTGGCGTGGTCTCGGGCAACGGTGAACGGGATATGGTCGAAGCGCGCCTGGCCTTCATTCCGGAGTATGTCGAACGTTTTAACGATGTCTTTGGCGATGACTGGCCCAAGGTAAACAATGCCTGGCGGGCGATCGCCGCATTCGAGCGGACGCTAATCCACAATGACACTCCGTTTGATCGCTACATGCGCGGCGACAGTGCCGCGATGAGCGAGCAGCAAGTCAGAGGCATGGCGTTGTTCGAAGGCAAAGCCAACTGCATCGAATGCCATAACGGGCCACTGATGACCGATCAGAAGTACTATAACCTTGGCATCGAAAGGGCCGAGGAATGGTTCGACAATGGTATGGCACAGGTCACGTTCCGGTATGAACAATATGTTAAGGGCACAACCGAGGAACTGTACCGGATCATCAAGGACGATGCTGGACTATATTACAGGACCAAGGAAAAGGCGGACATGGGCAAGTTCCGAACCCCACCGCTGCGCTACACGCTTTACACTGCACCATACATGCATGCCGGCAAGTTCTTCGATTTCGAAGAAGTAGTTGATTTTTATGATGAAGGTGGCGGTGAGAACGAGTTCACAGATGGAACTCTGGCAAGCGCCAAAACGCCGCTTCTGAAACCGCTGGGTCTGACCGACGAGGAAAAAGAAGACCTTGTCGCGTTCCTTGAGGCGCTTAGCGGTGAAGAACTGAGGATGGAGACACCACAGCTTCCGTCCTACGCACCACTTCCAGCTTCCGTCAACTGAGGGGAATGAACATGACGAACAAATTGAAAAACCCCAACCGCCGGAACGTGGAAGCGCGTCAGGCCGGCATAAAGAAATGCCTGATGTCACGCCGGTCGTTCCTGCTGACATCCGGCACTGCAACCGCAACGATCATGGTGTCGATGAACCATGCCGGTGCTGAAACCCAGATGCCCGCAACTGTCGCGAGCTACCCGCGAAAAAAGATCGCAACGCTGAGTTCTCTGAAAGTCGATGAACCGATCGAGTTCGAGTACCCCGATGGCGGCGACTATGCCTCTGCGATGCTCGTGAAGATGGGTACCGAGGGTGGCGGCGGCATTGGCCCGGGCAAAGACGTGGTTGCCTTCAACTACTTCTGTACGCACCAGGGCGGCGATCTGACAGGCACTTACAAGGGCGAGACGAAATCGCTTGGCGCCTGCCCGCTGCACCTTTCGACCTACGATCTTACGCGACACGGGATTCTGATCTCTGGCCAGGCCTATCAAAGCCTGCCGCAGGTGCTTTTGGAGCTGGACGGCGATGACATTTACGCCGTCGGCATTTTTGGCCTGATCTTCGGTCGCTACGACAACTTGCAAGGATAGGGAAACGAACGATGACAACACCGTATTACATTCCCGAAACCAATGTTCCGCTTCCACCCAAAGGCGCAGATGTCATCACGACAGCTTGTGATTATTGCATCGTTGCCTGTGGTTACAAAGTGTATCGCTGGCCAGTCGCCGGAGGAAACGACGGAGGGCCCGAGGCTGAAAACAACGCCTTTGACGAGGACTTCCCGGTTTCCACACTGGGGCCCTGGGTGGCTCCGAACCAGCACAATATCGTCATGCATGAGGGCAATCCGCACCATGTGGTGATTATTCCCGACAAGGACACCGAGGCCGTCAATACCAATGGCGACTCGAGTTTGCGAGGGGGCTGTATCGCCCAGAAATGCTATAATCCTCAGACCCCGACCCGGGATCGCCTGAGCGCGCCTTTGATCCGGATGTACGGCATTCTTCAGCCCGTAACCTGGGACTTTGCGTTGGATATCGCGGCAGAGGTTGGCAACTATGTGCGTAAGACGCACGGTGCAAACGCCTATGGCGTAAAGACATTTTCGTATCAGTACATCGAAAATACCTACGCGATTTCGAAATACGCTTTGCGTCATGTGAACACCGCGAACTTCACCTTCCACGATACCCCGTCCGATGTTTCGTCAACACCGGGTTTCAGGGATGCGGGTTTTGACAACTTTGGCCCTGCTTACGAGGACTGGAGAGACGCCGAGACACTTTTGTGTTGCGGCACCGACCCTTATGAGACCAAGACCATCCTGTTCACACAATGGATGATGCCGGGTATTCAGAATGGTCAGAAATGCATCATGATGAACCCGCGCCGCACCGCTGGTGTGGCCTATGCCGAAAACAATGGCGGGCTGTGGCTGGACATAAATCTGGGCACCGACCTTCTGGTCGTCAATGCGATTGCTCGGGTGATCGCCGAAAACGGCTGGCAGGACGCCAAGTGGATCGAGAAATGGGTCAACAACAAATGGGAATCCAGTTCGGGCTTTGGTCAGGGCACACGTAACACGCCATGGCAGTGGCGCACGACATGGGGCAAATTCCAAACCGACGGCTATGACGACTGGGTCAAATGGCTGATGGCGCAGGATGAGTTCAAGCCTGAAAACGCAGCCAAAATGGCCGGTATCGACATTCAGAAGATCTATACCGCTGCTGAATGGATGGCCAAACCCAAGGCTGACGGCTCGCGCCCGAAAACCTCGATCATGATCGAAAAAGGTTTTTACTGGTCCAACAACACCGGCAACACCATGGCAATCTCGGCACTGGCCATTCAGGTTGGCGCAGGTGGACGGCCCGGTCA